>ERZ1034992.148-NODE-148-length-44383-cov-85.897559_pt1 | contig 44383 bp, 69 predicted proteins | sample MGYA00520695_ERZ1034992 | MGnify/ENA primary metagenome ERZ1034992 (study PRJEB33766, sample SAMN09781778) | gut metagenome | biome: gut microbiome | host: Homo sapiens | place: Madagascar | study: EMG produced TPA metagenomics assembly of the PRJNA485056 data...
GCCCCGTCCTCGGAACCCCGCCCTTCCCCTTCAGGGGGGGGCTACCCCCATAGAATAGATGTACAGAATATCTATACTACTATATGCGGCAGCCCCTCAAAGTCGTCAAGCCCAAGCCTATTTCGCTAAATAAAGATTAAACGAAATAGTAAACAACGTTTTACCGTTTCTTTTTGGCCTTTTGCGCTGCTGTATCTGCACTTTTGGTGCCGGATGCATCCAGCCGGGCCGCCACTTTGCGGGCCAGCTCTACATCCTCGGCGCTCAGCTGCTGCACCGTGACGGCCTCGCCGGGCTTGTCGCCTGCGCTGTCTCGCACCCATGCCGCCGCCGCTGTGTCGCCGTCCTGGGCCTTGATGATCTGCGCGATGGCTATAGCATCGTACTGATCTAGCGCCGTATCGCGGGCCTTTGCGGCCCTCTGCGCCGCCTCTGCCAGCTCGCTGTCTGCAGCTCCGGTGTACTCCATCGCCAGGAGATCGTCCAGGACGTCCCGTAGAGCTCTTTTGCGCCGTCTGGCCTCCGTGGCCGCCGCCTGGCCCTTGCGTGTAAAAGCGGTCTTTTCCTCCGGCTCCATGGCGGTGATGGGCCGGAGATTTGCCAGCGCTCTCTCTGTCGGTCTCGCCATACTCTCACCCCCTACAAAATAGGGAGGCCCCCACGCTGTGAGGGTCTCCCTATTGTCTTATGTGTCTTGTCTTGCCTGCCTGATAGCATCCGCTAGCAGCCGCGCCGCCGTCTGTGCTGGCGTCTCACCCTCAGCCTCTAGGCCCTGGACCGCATCCGCTCTCAGGCTGAGCCGTATGCGGTCGCCGTCTGGCTCTGCCTCTGGTGCTGCCCGCCGGGCCTCTGCTGCGCTCACCAGGTACCGCGTCACACTCATACCTGCGCCAGCTGCTGCAGCTCTCAGCGTCTCCGCCTGCTCTGGCGTCACCCGCACCGTGAGTGTGACTTGCTTTGCCAGGTACCGCGCCGACGCTCTGCGCTGCGCCTCCGTCGTGCTCATGCTCTCACCTCCGTATATAGTATACATTATACGGAGGATATATGCAATCATACATCTTGCACATATGATAGCACATATCTTTGTGCACATTGCCTATTGCATATGCTAGCATATATGTGCTATCATATAGTCACAGCAAGCGACACAGGGCCGCGAGCAGAAGAGCAAGGAGGACGACATGAGCAAAGCACTTACCGCCGAAGAGCTCATCAAAAAGATGACGTGGCACGTATCCCGCGAGGTCAAGCACTACAAGAGTGACTTTGACCTCGACAAAGAGGCGCTGTCCGAGGCGCTGGCCGCTGGCCGCTATGGCCAGTATATCTGGATCACTCGCACCTGTGGCACGTATCTCGTGCCGGTCGGCATCGCGGCCATAGACCCCGACCGGAGTGCCGAGCTGCTGGCAGCTATCCGGCGCACATGGTCGGACGCCGAGCGCCGCGAGTACTGCATCACCCTGGGCCCCCGCAGCCACTCTTTCCAGCCCCTCCGGCAGAAGGAGGCGAGAGCATGAGGCTCACCCGCCTTGAGTGCCTGGCGATCGGCTTTGGCTGGGGCGTATCGCTCCCCATGCTTTGGCTGCACTGCCTGGGCATGATCTAACCCGCAAGGCCGACGGCATCCGCCGCCGCTGGTGCAAGTCCAGCCGCCCAGATGGGCGGGCGCTCATGGGTTGAAAGCCCTATCACATCTCTACAAGGAGGCTACACCATGAAGCTATCCAACGCCATGTCCCGCCGTTTCCCGTGCGTCGCCACCTGGACGACGCCGCGCGGATCCAAAATCGCCGTCAAAGACGAGGGCATTTGCTACATCGTCGAGCTCGACGGCGAGTATATCGGAGCCATCGACGGCTACCGCGACCTTGACACTTTCGCCGCCGCCAACCGCTGGACAGCGGACGGCACGACCTACACCCAGCTGAGCCTCTAAGGCGGCATATAGGAGGAGACACCATGAAAGCTTATAGCGAGATCAAGAAAGAGCTGGAAGGCAGGAAAGACCGCAGCGCATGGGATAAGGGCGTCACAATGTACGCCCTTGAACTCCTGGAAGAGTACCGGGAGCGGGCGGCGTATGAGGGCAGAGAAGCCGCAGACCGTGCAGAGTTCCGGGCGTGGTTGCGCAATGGTGCGGACTCCTGGGAGTCCTACAGTTACGGCGGCTGCTCCCTCATCTATAACGGGGACATTGCCGAACGGCTCTGCTGCCCGTCTGAGTATAAGCGCACCCGTGAGGGTGAGCGCAGACCCAACAGCCGCGAAGAATGGTTGGACGTGCAAGCAAGGGCTTTGTATCAAGCCGCTTGCAGACTCTCCCGCATAGCATTCTAAACACGTTGCGCCGTGTATAAATAGCCAGTTAGGGCGCAAGCGTCCCGGCAAAATGCCGGGGGTCTGGAAAGTGCAGGTTTGAAAGCCTACACCACAGAGGGAAAGAATGAATTCCTTTTTCTCCTATCTCTACATACTAAATATATCACATTTACGATATATTTAGTAGTGTATCAGACTGTTCCCAGCTGTTGCATTTGCAACGGCTGCACAAAAAACTCTGCAATAATTTGTGCAATTTGCATATTTACATTGTAGAGCTAGCGCTGTATTATATAGACAACGAAGCAAGCAGCGAAACGGAGGTCAAAAAAATGGAAGTTATCAATCGGGACGGGCACGAAATCAATTTTGAGGCGGCGGTGAGTCTCATGGACGACGAGCTGCGCGAGGAGCTGAACCGCGAGCTGGCCCCCTGCACCGAGCAGGAATTTTTCAAGGCCTACGAAAAGGCCCACGAAGAAAAGTACGGAGAGGAATTTCAGATTTAAAATGGCCCGCCGGGGCCGTAAAGGAGGAAAATTTTATGAAAATGGAAAAAGTAAACGCCGAGTTCTCCGCCGAGTACGTGCGGGACGGTAAGGCCCTGGTGCTCTACCAGGCCGGAGAATCGAGATACAACCCGCTCAAAGGCATCGACTTTATGCTGTGCCACTTGGACAGCGTGGACCGGGGCGACATCGAGCTTTACGCCGAAGCCGACCCGGTGCCGGGTGACGAACCCGACACATGGGACGAACTCGGCACATACGACGAGCTGAAGGCCGAGATTCTCCAACAGGCGGAAGCCGAAGGCGTCCCCGCCGACATCCTGCATTTTTGGCTGGATGATTGACCCGCAAGGCCGACGCGAAAGCGCCGCCGGTGCAAGCCCGGCCACCCCGTAAGGGGTGGGCGCTCACGGGTTACCCAAGGAAGGAGAAAAAAGCATGGACATTACTTTGGCAGAGTACGCACGGCGGCACGGGCGGGCACTTGCTACCGTGCGGCAAAAGGCTTACCGGGGCGGATTTAAAACGGCCCGCCGGGTCGGGCGAGATTGGTTCATCGACGAGGACGAGCCGCTCGTGGACAACCGCCGGAAGCTTACAATGCCGGACGTGTTTACACGCGAGGCATACGGCCCCGGCGGGCTGAGCGCCGAAGAGCGGCGGCGCGCGCTCAAACTCGAGCAAGCAAAGGAGATCAGCGGCTGGCGGCAGTACCCCAGCACGTGCGAGGCGATCTTTCAAAACATCCTCGACGCGGGGATGTTTGACCGCTACGGCGCAATGCAGCTGGGCGAGATCGCCGCCCTGCTGAAAAAAGTTTATGACAAAGGCGTGGCCTATGGCCGCGAACATCCGGAATAACTTCAAGAGGCGTGGCTATGTCTGCGCCTCTATCTTTACAAGGAGGTGGTGCGCAATGCCGCCATTTAAGGACATCACCGGCGAAGAGCACGGCAGCTTGATTGTGCTAGGGCTATCAGATCACAAGTATGTAGTGCCGTCCACCGGGCAAACGAAGCTGCTTTGGCGTGTCCAGTGCAAGCTGTGTGGCGCCGTGAAAGATTTGACTGCAACATCTTTTCGCCACGACACATCCTGCGGTTGCGCCCAGCCCGCAAAAAAATTCCGCACTTGCGCCATTTGCGGAAAGAAATTCCCGGCGTCCCCCAGCGACAAGGAAGCCTGTTGCAGCATTGCCTGCGGCGTCGAATACAGACGGCAGCGCGGCACTTTGGGGGGTAATCCGTGGAGCTTAAACGCCAAGCTCAAGCGCCGCGCAGATGCTAGAGTGAAGGCGCAAATGGACGTTCTCCAGCCCATTGCAGCAAAGGCCGCAATGGCAATCCCCGAAGGGCAGAGAGGGCCGCAAAATCGAGAGTCTCTGCTCTGGATTTTGATCGACCCGCAAGGCAACTACCACAAAGCCGTGAACTTGACGGACTGGGCGCGTAAAAACCGGCTTTGGTTTTTCAGCCCATCGGTTCCAGAGGATGTGGCGGCGCGGCGCATTGCTCATGGGTTTTACGCCATAGCGGCGACTATGCGCGGCACTCCGAGCAGAAAAGGCAAACCGGCCATGTCTTACTATGGCTGGAGGCTTGCAGAGCTTCCGCGTGAGCCGTCGGAAACAGACAAAGCATTTGATAACGAATTATAAAACAAGAGGCCACACCCTTCCGGATGTGGCCTCTTGCTTTTTATTTATCCAGATTCTTCACGGCGGAACGGTGCAGGGCATAAACCCAGTCAATGCTATAGCCGCATTTGTCTGCCACCTGCTGCCATGTGCAGCCGTCCACGTACCGCATTGCAAGCACTGTCCGCTCTGTCCGGCTTTCCAGCTTTTTCAGAGCGTCTGAAATTTCGATCAAAGCGGTCTTTGCCTCTGCCATGGCCTGGTTTGCATCCTCGCGTATGGCTTCGATACGTTCCACGGCCGCAGGGATGTGGTCGCTTGTGCCGCCGCGTCCCAGAGTAGACGACACGCTGGCCGTGCACTTCGTGGCCTGCGTGTTGGCCTCTTCCAGTCGGGCGGTTGCCATGCGGTAGTCGCTCAGCGCGTCCTGATACCGTCGCAGCCATGCTTTACGTTCGTCGTAAGTCACTAGGATCACCTTCTTTCTTCGGCTCTTCGGCCGCAAACAGCTCAATCACCTGCGCCGCCCGCGCCGTCATTTCCGGGATGCATAGCTCAGGGTTCGGCCCCCGATAGTAAGCGCACCCCTTGCAGTCGTCCACCGTGCGGGCCTTCCCGCAGCGCCGCAGAGCATCCGCCAGCTGGGCAAAAGTGATGTATTCGCTCATTTTAATTCCTCCACATAGCACCAACTCTGGGGCGGTTTTTTTACAATGCAATCTTGGCACGTCCCGCAATTTGGAATTGCAAAACCCAAGTCGTTGTATTTGCATTCCCGGTTCCACGGTTTGAACCGGTTGAGCTGTTTCGGGTCATCGTAGATTTCCAGCTTGGAAATGTGCCATCCGTACAATCCGTTTGCGCCGTTTGCATATTTTCGTATTTCCGTAGCAGACAAGCACGTTTGTAAAACATCATCCTCGTTCAGCCAGAACTGGCTATTTGAAAAAAGATTCGTTACTTTGTTGCAGGTAAACTCCCCAACAACCTTCCCGTGTTTTTCCCACAATCCCATTGCAACGCCGCTATTTGTGCAGTAGATATAGCACTTAAACGGCGTTGTCATATTGGGACGGGTCTTTCTGACTTCTAGCGTCTTTTCTCCGGCCAGAATCTTTTCCACCCACTCCGGGCGGATGCTGATAAGTACCGCTTTAGCCATGTTCAGCCCTCCTGTTCCAGACTTCAGCAGCTTGTTCTTCCGTGTCGTAAATTATAACACCGCCCAAAATCCCACCATCGCACTCATAGCTTGCAATTGGGCATTCCGGGTTTTCCTCGTGAGCGTGGTGAAGCATAAAGCCAAGCCCACTATAGGGATGTTCTCTATATGCCTCATCATGCAGATTTCCTTCGTCATCGCACAGAACAAGGCTAACTTTACCACCACAAAACGGGCATCTTTTCAGCTCATCCATTCGCTTTCGCCTCCTTCCCGGTAATCAACTCACTGTAAGGCAGCTGCTCAGCCCACGTGCAAAACTGCCGCCACTCGTCAAGTTTGTGGTTTTTGCGCTGCTTGTAGATGTTTGCAAGCACCTCGTAATTGAGCATGAGCGTGCGCCGCTGGTTGTAGCTGCTGGGCAGCATCTGGATAATCTGCCACCAGCATTCTTTTTTAATTTCTTCTGTTCCGGCCGCCTCGTACTTCGCCCACCAGTAGTTGAGGTGGTAAATTACCTCTTGCAGCGCCACAGAGCTGGCGATGGTTAAATGCTCGTGGCTAAAGTCCTGCAAATCAAACTGCTTCGCGGTAACTTTGTGCATGGTGCTGCACGAGTTTGCCACCGTTCCCACCTTAAATGTATCATATTCTTTCCACCAGTAAAGCGGCGCGGTAGCATCCGCATAAACAACGATCATGCGCCGATATTTTGCATGTTCCGGCCCGGCTTTGGCAAGGCGCATCATGAGGGCGTGGTCGTTTTCACCGATGCAAAAGTCGCGTTTCGCCTCACCTCCGCAAAGTTTTGCCGGCTTGTGGTCAGCCTTATACATCGGGCAAAACACTTTATAAGCAGTGTCCCCAAGCACCCGGACGGCGGCATATTCGCCGCAATCGCACTCATGGCTGTCACTCCGTGCCCAGCTGTTCATGGGATTTCGCATTCCCCGGATTGCGTGTTCCCACCCCAAAACTTCGGTGTTCTCGATTTTAATCATCTTTCCAGCCTCCCTTCGGCCAGTGGAACAGCGTCCACAAGCCTACAACAATAATACATAATTCTGCCAGTGCAATTGGCACCGCAATGAGCACCACAAGCGCCGTCAGGGATTTAATCAGTATCGCCGCCATTAGACGCCTCCTTGCGTACACCTTCGCTGCAAAAATCATCCTCCCACTTGGTAAAATATTCACTGCTAATAGCTGTGCAAATCACCACGTTTTCGCGCAAGACTTCTTTCTCGGCTGCTATTCGCGGGCGGCTATACCTGCAATCCTTGCAGCGCACCACCGGAACCATGTCCGCCTCCTCACAAATATCTACGATATGGTCGCACAATGCCGCCGGGATAACTGACCGCTCCCGGCTCCCGGCGAGCCCCTGCGTGCCCGTCTTCGCTCCGCGCGGCGCGGCTACGTGGCACGGGTCGCCGTTGTGGCACGGCGGCTTAAATCCCGGGTCAGGGTGATTCGTCCAGATGTCAGTAGGCTTCATGCGGGTATCTCCGTACTGGCAATATGTAACGGTATATCGGGGAAACTCCTGCATCCACGTCATTTTCCGCATGCCCCCCCTCGGATTCTCGATGAACCAATATGTGGGAGATAATGCCAAAATCAGACGCAAAACATGTTGGTCAACCGCATCACAAAACTTTGCATATTCGCTGATAGGGTCTAAATTCCCCGTCTCTGGATTTTTGCGCCGGTGATGCGATATCGCGGCGATGGAAAACGTCGCACAATCTGGACTTGCCCAGATGACGTCCGGCCGCCCAAAGCGCTCTAAGATGTCTTCCGCCGTTACGGTCATGATATCCGCGTACCAATCGATGTGGTCAAAGTCCTTATCCCACTCGATGGAATACACCTCGTGTCCGCGCCGCTCGAACGCCTTGCCAATGCTCCGCGTCCCGGCAAATAGTTCCAGTACCCTCATACGTCCTCCCTAACGTCCCCGCCCCATTGCTCCGCCATAGCTTTGGCGATACCAGGGAAGGTCTTGCTCCTGTATTTTTGCGTTCGCGGGTCGTTCCAACGTAAAATTTTACCGTTTGCATCTGTCGCAAAATTGGCAGATGCTCCCACGCTATAACCGCCTGGCAGGATTTCTCCGGGGTCAACTATTTTTGTTGGAGTAAGTGGTTGCAGATTTTTTAACCACAGGCATGTACCTTTTCGAGCGTGTTCTCCGAACTGAAACGGTTGAATGATACAGTCTGGCTTTCGGAAATGGCTTGACATATATCCAACAGGGTTTTCCACAGCGATTTTCTCAACCGGCGCGTTGATGAAAGCCATAAAGAATGCTGCTGCATCTTCTCGCTCCACAATCCGCTTTCGTGCCTTATCGCCATATTTATCTACGTTAAACCATCTGTTCCCAGCAACGGTTAAATACGTGCAAGGCGGGTGTGCGATCAGCAAATCCCACTTGTCCACAAAGTGCTTTTGTCCGTCCGTCGTCTCAAACTCACCCCCTCGCAACAGTTTGAGCGCATCGCCCTGTACATGCCACTCCGGGTGGCCGCCAGACGGCGGCTGAATGTCGCAGCTGTAAGCCTCGTGTCCGCGCTCCTGGAAGGCTTTGCACACCGTTTGCGATTCCTCACATGCGACAAGCACCTTCATTTTGTTGTCCTCCTGATAATCCTCTGGCCCCGCGAGTTAGTCTCCCACAGGGCTGGTTTGCCGTATCTAAGCCACGTTTGCACAAACAAGGCTCTCTCTTCTGCGGTGTCAAAACAGGCCTTTTTGAGTCGCCCCAGGTGCCACCAGCTCACCCAAAAGCCCGGCTTCATAAGTTGCCGCCAAGCTCAATGTACTTTTCCAAGTACCAAAGGGCTTTTTCCACGTCCTCCGTGGGGATCGCGTGCTTCTTTTTGCACGGCCAAAGGTATTCAAATGCGGTGCACAGGCAAAAGGTCCGCACGTCAGCCCATCCCATCGTCTCAAGCATCGCGTTGATGAACTCAATCTCGCCCGCATAGTGGGCGGGATGATCTACTTCTTTTTGCTCGGCAGCTTCTTCGGTTTCCGGCTCAAAGAAGCTTTTGCTAGTGTCAAACTGGCACGTCCCACGCACGAAAGAGTGTTTGCACTTTATGCACGGGTGCCCAAAAGACGAAACATCTTTATATTTGCACTTTTCACACATGTTGTCATTCATTTTTAGCTACCTCCACAGTCACTCCATCGCGGCCGTCATACACAAAACAGTCCTCAAAACCGACGACCCAACGGTTATTATCATTTGGCAGGAATCCAGCGGCTTGCATCCCGTCCAGAATGAACTTTTTAGCAAAAGCCACGTTGTCCTTGTCTCTGCGCCGTGTCCGCTCATGCCATGTAAAGCGGACTTTTACCGGCCCGGTTACAGGTGGCAGCCCTCGAAAGTAGAGGGCCACCGCCTGCGTATAGTCGGCCTTGACTTTTCCGCCTGCGAATCGGTTCCGGCGGCAAGCGTTTGTGTACTCATTTGCCCCCGGCAGGCGAAAGGGGAGATCAACTGTAATCATTCACCGCTACCTCCTCAAATCGCTGCTGGCTTCCAACGAAATTGAACGGCAAATCGCCGGTAATACCGTCTTTGTTTTTTGCAATGCGAACGGTGTATTTGCCCGTCTCCTTGTCGTTGTGCAGCAGAATGATGTTGTCCGCATCCTGCTCAATCTGGCCGCTGTCGCGCAAGTTTTCCATCGTGGGCAGGTCACCGGCCCCGGCGCGGTTCAGCTGGCAGAGCGCCACAACGCAAATTTTTGTCTGCTGGGCGAAGTCGTGCAAGTCCTTCGACACCATTGTGGCCCGCTCGTAGCTGTCCTTCCCACGGGAAGGGATAAGGCCCAGGTAGTCGATGAAAACCACATCAAACTTTTGCGCCTGAGCGTCCATTTTGAGCCACTGCACACCGCGCCCGTTGGCTTCCACGATCTCAAACGGGCAAGTGGAAAAGTGGTCGAGCGCCCGCAACTGAATCTCGTTTGCGTTGTCCATCTGCACCGAGTAGCGCCGGACGCTGTCGTATTGAAGCCGCATGATGTTGGTGCAAATTCTCATGCTGAGACGCTCTTTTGACGTCTCGTAGCTGTAGTAACCAACGCGCTTGCCGTTTTGTGCGATCTGCCGGGCCACCTGCAAGGTGAATGCCGTCTTGCCGCTGCTGGGCCGTCCGCCGATCACCACGAAGTCACCTGGCCCCCATCCGGTGTAACGGTCAAGCCGCCCAAACCCGGTGGCGAAGTAGGGCGGCCGCCCGCCAGCCATGGCCCGCATGAACCATGTGGCACAATCCATGGCGTTGAAGCGCCCGGTGCTCTGCTTGCCTGCCAGCATATGCGTCAGTTCCTGCGCCGCGCCCTCCACGTCGTCTTTGGAGCATCCGCTGCTTGCCAGCTTCAGGCCAACCGCCTGCGCCCGCTGCACCAGCGTATGATCTTTCACGGCGGCGATGTATGCCGGATAGTTGCTGTAAGCAATGGGGGCTTCCGCGCACTCTGCAAGCAGCTCATTTCCCATCACAGAGGCCGCGCTCACCGTGTCCAGCTTCCGGTGCCGTGCCCATAGGCTGGCCAGCTTGTCGTACACCTCACCTAGTTCCGGGTCACTGAAGTCCTCCCCGGTGATGGCGTCCAGTATGTACGGCTGTGCCTGCTGGTTGACAAGCAAGCAGCCAATGACGGCCTTTTCTGCTTCGTTCATGGCAAATATTGCACCTCCCTTCGTTTCTGCTCAGTGGGTACTTCGTCCTCCCATGCCATTGCATTCAGCCAAGTGGCTGGGTAGGGGATGTATTGCCCTTTATCTTTTTGCCAATCAGGACTTCGTTTCTGGGCTTCGATTGCTTTCAGGATCAACGCCTGTAAAGAGCTATCAGGTTTAAGTTTCTTCCAGGCTGATAATGCTTGCCCCTTGCTCTTCTTTTTGGGGTAGGCAGCCCAAAAAGCATCAAACCCCCCGTTGTTTGCGCATACGAGAGTATCTTTAGATACTCGAGTATTATTTATCTTTATATTATGGGGTGAAGTTTTTTCATCACCCCCATGAAAATTCTGCATGGGGGGTGAAGCTGGCGCATTATCTTTTTTAGGTGTTTTTTCGGGTTCCGGCTCTTGTCCAGGCTCGACTGCGCGGTAGTCGCAGAAGGTCACACCGCCGACATCTCTTGTCCGCTTTTCCAGCAGCCCGCGCTCTGTCAGGGTAGAAAGCTGCTGGAAGATTGCCCGCTTGCTGCATCCGCACCAGTCAGCCAGATAAGCCGCCGTGCCAGTAAACCACTCACCAGCTTGCGAGAATCCAAAAACACAGGCGTACACAAGCAGGGCGTTGCCGGTAAGATTCAGGCGGGAGCGCATCCACCCCTGAATCACGATGTAATTGTTATCTTTCACCGCGCTGCCTCCGATTAAAAGGGCAAATCTTCGTTGTCGTCGATGACTGCAAAGTCATCCGTCGCCGCTGGCTGGGCAAATTCGCCCGCTGTGGCCCGTTTCTGAGTGCCCCCGTCATTCTTACCGCCGCAGAAGAAAGCCTTGTCAGCGGTCATTTCCCACGTCGTGCGGCGATTGCCGTTGTTGTCGGTGTACTCCCGGCAGTGCATGGAGCCGCTGAGCGCGATCGTATCTCCCTTGTGAAACCAGCCGGAGATAAACTCGGCCGTCTTTCTCCACGCAGTTACCCGGAAGAAGTCGGTGTGCTTCTCGCCGTTTCGGCTCTTCGGGCCGCCCACGGCCACGGAGAAGGAACCTACTGCGTCTCCGGCCTGCGTCTGGCGCATCTCCACATCGGCGGTCAGGCGGCCCATAATGATGATCTGATTCATGTTTTTAATCCTCTCGGTAACTTTTACCAAATTCGGAGCGGAAGTCATCTTCGCTCCATCCGTAAAACTCCATTGCGCACTGCTGAGCAAACCATTTCAGCGCGTGGTCGGCCGTGGCGTTGTTGTGCACAGCCGAAGGGCCGTCAATGTGGTGGGCGTGGTGACAAAGGCTCACCCACAGTCCCAACCGTTTTGATTTGTCTCGATACGGGCCGTAAAAAATCTCGTGTCGGTCTAGCTTGTCACGGTATCCGTTCGCCCGGCAGATGAAACATTCGTCCATATATTCCTGCACGATGCTAGGGGCATATCCGTTGCGGTCAAGCTCTGCGCCGTACTCGTTTGTCAATGCCACGCCTCCTTCAGCTTTTCCAATTCCGCCGGGGTTGCAGTCTCAATTCCCTGCGCCCGGCACTCCTGCACCACCAGATCAATCAGGCGCGACATCTGGCGGGTGTCATAGGTGCTTGAGCCTTGATAAAGCACCACGTTCTTGCATCCTTCGAGTTTGCTGTCTACCACATCGGCAGCCCAACCAAGGCCGTTCTTGCCCCAAAGCTGCACCAGCTTGTCCGCGGCCTTCTCCACGCAGCACACCGTCTCGCTGTTGCCCCCGACCTCCCGGATGAGTTCCCGGTAGATTTCGGTTTTCGGCTTGCGCAGCACCGCCGCCAGCTTGTCCAGAAGCACCCAGCAGTAGGCATTCGCATCTAGGCTTCGCCGCTGGCGGTGCTTGTCGATCTGGATGTCCAGCAGCTGGTCAGGCTCAAAGCCCTGGCATACGTGCAGCAGGTTTCCGATGTGGTCGGGAAATTGGCTGGCCTTGATGCACAGCTTCATGCTTTATCCTCCGCCTTCTGCGCGGCCCGTTCACAGTAGATGCACAGGGTCTTTCCGCGCTTGTGCTTCGTCCAATCGGCCACCTGCGCAGGCGTCATAATCGTGCCGTCGCTCTTCTTTACCGGCTTGATTGGCTGCTTGCATCCCTCACACAAGATGGGCTTCTCGGGGGCCGGTGCAGGTGGCTGCTCGTACTTCGTGCGGTCCTGCTGCCAGTAGATGTTGGCGGCAGCTCCAAGTGCTTTTGCGGCCACGCTGATTGCGTCAGTGAGTGCCATCTTGAAGCACTCGTCAGATGTGTAGGGTCCGTTCTTCTCGAGTTTTACGAAGCCGCTGCCGCCCGTTCCGGGGATTCCGCGGCTCTCTTCTCCGGCCACCTTATAAAACAGGGTAATGTTGCAGAAAGCTGCCACCTCGGAGCCGTTGCCATGCTCCAGCCACTGCTTGTCGATTGTGTACCACCAGCCGATGCCGCACGGGCCAAAGGCTTCCGTGAGGACCTTGATTCTCCACATGGGGTTGATGTCGCTCATGCCCTTCAACCGGCCCGCGCTGATAGGCTTAATCGCCCCCTCGGGGCATTCCCGCAGCTTGTTGTAAATTTCGAGATTCTCCATGTTGCACCTCACTTGATTTGCACACTCAGGTTGTCCACCAGAGCAGCGCCGGGCACTTCAATGCCGGATTTAATGGCGGCCTTGATTGCGGCCTTGTCGGGGGTTTTGCTGATCTTCTCGGCCACGTATTCCGCCGGGAGTGCGGCCTCGTCAAAGACGGTCACGGCCGCAGAGCGTCGGAAGCTCACTGCGCACTCGTCCGTGCTGAATTTCTGCCCCTGCAAAGCGTCTGCAAGGTACTTCTTCAAGCCATCCGCCTTCTTCTGCGCCGCCTTCATACGCTCGTCGAATGCGTCCCTCTCGGCCTTCAAGGCCGTCACAGAGGCGTTCAGGTTCTTGAGCCAGAGCGCCACGTTCTTGATTTTCTCGGTGCGCTCCATCTGGAGAGCGGCCAGCGCCTCCTCGTCAATCAGCTCCCCGGTCTCGGGGTCGATGCAGGCCAGAATGGCCTTGTCAATCTCATACAGATTCATTTTCGGATTCCTCCTTTTTCTCTTCCGGCTCGGGGATTCCCGTGCTCTGCGTGTAGTCCTCGACAATCAGGCGGACGCGCCCGGCGAAGCTCGTCCCGCCGGGAATCAGCTGCTCCAGAATCTCCGACAAGTAGCGCTCTCCCAAGCACAGGCTAAAGCACGTGGGACGGATAATGCCGGTGTAATCAATGTCCACCAGAGGCTTAAAAACGTTGTTGTTGTTTTCCATTGTTCTTCTCCTTTACTTGTTGGTCACTCGTTTCCCGCAGCGGTTTACGGCGGGGAGATATTCAGGGGTAGGCCCCTGTGGGGGCTTCTTCGTGGGTAGGCTGGCGCGGTCTGCGTATGGCGTGTGGAAGTTCCCACCATGGCACTTCTTCGCGGGCCGCTTGCAGTGCGCACAATCCATGTCGCATTTCATAGCGTTTCCTCCAGCCTGTCCAGCGCTCCGGATAGATACAAGATCATCGCACCAACCACGATGGAATTTACAACCGCATCCAGCTCGCGAAAATCAGCGTCTCCGGGCTTGTCTTTCCTCTGCCCTGCCGTTTTCTGCGCCAGCATGTGCCGAAGCTCCTCACAAGCATCCTTCATGGTGCCGATTTCCGCCGGGGTGAGCTTATATGCCCCCATCTGGAGGAACGACCACATGGTGTCAAGTGCATCGTGCTTTGCTCGCTTTGCGTCCGTCTCAGTCGCCTCCCATCCATGCGCCCAGCCCGGCGGCCAGGCCGATCAAAAAGATTTCGCCGCCAACGGCCCAGTAGCCACGCTGGGCGTAAGCTACCGGCACCCACACGGCCGCAGCCACCAGAGCGCCCAGCAGGCCGCCGAAAATGCTGCCCCAGTTGACGCAGAGCAGGCGGTGGGTTACAATGTCCATAGTGCCACGCCGTGCAGGTTTGGCACTCTTCAGGTCGTTCCGGGTTGCAGCCGGGGCGGCCTTTTTGCTTACGATGTAATATTCAGTCATCTTCGAGATCCTCCTTTGTGGTGCTGCCTTTCACGGTGACACCTCCGTGTACAACCTCTTTCAATTTTTCACAAGCCGCTTCCATCAGGTGGTCCGTGTGCCCGGACTTCGCCGCCAGCACGATCGTGCCGCCGAGTGCGGTAATCAGTGCAGTGACGATTTCCTCGTTCGAGCAGTCCGAATCGCTGGTGTCCATATTCAGATTCCCTTTGCCGTCCGCATAAATCTTGATTTTTACGCTCATAAGTCCTCCTCAGTCTCTCTTGGGCAGCAGGATCAGGCTCAGCGGCCTCAGGCTGGTGCCCCAGTCTTTGCGGTTCATGGCGGCCACTGCGGCGGCGCCGTCCTCGGCCTGCATCAGGGTCGTGAACACGGCGCCGTTGCGCTTGTCGTAAACTACAATTGCGTATCTCTGCATGGTGGCCCCCTCCTTCAGCTCGCCCACATTGCCAGCAGCCAGGTGGCCAGCATCAGCGCCGCCGTCGGGGTTGCTTTGGGCTTTTCGTCGGCCGCCACGCAAGCGGCCACATACCAAATCAACGCGCCCAGCCCCAGCCATGGGCAAACGCTCAGAATCGCGTCAATCACTTGATCTCCTCCCACTCGTAGCGCCCTTTGCCCGCGTTACGCCACTGGCCCAGCCCGCGCAGCTTGCCGTAGTCCAGGCACTCCCGCACCATGGCTTCCAGCTTCGGGTCCAGCAGCTCAATCTCAAACTCCAACGTGCTGCCCGCCGGGACGCTTTCGGACTTCGCAATACTGGTGCGTGGCCCCATGGGAGTGTCGGCCCGCAAAGACCGTTCGCAGTAGTCCATCTTCATCCCATTCAACCTGAACGGGATTTCACGGGGGGATACAAAGAGCAACCCGTCAATGGCCTGTTTGTATGCTTTGATGGCGGCACAAGCCTTGCCGCCGGGATAGCCTGCCTTGCCAGCCTTCGCCAGCATCTTGCAGCTGTCCTTAAACATTCCCTTGATCTGGTAGTCCCAGATGAATGGGGTGCCGTCTGCCAGCTTCGGGAACACCGTCACACGATCCTCAGCCTGCTGGGCCTTGATGTTTTCCACCTCCTGAGCGGACAGCTCTTCGTTGGGCGCTTTGCTGGCAATGTAGGTTCCCAGCAAGTCCTCGTTGCTGGGGCTGCTGCCAAGCACCTCTTCAATTGCCGTGATTCTGATTTTCATTGTTCTCCTCCGATTTAAGTTTTTTACATTTGCTTCGCGTATCCATCGCATTGCAATCCTTTTCCTCGCCTTGCCGTTGCAGTGCGTTTCCATGCAATCTCGATTCCGTTTAATGCGTTGCTATGCCTGGCGAAGCTCATTCCGCAGCAATTCACCTCTGCGCTTTGCCTTCGCTAATCAGCGCCTCGCGTTTCCATTGCTCTTCCCAGCGTAGCTAATCCGTCGCATATCAAAACACAGCTTTGCCGTAGCGAATCCAATCCTTGCGCTGCCATTGCTCATCTATGCAATTCCGTGGCTGTGCCTTGCACATCCACTCAATGCCGCCGCGAAGCGAGACATTGCCGAGCCTTTGCATAGGTTCTCGGTGCATTGCCGCCGCATTTCAGAGCCATTCAGGCTCAATGGCAACGGGGGTCTGCCCGGTCATTTCTTCCAGCCACCGGGCCAGCCGGTGCTTGAAGATTTTCGGCTGGAGCTTTGCCCCGGGGGCGTTCATGGCCACCGCCCACGGGAGACGGCCCGCTTCAATGGCGGCCGCCAGACCCTTGTTGTCCACCGAAATGTTGTTGGCGCGAAGCACTTCGCAGCACTCGGTGATGGTTAAAGTTGGTCGCGTCATTGCGGTGCCTCCTTACTCATATAAGCTGGTCTGGGCGTTGGTCTGCTGAATGAGCATCACGGAGTTGGTGCTGGGCTTCCATCGCTGGATGTACTCCACAGCCTGGGTGAAGTCCTTGCGGGGTACGTTGCACACGCTGTTGACCCGGAACCAGTCCTGCACGTCGCGGTTGCACTCGCTGAACAGCTTGCCGCGCACATGGGGGTCAATGTACGCCGGGGCCGTCTTGCCGCCCAGGGCTTCCACCACCACCCGGCCCACGGCCTTTTTCAGGGTCTGCTGCTGGCTGTAATCCACCGTCATGGTGTTTTCCAGCGCGGTGAGACGGGCCTCTTGCTTTTGAGTGCGGTCATCCAGAAGGAAGAGCGCCTGCATCTCCTTGCTGAGTTTGGGCATTCTGTAGCCGCCAGTCTTGCGGATGCTCGGAATGATCTCGTCCGCCACCAGCGCCTGGAACTTCTCAGCTACAGGGTTGTTCGCCTTCATGGCAAGGCGGTAAAAAACGTTCTCCGGGATGTAGTTGTCTTTCCCCAGCTTGTTGGGGAAACCAAATTTTTCCAGATAGCGGTAAATGGTTTCCCAGCGGATAGAAGTGTACTCGGTGCCGTTTTTGTTCTGGGTCTGCGTAAAACCTAGCCCGCGGGCAACGTCATCCAGCTTCAGGTATACGGTTCCGTCCTGCTCGTAGCAGGACACCCCGTAAATCAATACAGGTTTAAAGTTTTCAATCATTGATTCTCACCTCGTTCCAGTCTTTCCACGATGATCTCGTTCACAGCACTCTCAAAACGCTGTTGCGCGTTCGGCGGCTTTCGGTAGCAGTTGAGCACCTGGCTGATGTATCCTTTTGACAAACCCATTTTTTTGCTCAGGTCGTCGTAGGTTACTTTGTAGTTGTGCATTCGCCCAATCAGCTGCCCCGTCCATTTTTCAGGCATCCTATCACCTCACTTTTGCTAACATTGTCAAATTGTTTGAAATCGTGCACGTGTGGCAAGTGCGCACCACAATCTCATTATTCTTGTGACAAAGTACGTTTTATCAGTTGCAAAAGTTTGCAATGCGTGCTATAGTTAAATTGCAGTAAAACAATAGAAATAAAACAAACTCATAGAGCTAGTGCACCAGTAGGCTTTGCTTATGTTTGCTAACTTTTTCAACCGATGAGCATAGTATATCACTAACTTTCGCAGCTGTAAATAGCTGATATATCTTTTCTAGCTAGTTTGTATACGTGCACAAAGAAATGGAGAACGATATGAGCAATTTTTACAGTGTTTATTGTCAACTTTGCTCGGAAGCAAATGTTTCCATGACTAAAGCGGCCATGGAAATGGGTCTATCGAACGCGGCTCCATCTGGATGGAAAAAGGGAAAAGTCCCAAATGATGTTAATTTGCAAAAGATTTCAACTTACTTCACGAAAAAGCTTGGCCGCCCTATTTCCGTTTCCTATTTAAAAGATGCAACCGCGGAATTTCCTAGCAGTGCGGGCACAGCAGAACTGCCCGAGAATGTCAAAACCATGGCCGCCGCTCTTGCTATCGCATTGCAGCAACAAAAAAAGCCCGAGCAGCCACCGCTGCCCGAGCTAGAAGAAGCTAGAGAAATTCTTGATCGCTTGGATGCAGATAAACTCAATGCTGCCCTGCTGATGCTTCGAGGACTTGCAGGTAAGCAATAAACTCTTTGAGTTGTTCTCTCGTCAGCTTTTGCATGAGTTCTTCAATTTCTTTTCGCTGTTCGTTCATGATTACCTCACTTCCTTATATAATGGGTGATTACAATGATTGCTTTAGCGTTGGTGGTTGTCATTTTCGCTCTCATCGTTGGTTTCGGGGATCGTGCAGACCAAAAGCACGAAAACCCGCCCGTCAAAGGTATGACACGCATACAGAAATGGTCGTTCGGGGCTGCTGCCATAGCAGCGGTTTACGTCATCTGGGCTTTATCAAGTTTGGACGACGGTTCCTCAACCGCATACAGTCCAGCATCCACGAAGGCCCGAACAGGCCCATGTACATACAATGTCACAGTTTCGTTTGAGGAAACGTATAACGATTCCGTGGGCAGTGATTGGGATTTCTACGCCACGGTCAATGGAAAGACTGTGACCAACGGCGGCGTGGATGTTACCTGCGATGTGGGCGACCGTGTGGATCTGTACGCACAGTGTGTGGAAGAGGATGTTTACCCAGACACAGGTGAAGATAGTTCGTATATCGTCATTCACAAGGATGATTTGTGGAGTTCATTTTCTGTCACTCAAGACATAATCGTCACGGAGGATTACGGACGGTATGCCGGGAACACAGCCGAGATTGCCGTGACGTTTACATTTGAACCCGTAGAATGAAACCATGTACTTGTTGTCCACACAATAGCATAAACTCGCGGCTTTTACCACGTCTAAAATTGCGTAAAAAAAGAGCGTTTCCCGGCATTCGACAGCTGAGAAACGCTCTTTTGGTGTTTTTGCACAAAGGAGGATGGTGTATGTTGTACGATGCAAAGAGGATTGCAGCACTCATGGCACGAGCAAGGGAACGGTCAGGCGTTGCACAAGAGACGCTTGCCGCGCTGCTGCACGTCAGCCCTCGCACGGTGCAGCGATGGGAACACGGGGAGAAGCCGCCCGCACTGGAAGATTTTATAAACTGGTACAGAGCGTTAAGTTTGAACTGGTTTCCGGATGTTCTCCGCCTGGCCCACCCGGAGTTGTACACCGACTTTGACGGCAGCCACGCGGATGTGGAGCAGAGGCGGAACGGGCTGTTTAAGTACCTGGCAGACTGCCCGCCGGGCGAAGTGGACAAGCTGGCATTCCTGATATTCGGCGCACACGGCAGTGAATGGCCGTCCATGCTGGACGAGTACGTAGCAAACGCCCATTGCAGCATGGCAAGCCGGACAGCCGTGTGCAGGCTGATAATTGACAACTACGAGCTGGAGTCCATCACCGGCGACTTGGTGGAGCCGGAGAAGGCAAAGCCGAACCTGCAAAACCTGCACAGCGCCCACGATGCAGGCAGACAGGCCGCCCAGATGAAGAAGAATGAGTACACCATGAAATAACTTGCCGGTAACTTGCCGGTAACTTGCTGCATAGGAGGTGCAAACCATGACGTGTGTGCGATGCTCAAGAGACATCCCAGAAGGGGCGCTGTTTTGCCCGTGGTGTGGCAAACGGCAGACGGCGGCCACCCGGCCAAAGGCAAGAAGGGCAAAGGGGAACGGCTCCATTGCACGTCTGCAAGGGCGCAGTTCGCCCTATAAGGCTGTTTACAAGGGGGCCTATATCGGCTGCTACAAAACCAAACAAGACGCGGAGAGGGCCATTCTCGCGGCCTCAGAGCAAGAGCCTGATCTCGATTACCGCAACTACACCATGCAACAGGTGTATGACGCGGTGATCTCAGACCGCGCGTTCCGGCAAAACTCAGAGAAATACTTGAAAGACGTGGAGTACGCATGGCGTTACATGAAGGAGCTGCACAAGATAAAGGCAATCAACGTGCGCAAAGAAACGCTTGAGACTGTCTTGTTCCGGGCCGAGGATGAAGGCAAATCAAAGTCCCACCAGCATAAGTTGCGCTCTCTTATGCACAAGCTCTGTATGTGGTGTGTGCAGCACGGAATCCACCAGACGGACTACTCCGAGGGCCTGAAACTAACCGCCGATGTGAAGGGCCAGCGGGTGCCGTTTGATGACGAAGATTTGCGTTTGCTTTACAAGCACCGGCATGAGCGGGTTCCAGGCATTATTTGGTTCCTTTGTTTGAGCGGCTGCCGCATGGCGGACCTTGCGAAGATTGCTCGCAACGATTGCATTGACTTTGAGCGCCACGGCATCTGGTTGGAAGGCTCCAAAACCGCCGCCGGGAAGAACCGGTACATCGTTCTCGACCCCATCACGTGGGACGTTTTTATGCGCTTCTGCGACGCTGCAAAGCCCGGTCAAAAAATCTTCCGCAGCCCGACCGGAAGCGCATGGAATACCCGAAACTTCCGGGTGCGGGAATTTTACTCCGGGCTGGAAGAAATTGGCGTACAAAACCCGCATCGTTATGTGCCTTACTCTTGCCGCCACACATACGCAAGCATTGCGACCAAAGCGAAGGTGGATAAAGAGGCATTGCAACTTGCCATCGGCCACCAGATCGGCAGTTCCGTTACGGACGATTATTACATTTCACAGGATTCTCACATTTCTGCCGCGATGGAAGAATTCGCGAAGCTGGCGGATGAAGTCAAACATATCGTCGAGACCCCTTAAATTTGTTACACTATCCGTTACGCTATGAGCCAAATTACGCGAAATTGGAACACAACTGTATCTGTAAAAACAACAAAAGCACCGTGTAAACAAACGTTACACGGTGCTTTTCTGGTGAGCCATCGGGGATTCGAACCCCGGACACCCTGATTAAAAGTCAGGGTTTTTGACGATTTTTTAGCGCAATTACGTTGAACTGTTACTCTATTGTTGCATTATAAGTGCTTTACACGGTCTCGTTCTTCAGCCTTCTTAGCGTCGTTCCACTTGTCCATGGTGCCCACCAGATAGCCGGTGATCCGGCGGATACGCTCAAAGGCAATGTTGTTACCAATGTCCATTTTCTGCTCCTTTACCGTTTGGATTTCCAGGTGGTCGAGCTTGCATCCCAGAATGCATCTTTCATGGCCTCGCTCATGTTGCTGTCATTCAGCCATGCACGGGCCTCGCTCTGGTTGATTCCGGTCTTGCCATCTGTGTTCGCGTACTTCCGGTACGCAATCCAGTTCATCAAGCCTTCAATGCCATACTGGTTGTAGATGTCAATGCGCTTCTGCTCTTCGGGGCCAACGGAGTAGTCAGGCACAATGTCCAGTGCCGCAATCTTGCCTGCGGTGCTGTACAGCTCAGGGATAAGCTGCACTTGCTGCTCTTCGGTGTAGCGAGAATCCAGCACGGCTTCGGCCATGTCCTTGCGCAGTTGGCCAGACTGTGTTGCAAAGTCGGTGTACTCCTGCGGCGAGAGCTGATAGCTGTGGCGCTCCTTGTCAGAAGTCCACGACACTTTCTTTTCAGCGACTTCCGGAATTACGCTGTTGTCGCCAGAGCTGTTGGCCAAATCCAGCACACCCTGCTTCACGGGGTCGTCCGTCGTCTCGCTGTAGTAACCGGGGGAGAGCATATTGTATGCCAGCCGCCCGGCAAAACTTCCGCCGGTGTTCGGCTGGGTGTCGCCGAATGCATCAATGTACGGCTGCCCAGTCTCGGACAAGAACGGGATTTTGTTGCGGATTTTGTTTGCCGTGTAGCCGATGTCGGACTCAATGCCGGTCGTGCCGCTGTATGTACTGCGCCGCACGGGGTCAACGCTTCGGGCGACTTGTCCGGCAAGCGTAGGAATTCCCTGAGTTGCATAGCTGCTCAGGGATTGCTTTGCCATGCCGTAAATGTAAGGGTCCTCGGAGTAGCGCAGAGACTCAAGGTTGTTATTCAAGCCCTGCAAGAAGGACATTTCCAGCAAAGGCTCAAGCACTTGCTGCGACGCGGACGCAACGCTATTCAGAGAGGCCCCATCACTTGCAGCCAGCTTTGCATACTCTGCTCCGGCAAACATCGGAATAGCGGCAGCGTTGGCCCAGTCGATGGTGTAGCTGTGTAGCTTGCCGTCGTCATCCACCAGCTGGAGGCTGTACTCTTGGCGGCCTTCTAGGTTTGCCTTGTCCTTTTCGTCGTCGCTAATTCCGGCAGTGAGCAAGCCCTTCTCGGCCAAAATTCCGCCCAGAGCAAACAACACGCTGCCGGTGACAGAAGCCGCCGCATGGTCAAGCATAAGGTTTACATCACCAGTGCCACGCGCAACCTTTACGCCCTCGGCGGCGGTAGACACGAAGCCCAGCGGGCTATACTGCAAGCTCTGCTTCGCCACGTTGATGGGCGTTTTCACAAAGGGCAGCTGGCCTTCTACGATGTCGCCCAGCACACGGGATGCAAAGTTGTCGGAACCTCGCAAGTCGGCCTTGAATTTGGCCACGGCAGAGGCCGTTTTGGACTCCGCATGGTAGGTGTTAATCAACGCCTGTTGGATGGCGTGTGCTCTGGCCTTGTCAAGCAGAGCCAGGCTTTGCGCGTCCGTCGCATCAAAAATGCTTGCGTCTGCGCCGTTTGCTTTAAGGTATTGCGCCAACGACCATGCATAGTTGTTTTTCAGGCCAGCAACGCCGAGAACGCCCTTGTTTGTGGCACTCGCCGCAGAATCCTGAATCCAGTCAATCGCAGCATCCATGGTTTTGTTAATGCCACGCAGACCTTCCAGCGCGCCAAAAGCACCTTCATAGTCGGAAACTTCCAGAGGTGCACTTGCTCTTGCAGCCAGACTGTCCAAAGCGGACAGGAACTTGGTTACAATGTTGTTACTATCAGGGGACGCAAGGCTCCGGAAGGTTTCGCGGTGCTGTTGCATATCCCGCGCCAGATTCATGCGCTCGCTTGTGCTCGAAAGCTGGCGATAACTGTTCAGGTCGGCGTCGTTGGCAGAGGCTGCAAGCAACGCACGGCCGTCCTTGGTGAACGGCGTTACAATCGCCGTTGTGCGTTCAACCTTTCCGGGGGCAACCTTGTTAATCATCCACTCCATGGATGCAAGCACAACGTCCTTTGCACGGGCATTCAGACCCATCGACACGTTGCCACCGATGTTTTTCTCGTTGGTACGGGCGCTGAGCAGCATGGATGTGTAGCGCCATGCATCCCATGCATCGCGGAAAGAGCCGCTCAGATTTTGGGCCGCAATCGTTGCTACCTCACTTTCCATCAACACCCGGTCACGGCTGTTCACGGGGAGCTGTTCCGCCCGCTCTGCAAGGTCGAGAATTTGCTGGCACTGTTCGGCGGTCAACGGCTGCACACCGAATTTGGATGCAGCATACGCTTGCACGTCACTTTCATCGTAAACGCCCATGCGCAACAGCTCCAAAAATTGGTCGTGCGTGGACTTGCTTGTTTTGCTTTTCCCATCCCGGATAGCTTTCAGGTTAGAGTCTGCCGCTTCCGATAATGCCCTGGAATACTCATTCATGGCCATTTCGGCGATACGTTGGGCTTGCGTGTCGTCCATGTCGAAGGTGTCCTGAATGCGATCCTGAATTTCCCGGAGGGTAGCCTGTTTGTCTCCGCGGCTTTTTTTGACTAGGGCTTTGAAGTCAATCCCCTGGTCTTTGGTGTACTTGGACACAAGTTGCTTTATCGTGTCTTTCCCGTACAAACCGGATTCTCCGGCGTCATCGAAGAATGCTTGCAGGCGGTTGCTCATGTCAGCGTTGTCTTTATACCTTTCGGTAAGCGCTTCCTTTGCCGCTTCCCATACATGCGAGTATGTCTCTTGATTGTCCAACGCGGTTTGCAGCTTTTCCTCAACCGTCAGCTTCGGCTTTTGGGGCCGTGCACCTTTTTCGGTGTCGCTTGTCGCCATCTTGGTCAGCTGGGAAAGCATTTCGCTTTGTACAACGTCCTCAACACTGGATTCTTTCCCGTCCGTTACGTGCCGCTTTACGGCAGCCGCCAGCTTGCGGCTCAGTACATCTTCGGCAGAGGGCTGGTTCGCCTCATCCTGCGCTTTTTCTGTCCGCTTGCCGCGTTTTGTCGCATTGCTGGGCTGTGCATCCGTGTCTGTGGCCTGCTGCTGCACAGCTTCAATGGCTTTCTGCACCGCGTCATTGGCTTTTTGCGTGGCCGTATCCTCTGCGTTTGCAACGGCCGTCTCCACATCACTTTTGTACTGATCGAATTTTCGCTTGTTTTTGCCATTCGCTACACGGTCAACGGCGGTCTTGATGCTCTTCTGCGACTGCATCACGGCGGTCTCCGGAGTGGTAAACTCCTGCGTCATTTGCAGGGCTTGCGCATTCATGGTGTTGGATTCACTAATGCGCTGGGTAAACTTCATCTTTTGGGCAAGGGCCTGCTTATATGCGTCTCCGCTCTTGTCCATGTCGCCCAAAGCCAAATCCCACTCGCGCAGCACGCTTCCGGCCAATGCGGTGTCATCTGCGTCCCACTGCTCTTTGCTGGTCAAGCGGGACACGATCTCGTCACGGCTTTCGGTCTCCATGCTGTTAGCCGCAATTTTCATGCGGTCGGCGTTGCTCACACGCTCGTGGGTAAACTTTTGCTCGCCGCCTTGATCTCTCTGCACAAGAGGTTGCAGGTAATCAGTGTCGGTGTCGCGCGTCATGTGGCTCTGGCTGGCAACTTCGGGCCGGTCAAATTGCCGTTGTGCCGCGCCTACCGTGTTGGGATGATCGGCCAAGGTGGGAATTGGCTCTTGCACACTCTGGTTTGCGGTGTCCATAAGCTCCGGAATAGTTCCGGACGCGCTGAGTGTGTCAGCAGAGGTAGACTGCATCAGGCTGTCGCGGTAGGCCAACGCTTTGTCATAATCATCGAACACAGGAAGAGCCGCAAGTTCGCCTATTGTTTGCAGGTGGTAGCCACCGTTTTCTTCTGACACATTAAGGTTGGTTGCAATGTCATGTGCTGTCACGCCATCGCGCAACTTCATGACATAAACATCTTGTTGGCCATACGACCATCCGTCCGGCGCTTGCTCGGCATTGAAAGGGATTTTCGCAACCGCTTCAAACCCTCTTTGGTTATATGTCTTTACAAGGCCCTTACCATAGCAGTCAAGCTTGTTGCCTCCGTTTTCAACGGCAGTAATGATAAGCGATGTTGCCGCTTGCTTCGCTGTACTCTGAGGAATTTTGAAAACCGCTTCAATGTCTCCATCCGCGGTCACAAGCGCACCAGCCATGTTGTCAGCGCTCATAAAGGTACGCGTTCCGGGGCTGCTTAATTCTTCAACTGTCTTGGGGCTTACCATCAGGCCGTGCGAGTTCTTCCGAATGGCTTCGTCCAGCGCAGACGAAAAAAGCTGAGGGTCACTTGTCGTGTCTCTCAGCTCAAGAGGGGTAGCTCCGCTGCGTTCAATGGACGCTTGCGTTTCGGGGGATAACGTCAGAAATCCACGTAATACTTGACTTCCTCCAGCGTTGTCCCGTCCTCCCATAGAGATTTCGCCAGATTTCGCTCCGCTCCCGTTTTCAGCGTTGCGTAATAATTCTTGAATTCCGTCTCGTCCTTCTCCGTCCTGTTCCGCAAAACTTCTCTCGCCGCTTCCAGTTCCGTCATAGCTCGCACCTCCTGTGTAGGCTTCATTGGTTTCATCATAACCCGCGTTTTCGGCGCTGTCAATGGGCCGCAGATAGGGAATTTCTTCCTGCATTCCAGCCTTCAACGCCTTCCGCGTCTCGCTGCTGGTGTCTGGGAGTGTTACGCCCGTGGCCTCTTCAAACGCTTGCCGCAGCTCGCCGCCGGGTTTCAGCTGGTCAATCTGCTTGTTTGTCAACGTGCCGTTGCGGTATGCGTCCACAATCACGTCAATGGCCGTTTTCGGGGCTGCATCGGGTGTTACCACACCAAGCTCCGGAATGCTTTCCTGCGTGGCCTCCAGCGGCTGCTGTGCGACGGTTTCAGGGCTGGGCGATACAGATTCAGGTTCGGGGGATACGGAGGTTTCAGGGGCAGGCGATACCGGTTCTGCCTGTTGCACATCCGTGTCTACAGGGGCGTTTCCGTTGGCCCCAAGCGCTTCTCTTGCACGATTCACGCCGCTGCCAATGAGAGAACTTCCAGCCGCGCTGATTGCGCCGCCCAGTGCGCCGCCAAGCGCCTGCTGTCCAAGTTCGGCAAGGCTAAAGTTTGCATTCGGGTCTCCGGCCAAAACGTCGAGGCCGTAGTCTGCTGCATACTCAGAGGCTTCCTGCCCGCCTTCGCTGAGAGCTTGACGCGCCATTGCCCGCAGTACGCCGGGGCCGCCGCCCGCAATCAGCTCCGCACCCTGCTCAAGGGGGAGCTTGTTGGTCACGCCAGAGACCGCACCGGACATTGCACCGCGAAGAAGCGCTTGGTTAAGCGGAATACCGCGCTGTTCCAGTTCGTTCACCCGGTTGCCGGCAGCACTTGCGCCCATCAGGACGGGAATGAGAACCGGCGCGGCCTCGGGAGCCGCGGCTGCTGCCGCAAAGGCGGGAAGGAGCTGCGACACACCGCCGATGGCTCCCACAAGAAACCGGCCTTGGTCGTTCAAACCGGCCTGCGCTTTTTGGGTCTGTTCGGTCGAATAGTCCAAGATCGACTTGACCACTTTGTTTTGCTCGGGAGTGATCTGGTTTTCAGCCCGAATACCCTTTGCGCTTGCAATGCGGTCAAGCACCTGCTGGAATTCAGGCGTAGCGACAGGTCCGTTCGGAGTGTCGGTGTAGGCCCGGCCCATCTGAATGAGAGCGTCCCGCTGCTCGTTGGCTTCTTGCAGGTCGTCCGATGCTGCCTCATACTCCGGAATGTCCATGCTGGCAGACTGCCCACGAATGGCGCGAAGCGTTGCGTCTCCCATATTGGCAACACCGCCGCCAAAACCTGTAACGGCACCAAGTTCGATTGCGCCTGCACGGCCAGCCAAAGAGTCCACGCCCAGCGCGGTGGCATAGGTGTCATGCTGGTTTTGCAGTTGCCGGTATTCCCGGGTTTTGGTCTTTCCCTGCTTTTGCAGCTCCCGCATCCGCTGGTTTGTTGCGGTCAGCCGTGCATCCAGCTCCTGTGTCGTGAAGTTCTGCTTTGCCACAGAGGCCCGGGCTTTGGTTCTGGATTTTTGTTTTGCTGCCGTTGCTTGCGGGGTTTGGACGCCGCCTAGATCCACACTATCTTCGGCAGACACGCCGCCACGCGCCTTCTGCATCTGCTTATAGGTGGAAGCGCCTTTTGCCAAACCTTTCACGCCAGCGGCAAGCCGCAGCGAAAGTCTTTTCTTTGTGGCACTGCCTTTCCTTTCAGGCGCGAAGGTTCTGCTTGCGGCTGTAAGGCTGGAAATACCGGCAGTGTCTCCGACGTTCTCCTTGATGCGCTCGCGGGTGTTCGTATCTTGGGTTTCTTTTCTTTCTTGCAGGGCCACCCGCGTTTTGGCCATTTCTTCCAGCTCTGAATCCAGTGCTTTAAGCTCTTCCTTCTTCAGCTTCTTGCTCTTTGTGGTGGAAGAGGATGCTTTTTTCGCCGCACTTGCGGCTGCCCTTGCTTCTTTTTCTGCTGCTGCCTGGGCTGCCTTCGCTTCCTTCTCGCGCTGTGCTTCAACGGCTGCCAGCTGCTTTGTGTAGGCCGATGTAAAGCTGCTGGCGATGTCTCCATAGTCGGGCAGAGTTGTGGGCGCAGCGTTCATGGCTTGCTGGCCGGTGTACCGGGCGCTGCTCATGCCCGTTTTGCCGCTGTTTATGGCGTTCTGCTGGGCTTGTGCATAGTTTTTAAGGTAGGCGTTCAGAAACGCTTCCTGGTCAGAATAGGGCATGGAGTCCTCCTTATTTCAAAAAATCCCGGCCGTGTTTCAGGCCGGGCGGAGAATGAAATCAGTTGTAATAGTCCTCGTCGTCGTAACCCATCAGCTTACGCAACCATGCGCTCACATTGCTGGCCGTGCCGGTGTCGCCCTGCGTGATGTTCACGCTAGCGGGGGTGTTGGTGGCCACGAGGTTTGCAAGCGTGGGGGCAATGTTGGAGAGCTGCGCAGCGTCTCCGCTGGCCCGCTGGGCTTCCAGTTGGGCAAGGTTGTTTTGATAGGTGTTTTGCAAGCTGGCAAGTTGCTTCAAGCGCTCGGTTTCAAGCTGGTTGCGGGCGTTGCCGTAGTTGTTGTTCATGCTCGCCAGAGTGGTTTCCGACGCTCCACCGTTCAGGCCCTGAGCGCTCATCTGCTGGGGCAGGTTGCGGAGGGTCTGCATTTTGTTGATGTAAGCCTGTTTCAGCGCGTCATTGGTGGTGTCGGTCAGCTGGTTTGTGGCAAAGTTGAGGTTTTCTTTCTGTGCTGCCGCCGCCTTTTGATACGCTGCTTCCCGCTGCCGCCGTTGCTCCGCCATGATAGAAGCCAATGCATCTGCATATGCGTCGGCATAGCTGGGGCCACTGGAAGCGGGTGCGGCCTGAACGGCAGGTGCAGAATAAGAGGACCTGCCAGACGAAGAACCGCCGCTGCTTCCGGAGTACTGCTTTCGCACAGAGGCAGCATTCCCCGCGTTGTTGCCCACGCTCCATCCGCTGTTGTTGTACATTTTTCGAGCGCCGCCTTGTTCGGCAGCCTGCTTTTCATACTGTGCCAGGCTTACAAGCTTTCTTGCCATATTCCCATCCTTTCTAGTTAAAAAAGCTCCAAGGATTTCTCCTCAGAGCTTGTAGTCAGGAAAACGCTTCTCCGATTTCCTTCAACTTGTGTTTGTACTTCCGGTGCAGCGCTGGCTGTCTGTCGAGAATCACGGTCATGTCGTAGTCCACCGCATCCAAGTCAATCATCATGCCGGTTGCGGTCTTTAACTCGTCTGCCACATCTTTCGCCATGCGCCCGATATAATCAGCGCCTACAACATCTCCGCTGTTGTACAGAATCTGCGCGTGTGCTTGCAAGCTGCTCAATGTGCTGGATTCCCAATTCACCCAGCGCTTAAACATATCCCGCACGGCCATGCGCTTTGTTGACGTGTCCACTTCAAGTCGGGTTCGGCCCATCCAGCTTTCCGGCAGGATCGCCGGATTGTTCGCGTGCGCACCCGGTATCAGCCGGTTGTACCGCTCAATGTAAAACCGCACCATGTTCCGATGCTCGGCGGCCTCATCCATGAAGCGAAACTCTTGCAGCCGCTTGTAACCGTCAAGATGCAAGAATGTGAAGCACTGCGCCATTTGGTCGTGCAACATAATGCCTTCGATTTGGCGAGCCGATATAGCGGAGAAGATTTCTTCTCGGGTCATGCCTTAGCCCTCCATAATCATGCGCACCAGCGTGTCCACATCCCCACGGTGGAAGGTCATTCTGCCTAGTACAGGCACATCAACCTTCAAGCCGTTGTCGGGAATGCTTTCCCGTGCCGCATCTGCCGCCAGATCAATATCCAACTGGCCGTCAGCAGTCAGCCCAAACGCCTTCGCAATGGGGTTCTCTGCAAGAGAATTCATGGCGTTGCCGCTTCGAGCGACAAACACATATTTTGCGGCATTTGCTGCAAACCGTCCCAGACTTCCTTCCGGCAGTCGGCTGATGATCTCTTGCTCCATATAGCGGTTAATGCCCCGCTGAACCATGTCCATGCTAACCATAACCATCCTCCTTCAAAGAGAATGGGGGCGAAGCATAGCCCCGCCCCCATCGGCTCAGTTCCCGTTGCAGCACTTGTCGCACTTGGGCAACGGGTTGTACAGGGTCTGCGCCGTGGTGCCGGTGCCGGTGGTAACGTCCGCAACCATCTTCGGATAGAAGGTGGCGTTTGCATAGGTCACGATGGAGTTGTCACCGCAGCAGCGCCGCTCGGCTTCCAGATTGATCTTCTCGGTCAGGCTGTCGCGCACAGCGGCAATGTCCTGCCGGGCCAGCACAAAGCTGTCCTCTGTTTTCTGGTTATGGACAGCTTGCGCCGCCTGCACTTCCTCAATGCCGCGCAGCCGCCCGTCAATGTACTTGTACATTTCCAGCGTCTTCTGGTCATTGTAGGTGTTCGCGTCACGCAGCGCAATGTCGGATTCCAGCTTTGCGTTCTTTTGCACGAGATCAAGCTCGTACCGATTGATCGGCTGATTCTCGTTGCACTCGGCAACACGCCCGCCGTTCAGCGCCATGGCCCCAAGGCCGCCCACAGCGTTCAGCGTGCCAAGGGCGGCGCCGACAATGCCAGTGGCCAGGCCAGCATTTGCCACACCTCTGGATGCATAGGTCATTTCCATACGGTTTTCTCCTTTCGTTTGGTTCGTTTACAGGGAAGGCGTTTTCCTCCCCTGATATAATCCTACTCCAAACAAAGGACGTAAAACCGTATTTTTACAGCCGTATTGTTATACGCTTTTCGCCTGAAAGTTAGTGTGTGTCCATGTACGTTTCTTTCGTGCTGGTTTTGCGGGGTGGCAAAATAGCGCTGTATCTTTGCACACCATCGTACTTTTCCTTTAGCCGTGCGGTGATTTTGTCCACCTTCGCCAGAGACATTCCAAGTTTCATGGACTGCTCAACCCTAGTCCACCCAGCAACCCGTGTTCGCATCACCGCTTCTTCGTCCTTCGACAAGATGGCGAGACGTATAAACTCCTCAAGGATAATTTTATTCCAGGGGACCTGGTGCGACACGTCAATCACTCCCCGCCAAGCAGCTGCTTAAACACCTGGTGCAGACCGGTGGACGCAAGACCAGATGCAAGGCCAGACAAAATCACACCAGCATCCACGGCAGGCCAGTGCATCCACACGGCCAGAATCACGCCCAGAACGGCGCACATAGTGGGGATGTATTTGTTGTCAACATCCTTTACCCACGACTTTACGACATAGCCTACGCACAGGCAGATACCCACGATGACAGGCACCATGTACTCAGAGATAAAAGAAATATCCATTTTTATTCCTCCTCTAGCGCCTTCAAGCGCTGCTCATGCTGGGCCAGCTCCTTATCGTGGCAGTCCAGCCGCTTGTAAAAAATTTTGTGACTTTCGCGGTTTTCACCCTCCAGCTTGTCCAACGCGCGCTGGAAGTTGTCCACTGCGACTGTCAGTTTTGTAATATTGCCGTTGAGCTTGATGAGCGGGCCGCTCACAGAGCCGATCAGCCCTACAAGCACAACAACAACGCCAACCACCGTCCATTCTTGCATATCAGCCCTCCAGCAGTGCGGGGTTCACCAGGCCCAGCAGCTTGTCCAGCTTTGCCTCCATGCGGGCCAGCTGCTCGGTGCAGGCGGCGGGGTCGTCCTTACCGCTGTCGGGTGCCGGAGTGGGTTCCGGCTCCGGCTCGGGGGTCGGTTCGGGCGCGGTATACTCCACGCAGCCCACCGCCAGAGCAGCAGCCTTTGCGGCGATGGCCTTCCGGTCGCCTGCGCTGGCGGGGCCGATGATGAGGTAATCGCCCGCATCTTCGTGGGGCAGGCCCAGGCTGTCGGCCAGGGCTGCCAGGGTCTTGCGGTCGCCGCCCGAAACCGGGCCTACTTTCAGCATATCGCTCATGGGTGTATCCTCCTTCTTTTCTCCGGCGATAAGTGCCGGATAGTCCTTGTACGCATGGTTGCAGTCCACGCGCCCCGAAATGCCCGGCACACTGCCGCTGCTGGTATACTGCCACATCCCATAAGGGCCGGTGTAGTCCGTGCGGGCGGTGTAGTGGGCCAACCAAAAGTCATAGCGACTCAGAGCACCCATGTCCAGATAGGCCGCCGCGAAGCTCTTGTAGGTGTACAGGATGCAGTAGCGGCCCAGCTCCTCAACACGGCTCAAAAACGCCGCGCACAGGCTCGAGTTCGAGGTGCGCGAAAAGCGCTTGTACAGCGTGGCGTGCTCAAAGTCCAGAGCGATGGGCATATCGCACACAAAGCCTTCCAGCATGGCTACACAAGCGCTTGCAGCTGCCCGCATGGCGCTTTCGGATGTGCAGTAGCTGTACAGATATACACCGGTATGCAGGCCCGCAGCGTGTGCCCCGGCCATGTTTTGGCGGTAAAATGGATCCTCAGTAATCGTGCCGTCGGAGTTAATCCAGCCCTGCCGCACCATAGCAAAGCCCATGCCGGATGCCTTCACCTTGTTCCAGTCGATGGTGCCCTGATACTTCGAGACGTCAACGCCCTCCATAGTGATGCTCAATCCAGCCACCCCATTTCTTTCAGGTCGGCCCGCACCTCGTCAATCTCGTCCTGCGTGATTTCGGCCAGCGCGGCGACGGGTACGCCAGCCGCATCGGCGGCGGCCTCTTTCGTGCCGCCATAGACAAGGGCTTTAATAGCCTCTTGCTTTTGCTCGTAAGTCATGGTTCTCCTCCTCTCGATCAAACCCGATAAATGCACACGCAGCCGCACTCGCTGTAGTTGCTGTTTCCGCTGGTGACGGAAACCCACTGCGAACCATTGAGGGTGAATGTCCCAATGGCACCCCACTGAGAGCCACCATACTCGCGCTCAGAGCCATAGATTCTAGTGCTTAAAGAACCAGCATCGGCGATATAGCAGTTAGATAAGTTAGCAATCGCTCCACACGCCCGATAAGTACCGGCGGGCAGCCAGCAGCCCCAGCCGCCGAAGCCGGAGGTGCCGCCCACCGTATAGGCCAGCTTGAGCCGGTTGTAAGAGCCGCCGCTCCAACGATTGTCGCCAATAGTCGCGAACATAGCCACCGCATGGCCCCTGCCGGTGACATCAAGCACACTACTACCTGCACAAAGGTTCCCTTCGTTCAGGCCGATTACTCTTGCCACAGTAGCATAGCTGTCGCCCACGTAGCTTTCGCCATTGTAAAACCCAGCTGGAGGTTTGAGGTAAAGGCGCTTAACCCCGTCCGTGTTTTGCCATGCCTGCGTGTCCCGCTCCACCGGCGTAACTGCGACGCTCGGAAAAGAAGAGGACGCGCCCACAGCCCCATTTTTGCCCACCGTGTTCCGGTCCAAAATCTTGCCGGTCACCCGCTCGCCGTCCTTGCCGTGGGCCGTGGTGCCTTCCAGCAGCTTTGCGGCTGCTACCGTGTCACCGGTCAGGTCAATCAGCACCTTGGCATTAAAAATGATTTTACTGTTGCCCATGGCTCTTACCCGATGGTCACGGTTTTTCCGCCGGAAGTGTTGTCGCTCACCGCGTAGGGAATGGCGGCCACAACCACCTGCGACAGGCAGTTATAGCCTGTATCCGGCAGCACCGTTTGCGCAGTAGCTTTGGGCGTTACACTCTTGCTCTGGGGCTTCATGCCCTCACTCCCGGACATCGTACCGCTGACCCCCAGAACGGTCACGCCCTTGCGGATGTTGGTAGGGATGAGCTTTGCCTGTTCGGTGCTGTCGATGGTCACTTTGCCGCTGCCGTCGTGGTAGCCTTGCGGCACGGTGTAGGCCCCTGCCTTGGTGCTGATTGTCCCGGTCACAGCCCCACGATTAGGCATTTCGCCGGAAACTTTTGTGCCTTTTACATATGCGGTTTTCCCAGACAAAATTTCTGCCGCCGTAGCGGTGGCGTCGCCCGTATCGGCATCGAAGTCACAGGTGCCAGTGATGGGCGCACCGTCTTTCCCGTGGGCTGTGATCCCGGCAAGCAATTTATCGGCGGTGACGGTATCGCCGGTGAGGTCCATCAAGACGTCGCCGTTGAAAATCACTTTGCTGTTGTAAGTAGCTGCTGGCATGTTATGCATCCTCCCCGATGTACACTGTGTTCCCGCCCGACGTGTTGCCCACGTCCCAGCGTTTGATCTCTCGCACAACGATGTTGTTTGAAAGATATTTGTTTTCCGTTTTGAGCTCTTGTTCGCTGCCTTTCGGCGTTACTTCATACGGGCCGAGGTAATTTTCTGGCAACGCGGTTTCTCCACTGAAAGCGAAATCGAACGTTGCATCTGTACTACTAAGGTCAGCCGAAAACCGCACGTCTTCGACAACATCAAAGGTGGCAGCGAACGTTGCCTCTGTGCTGCTCCATCCCGGCATTAGATCACACCGTCCTTGAGCACTTCATCGGTCTCAGCCTCAACAATATCACTTTTGAGCGCTGTGCCGTCTTTTTTGCGCAATCGGACTTGGATTCTGATTTTGCCTGCCTTCGGGTTAAAAGCAAGGGTGTCCTCTTGCCCAAGAGGCACCAGCAAATCCGTGCCTACCATTTGGCACTCTTCCAAACTTTTTTCCACCACGGTCTTGTTGCGTTGCTCATACGTCACATACAAACTTGCCAGTTCGCTCTGCGTTACAGGCAACGTAATTCTGTTAGTTACGGTTGTGCCGCTGGAGATTACGGTGCTCATGTTTGTCACACCTCCTATTGCTTTTAATCACACGTAGCAGATAACTCCATGTCCATGCGGTGTGCCGCCACCGAAATTGCTATCCCATTGCATATAAATGTTCTGGTTTGCACTCACATAGAACGTAGCAACGTATAAATTGTTGCGTCCTGGCGTGGCCACCTGCTTAGAGCCGATGATGATTGACTTGATTTGCATATCGTGGTCAGCGTCGCCCGCAAACAGGAAAAGCAGAGTGCCAGCGGCGGGTGTGCTTCCCAGCAAATGAGAAGAGTAGTCAGTGGGAATGGAGCCATGCCAAACCGCCTTCGTCACGCCGGTCCCTTTTACGCCAATCACCGTGTTTCCAGCGCAAATCTTTTCTGCCGTCAGGCCGATTGCGCTGGCTACTTTGGCAAAAGTCTCTCCCACATAGCTGTTCCCATCGTAAAATCCAGCAGGGGGTTGCAAGCACAGCCGGGACACGCCATCAAGGTTGCTGTTTATCTGCGTGTTCGCCGCCACGGGAGTGACGGGCGCGCTGGGGTAGTATTGGCTGATTCCCACCGCCCCGTTTTTCCCCACGGTGTTGCGCGGCAGAATGGAACCTTTTTTAATCGTTTTATCGCCGGAATAAAACTTTTTGTCCGAAATCACGTCTCCGGTGTCTGCATCGGCGAGGGCGAGTTTTGTGAGGGATAAGCCCCCGCCGCCATTAAAATTTATCTCTGTACCGTCCCACACAAAGCTCAGCCACCGGCCCGTGACGGGTTCACCGGCCAGTGCATCGGCAAAGGTCTCTGTGCCCACATAGGCAGGCACTTCCTTTCCGCCCAGCATCACCGTGTCCCCGGCTTCCACGTTATCCGTCATCTTCACGCGGCCGCTCATGCCAGAGCCGTTAAAGTGGTGCACGTTGTCCATCTTGGTGTGCTTGTAAGTGCTTACGCCACGAGAATCAGCATAGGCAAAAATGTCTCGCTGTCTGCCGGTCGGGTCGTACATGGCTTGCGTCATATCCGCACTACCAATCTGGGAAATTCGGTCGCTGATTGCCTTGTCTGTCTGGCCTTTTGTATACGCACCAACCTGTTCCGCAGTTACATTGTGCGGATTTTCCAGGTTGTCAATGTGGCCTTGCACTGTGCGGTTTTTGCCGGCTGCGCCGATTTGGCTTGCCGCCGAAGGCGCGGCAAGATCATCCACCAACTGATTGAGTTTCGGCACGATAACTTCCCGCGCCGTTTGCTCAAACTTCGCTTGCATCTCACTTGTGGAGAGGCCGGGCGTATCAGGCAGGCCAATAACGCCTTTATTTTGCAAATCTTCATCTGTGATTTTTGTGAAGGCCACTTACCACCACCCACTTTCACTTGTAAATTCCGTGTCGATGTTTTCTGCCTGCCGGTTTTGCAGGCGCTCAAACGCCGTTTCAAACTCATTGCGGTACGTTGTCGCAATCGCCAGATCATCGTCCTTGTACAGCTGGCTTGCCATGTACATTGGCACAAGTGCTGCGGCATCTTCCGGCAGGTCGATTTCTTGCGAGTCCGGCGTGTTTTCAGTGATTCTGGCAGGCTTTGCATTGTAGTACACAAGCACCGTTTCAATGCCTTTCGGCACCACCAGCAAATGCCCGCCCAGAAGTTTCAGCGATACCGCCCGGGGTTCGTCTCCATCCATACAGTATGTCTCAAAGTCTCCCACATTGAGGAAGTCAATGAGTTCATCTTCAAGATCAAACGTTCTGGATTGTGCCGGGTCTTTCGTCAGCTTATCGTGCGAACGGATGTGTTTACCCGCATCCGTTGTCGCAATCATCTGGATCGCTTCATTGGCGGCTTGCGGCATTGCCGCGAGGTAGTCCTCTGCGCCCTCATCTTCCGAGGTAAACATCTTTTGCAAGGTTGCGGTTTTGCATTCTCCCCACGTCATACGTCTGCCCCCTCCAAATGGTCACTGTCAGTCATGATCATATCCGGCTGTATTACTTGCTGTGCAGCCTGTTGCATTTGCTGCTGCTCGTCCATCTGCTGTTTGATTTCGGTTTTTACCTTCCCGGCTCCAGGGAATCCATTATCTTCTAGATAAGTCCAGAATCGGTAGCTGGTAGTCAGTTCGCTAATCGGGCCAAATGCACCGGCTTGATACTTCACGTCGGCCATATCCCACAGCCGTTCACGGTTTGCATCCATGTTCGGAGACGGGTCAACGCCGAAAATAAACTCATCGTCCCAGTACAGTTCCCCGGCGGCATCTCGCTTCAAAAAGTCCCATCGGTTGAAATGGGCGAACGTCTGTTCTCCGCCGATTGCCGTGTAAGTCATCGGGTATGGCTGGTCGGCATAGGCTAACATATACTTGAAGAGCAGCTTGTACAGCCGCCCATACGCCTGATTCTTCATCTCGCGTTTGGACTGCAAACGGCCAGCCGCCTGCTGTGCAGCAAACTGCTTTGCGCTGCCGCTGGTTGCAGATGCATCGTACTTGCCCTGATACGAATCGTTAATGCCCAGCGTACTCTTTGCCCAGCTGTAATTGCTTTCCAGCATTTGCTGTTCGCGGCTTGTGTCGGGCTGAACATTGATAACAGAAATCAACGCCTTTTCCGCCGGGTTTTTCAGCCGCATGATTTTCAGCTCTTTGTCGCTGGTTTCAACCTGAACGCCTTGCGGAAGCGTAACATAGCTGCCGCCTTTGAGCAGCTTCTCTTCAATCTTCGTGCCAAACTTCTTGATCGCGTTTTGCTGATCTTCAATCACATCAACGTCGCTCACGCCCAAGAAGCGGCCGAACATTCGCACATTGCTGCGGAGAACAACGGGGATTTCTTTCGGCTCGTAGTACGGAATTTGCGTGGGCACGTTCGGGCCGGGCATGGTAATAGCCACGCCTTCCTCGTCCACCTGCGGGGTTCCGTCCGGGTTCACCACAAGTTTGTCTTTGCCCGGGGTGCTTGCCGCAACAGTCTCACCGCCAAAAATGGTGATGTCCTCGGTCAGCTCTTGCACATCCAGTGGGCCTTCCACAAACTTTTTGCTGCCGCACTCGCACACATCTCCGAACTTCGGGCGGCCGCATTTCGCGCACACCTCGCCGCGCCGTTTCTGGCAGTTGTCCAAATCTTCCAGAGTTACGTCTCCGCACCAGCTGTACAGACCAACACCGCCCTCGTCGTTACGATAATACGCGATATTTTGGGTAACAATACCGCTTACAGTGCTTTGATTCTGCCCTCTGGCCGCCACATCGTCCTCGGTTTCATCCTTGATTTCGACACCGTATCGCCGTTCAAGGTAGCGTTTCGGCTGGCTCACAAGAATAAAGATGTACTCCATCTTGTCAATGTCGTACACGCCGGGCTGCGGAATAACCTGCTTCGGGTGGCGCTCCGTCAGCGTTACGTCGCCCAACATACAGTGATAGCCGCCATGCGGGTCCCACTCAACGTGGAAGAAGTCACCGCCCTGAATGGGGACGGTTCGTTCTTGCAGGTCGTTCAGCTCTTTCAGGTTGAGCTGCTTGCTCAGGTTCAGCAACAGAGCTTCAATCTTTTTTGCAAGCTCTTTGTCCTCTTCGTGGATAGCCGTTACGCGGGGGGCGGGGATAGAGGAATCCACCTGGCTTTCGATCAGCTCGTACACGATGTTGCGGACGTTGGTTGCCTTTTTATCTGCGTCTGTGCCGTTTGCGCCACGAATGTTTTTATCGCCACGGTACAGCGCTTCGCGGGTATCCATAATGGTGCGGTCGTACTGCTTTCTTGCGTCATCCAGCCGACTTTGCCATTTCCCCCGCTTTGTGGCATCGTCAGCAGCGTGTTTCAGCTTCTCGAACATGGCTCCTCCAAAAAAATGTCCCCACCATCAGGCAGGGACATCGGTAAATCAGGTAGGTTTAATTAGGCAGTCAGAGTAGTGCCGCCGGTCACGCCGCCGCCGCACAGGGCGATGCAACGCCAGTTGTTGAAGCCAGCGCCGAAACGGGCGCGGCCACGGAACACGTTGGCGTCGGTGTTGGGGTCAATCTCGCTCTTGACGGTCAGGGCAACACGGTCAACCCAGGGCATACACAGATAGTCGTCCTTGAATTGGCTGTCCATCATCAGGAAGAAGGGCTTGCCGCCGATGGACTTGGGCAGATAGGGCCAGATCAGCACGTTCCACAGGCCGGCCTGGAAGTTCATTGCATTCTTGTTGCTCTCAGGGTCCAGGTCGCTGGACACGGCAGCCAGAACGGCACGCTTCAGGGAAGCCACGTTGGGAATGATGATGGTGTCGGGAGCGACGTTCAGCAGATTGCCGTCGTCGTCGGTGAAGCTCTGCATGGCCTCCTGAACCTGATCCAGAATGCCGGTGCTGAAATCAGCCTTGAAGAAGTTGCTCTGGGTCAGCTTGGCGCCCTTTGTGGCACTGGGGTGAGCGGTCGAGAACAGGGCCACGCCGTCAGCAGAAGCGGTGCTGTAGGTCTTGTTCTGAATCTTGACGGAAGTGCCAGTGCCACCGGCCAGCAGGGAAGCGGCGAACTTCTCACGGGTGCGGTTGTAGCTGGTGGAGAAGATACCGGCGCGGCTCTTGATCTTGCCGATTTTGGCATCCTCAATCATTTCCTGAGTCACCTCAAAGCTGGACTTCCAGGTGGTAGGCTCAATGACCTTGGAGAAACCTTCCTGCATACCAGTCTTGGGGTAAGCGCCATTCTCGCCCACGTCCTCAAAATCACCCACGCTGGTTTCGTTGGTGTACTTCTCGGCGAAGTTGGTGGAGCTTTCCATGTTGAAGATGTTGGAAATCAGGCTCTTTTCCTCGAACGCCTCAACGCCGCTCTCGATCATAGCCTTGATGGGTTCTTGGCTCTTGCCGAACACGCTGTTGGCAACGCCGGAACCCTCAGAAAAAATGATGTTAGCCATATATCCTCCTTACAGGAAACGGCCACGGACAACGCCGTTGGCCTTGTTCTCGGTGGAATCGACGGTAAACACACCGTCAGTGGCGGTGGCAGTCACGCTCAGAGCATCGGTGTTCAGGGTCACCTTGGTACCGGCAGAAGCCACGGCAGCGGTGCTGGTGGTCTCAAACACGGTGGTGGGCTGAACTCGGATGCAGGGGTACAGGCCGTTGCCGTCGGCAGGCCCCATAACGATATGAGAGGGCTTAGCGGTCGCGCCGCACTTGGCCAGACTGCCAGCGGTCAGCACAGCGGCAGAGCCGCGCGCCAGATTGGCAGCACCGGGCTGGTGCTCAAAAGGTTCCACGTCCGCAATGTCTCGCATTACAACGATAAACATGGTTACTTATCCTTTCCATATTTCTTGTGGTACGCCGCGATTTGGTCGCGCGTCCATTTAGGATTAAACTTGCGATACTCCGCGATGATTTCATCGGTCAGGCCGTCGCTTGCGTCATTTCCGCCGCCAATTGGGGCCATGTGGTCTTTACTCTTGGCGGTGTTAATGGCTGCCTGCGTGGCCGCTGCGCTCTTCTTGGCGGCCAGCCGATCAAAGAAGGCCGCTTTGAAAGCGCTCACCATATCAACATTGCTCATCACAAGCTGGTTAAAGGTGTCAAATTCAGGGGCGTTACGAAGATCGCCCAGTGTCCGGAATTCGCCGTCCAGCGCGGTGATCTGCCGCATCTGCTCATTGAATTGCCGCTGGCCGTCCGCTTCGCGCTGGGCCTGAATTGCTTCTTTCGCCTGCTTGATGACGGGGCTGTTGTTGATTGCATCATCGAGAATTTTGGGGTCGATTCCCTTCTGCTGCAAGGACTGGCGGCGTTGAATGTCCGCCTGCGCGTCCAGTGCTGCGAAGTAATCGTCCATGCTTCGGATAGGGTCACCGGTGGACGGGTTTACCAAATGCCCGAACCGCTCAGTTACCATCCGGTCGTACCGCTGCTTGGCCTTTGCATCGGCACGTTTCCGGCTGGTTTCCCATACCTCGTTAGGGATCTCCTGCTGCTGCCCGGCTTCGGCAGCTTCACCTACGCCTTCATTGGTTGCAGGTTCTCCGGTTGTCTCTTCCTGTGCAGGTGCGGCTGCTTCCTGCTCGACTTCTTCAGTCATAACGCCGCTGGTATTCTCTTCCATAGTTCCTCACTTGTTGTCACTTGCTGCGCAGATCGCCGCCCTTGGTAACGGTAGGCTTTTTGCTGCTAGAGCTGTTGGTGGCCTTCACGCTGGCGGTACTCTTGTTGCCATTCTCAATCTTCATGACGCTCCTCCTTTCCTTCCGTACTCAGGTCTTTTTCTGCCTGTGCTTGGCCGTAGCCGCTGCACTGCCGATTGCGGCAAATGAACGTCAGCAGTTCACCGCTGACGTTGACCTTCATTTCAATGCCACATCTAGGACATTTCATGCTATCACCCCTTGTACTTTCCGCTCTCAATAAACTCAATTGCCCATGCTGTAAGCCCGAACGGCTCATTCAGCGTCTTGTTTTCAAAGCGATAACGAGTCTTGTCCACCCGCTTCAACTTCGCTTTGGTATGCAAGGTGCGTGCCGTGGTATCGCTGGAGAAACTGAATTTCGAGAAAACAAGCTGTGCGAAGGACAGATAGCGTGAATTAAATGCATTCCGTTTCAGGGTTTTCCATTCGCCTTTGCGCAACACCCGCATATCCACACTGGTGGCAACTGCGGCCGCAACGCTAACTGCGAGATACCTGAATGTCTTGTTCTTGTAAAAAAGGCGTCCCGAAATATCAGGGGTTTCCCACCATGCTTCAATCGGTTCGCCCATGTCGTTGTAGCTGTCAAGGCTGGCCGTGTCGTCAAAGAACCGGCAAACTTTGCCGTCTGCCGTGCCGAAATACAGCCGCTCATCAATCACCCACAGGGCGCTTGCCGGTACGTTGGTACGGAAGAAGCAAGCGTATTGTCGTGTAGAATACGGCTCAGAGGCCGCCCTGCCAATGTTTTGCAGGCCGTCAAGGATGTACGCATGGTCGTTCACAACCAGCCAATACAAGTCCTTGTGCACCACTGCCACCGCATCTTCGAGGTTCTTTTCCTTTTTCAGTTTCTCGTTGATGTAGTAGCTCCGGTTCTGTGCATAGCGTTCGCCGCTAATATCCGACGGGGTGATTGCAAACACGCCCAGTTTTGTCAAAAACACCGGCTCCGTGGACAGATACGCAAAAGAGCGCTTTGCCACGGCACCGGGGCCTTGTAACGTATTGATAATCGGGAACGCGGGCGTGGAGTTTACCAGGTCGCCCCGCCTCACAATCACATTCCGGTCAGGTTCAGCATCGTCCTTGTGCGTGGCAAGGTAGTTATTGATAATGCTGTACCCAATGATCGCGCTGCCAGCCGTGCCCAACTGCGAATATCCTGTATCGGGCCAATATGTCGTGTCGTACTGCCCGGAATACCAGTCCTGATTGGGATAATCCGGGTTGCCCGACAAAAACAGGCGGTCAGACGCGCCGTTTACGCCGAACAAAATGCCAATATCGCATTTCACAACGCGGTCAGCGTACCCCGAAACAGTCCGGCTTGCAGAGATTTCAACATTATCTTCGCCGGATAGTGGAGAAACGCCGGGCGCAGTGCTGAATGTCACCGTGCCTTTGGTTCTATCGACCGTGAAACCATCGTTTTTGTCCACCCATGCGCCATCGGAGTTCAGGATTTTCACCGTTACCGGCGCATCATCCAGCCCGGAAAAGCTCAAATGATAGACTGTATCGTCTTTTGTCCCAGCAAACCGTTCCCGAAACTTCGGGGAGAGCAGGTTCAGCGCTTCATAGTCCGTTCCGCCGCCTTTTGGCGACTTCGCGATGGAAAACAGCGGAACCTTTGCAATTTCTGCCGCGTTCTTTACACTGTTGCCGTCATAAATCAGGATGTGCGCGCCGTCAATGATGGTCAAACTATCATTGAGCTGCCAGCTTTTGGAAGGGGCATTGTTCGCTTGTTCGTATAAAACCGTCCCGTTTTCACGGTACAGCTTTGTTCCTGCATGGATAATGCCTTCTTTATCCTTTTTCAGCTTGTGATACCCGTTGATCTTGCCGTCAAACGCTCTCACAAGCTCATAGCCCATGGATTTGCGGACTTTCCCGGGCACGTCTCGGATCATGTTCTGCCCGTTCGGAGACTGCCGTTTGTCCACGTTGCCGGGGGCGTTGCTGTAATCCACGCCCAGAAACGTATCGACAACCATTGTGCTAGGGGAAACCTGATCGGGAACTCTAAAATGTACCGCCATGTTTCCACCTCCTCAAAACGGGTCTCCAAATTTCTGAATCATGTAAGCCTTGCCTTCTTCGTCAGCGTTGTAGTAATCCTCCCACAGGTCAGATTCCCACGTGACGTGCTTCCTTGTTTGCGTGGCCTCGGCGGGCGCCGTCCACCAGACACAAAAATACCGCAAGCTATCCACGGAGTGTGTCAAGCTATGCGGTTCTTTTGCGTAAACGTCCGGTTTGCGCTCATCTTTTTGAATTTTCTGTAGGCACCTCAACAGTGTCGGGGTCTTGTACATTGTCAGCCATGCCGTATCAGTCGCCGGGTCAATTCGGAACCATTCCTTCATGGCTGCGCATCCAGCAGGGAAGTCCCGGCTCACCTGCACCAATTGAAGCCCCGCTTCAAGGAACAGCTGCGCCCGGCTTTTACCGCTTTCCTGGCTGCGTCCCCACAGGTCAGAGGGCGCCAAAAACAGCTCAACCTCTTCACCCTTAGACAGCTTCAGCACGGTTTCTGCCGCTGCACCGATGGGCAAATTGCTTTCGTTATACTCTTTGTACACACAGGCATGGCCTGTTACATCAATGTTTACCCAATGGACGCTCAGCATATCAAGGCCGTAGTCCATCACGCAATAGCGCCTGCCCTTTGCGGGAAGTTTATCCACACAATGGGTTTCCTTCCTCACTTCGGGGAAGAACGCGCCGCCGGGGACTTCCAATGCCTGATCTACCGTTGCGGGGTACTCCTGATAGGTCTTATCTTCGCCCAGCGCGTTCAGCGTCCGTTTGTACCATGCTTCATCCCGGCGGGGGTCAGCGCTCCACGGCAAGAACAACTTTGTGAACCCGTTGTCCGGGTTTGTGTAGATTTCCTCAAACAGAGTTCCCCGCTTGATGGTGGACAGGCCAATGACCCGGCCACCCGTGGGACGGTTGATAACGGGGAAAGCAGCCTGCCAGATTTCTTCCGCGTACTGCTGGAACGCCCATTCGTCAATGATAATCAAGTCAGCCGTGAACGAACGGCCGGCAGAAGGGGACGAAGGAAACGCCTTGAACACGCCTTCCGGGCCGTCTGGCCACTTTACCCGCAGTTCCAATGCAGATGCCTTGAAAACAGGGCCGCTCCACCCGGCGGGCACAGCGCCTTCCTCAGCAATGAATTCCGGCATATAGCGCAAAATCACGCCCATGCGGCGCACAAGCTCTTTTGCCTCGTCCTCTGTTCTGGACAAGCCAACGACTGTTCGGCCCGTATTCAACGCCAACAGCCTGCTCGCCTCGGCCAATGCAAGCCATGTAAAACCAAGCTGCCGTGCTTTCAGTACAACAATCAGCCGGTCGTTTGCAAACGTCTGCAAGGCCTGTTTCTGCCCGTCCCACAACTTGAATGGAACAATCAGTTCGGCTGCGTCCTTGTCCTCAATGTGAACATACGTTTCCACGAAGTAGGCCGGATGCTCCATGCAGTATTTCGCTTCCGCTTTTCTTACGTCTGCAAATCCTGCCATACTTCTTCCTTTCCCTTGTGCGCAGACCCATTGCAGGGCCTTACTGGGCGGAGGCTTTCCCGCTTGCCCATCTATTTGCACGCACACCCCGTTCCCGCCCTCCGGGCTTATCCTGTGCCCGGCTCACCCATTGGATGGGCTGGCAGGTGTCGAACCTGCTATCTGGGAGTCAAAGTCCCATGCCTTACCGTTTGGCCACAGCCCAACAAAACCCCCGCATGGTACGCATTGTGAAGAGGCGTGCGGGGGCCGCCTACCGCGAACTCCGAACCGCGTCCGATTCAGCTATTTTAGCGGGTCGCCGGCTTTGGAGCCGTCAGGGGGAATCGAACCCTCGGCCTGCTGCTTACAAGGCAGCCGCTCTGCCAACTGAGCTATGACGGCATAATGGGGCGTTTCCGCCCCTCCTACTTTGCGTGTAGGGCCGCCCGTGTGAACTTACCCGCCACACGGCACGGGGAACAAAACCTTTAGCTTTGATTTGGGTACCAGCCTCACAAAGCACGTGAAAACAGGCTACAATGCCGCCTGTCAGGGCCGGAGAACAACAATGGTTGTGAATGGTAAAAAAATATTTTTTCGAGTACCACCCTTTTGAGAAGATGGGGTGGGCGAACCCGATGGGGGGGTATTTTTTGAAAAAAGTCTGGCGAGAAGCCTTTTTCGCTATGGCCCGCCCCGTCCTCGGA
>ERZ1034992.152-NODE-152-length-44112-cov-240.942166_pt1 | contig 44112 bp, 37 predicted proteins | sample MGYA00520695_ERZ1034992 | MGnify/ENA primary metagenome ERZ1034992 (study PRJEB33766, sample SAMN09781778) | gut metagenome | biome: gut microbiome | host: Homo sapiens | place: Madagascar | study: EMG produced TPA metagenomics assembly of the PRJNA485056 data...
GCAACTGAAAACGACCCGCAACGCCTATCACCAGAAGTATCGTTAATTCCTTATTGGGCGGTGAAACGTTACCGCCCAACGCTTTCTTCTCCCTTCGTAAAATCACCGCAATATCTATCTTCACCACGGCATATTCCTGCGTGTCGTCCTCATTTTTGCGAGGCGTTTTCCAGAAATGAATGTAATGCATATGTAATGCTATAATGCATTACACTTTTCATAATTACCGGAGGCATAATGGCCACACTTAACGTCCGCCTGGATGACAAACTGAAAAATGAGGCTTATGCGGTGCTGGAAAAATTAAATATCACGCCTACTGAAGCAGTGCGACTGCTGTTTCAGTACGTTGCGGAAAATGGACGAATGCCGGTAAAAACGCTCACTGTCAGTGATAGTGAAGAAGCCTTGTTACGCACTGTCAGGGAACGACTGGCCAACCCACAAGAGGCCATTAAGGTCCGACTGGATGAACTATGAGCTGGCGTTTGATCCGCGGGCGCTGAAAGAGTGGCAAAAACTGGGCGTGACAGTCCGGGAACAATTTAAAAAAAAGCTTGAGGATGTGCTGAAAAGGCCGCGCAATCCATCGGCTAAACTGCGGGATTTACCGGACTGCTACAAAATTAAGCTGCGCACACAGGGATATCGCCTGGTTTATCAGGTTAACGATAAAGAGTTGCTCGTGTTGGTGATAGCTATTGGTAAGAGAGAGAACTCAGCCGTTTATGAAGACGCGACTAAACGGCTGGATGAGTGACTAACGCAAATGATGCACCACCTGATTGCTGCTGCCGCGCCAGATCAGGGAAGGGTCTTTTAAATCCTGCACAAATTTGCCGTCGACCAGTACGTTAATAAAATCAACAACCTGCATTTGCGCAGCGTTGAGTTCGTCGAGTTTATAGCCTGTCCACACCCAAATGTCTTTACCCGGACATTCGGCGCGGATTCGTTGTACCAGTTTCAGAATATCCGGCACGTTTTGCGGATGCAGCGGATCGCCGCCGGAGAGGGAAATCCCCTGGCGTTTGATGCGAGTGTCATTTAGATCGTTAATGATCTGGTCTTCCATTGCTTTGGTAAATGGCTGACCGGAATTTACCCGCCAGGTGCTTTTGTTATAGCAACCGGGGCATTCATGAACACACCCGGAGACAAACAGGGTGCAGCGAGTGCCGGGGCCGTTGACGATGTCGACAGGATAGTACTGATGAAAGTTCATTTTCGATTCTCAATTGACGCCATGACTGCTCTGGTGCGTACGGGCGAAGTCCCCCGATGCTACGCATTTGCCACCTTGCGACGACACCAACTGGCCAGAGGCAATTCATTATGTCGGGAATCAGGAAGGGGCACGGAACGGTACCCTCTCCCTTGAGGGAGAGGGTTAGGGTGAGGGGGAAGGATTAACCTATCTGCCCATTCCCCAAATGTTTAACGCGGCGCTTAACTTCTTCCTGCTTACCGGCGTTAAATGGACGTGCATCCGGGCTACCTAAATATCCGCACACGCGGCGAGTTACCGACACACGGGAGGCGTCATGGTTACCACATTTCGGGCAAGTGAAGCCTTTGCTGGTGCACTCGAACTCGCCAGTAAAGCCACACTCGTAGCACTCATCGATCGGCGTATTGGTGCCGTAATACGGTACATGCTGATAGCTGTAATCCCAGACATCTTCCAGCGCCTTCAGGTTGTGCTGAATGTTTGGATACTCGCCGTAGCAAATGAAACCACCGTTCGCCAGCGGCGGGTAAGGCGCTTCAAAGTCGATCTTGTCGTACGGGTTCACCTTCTTCTCCACATCAAGGTGGAAACTGTTGGTGTAGTAACCTTTATCGGTCACGCCCGGCACCACGCCAAACTCAGCGGTATCGAGACGGCAGAAGCGGTCGCACAGGTTTTCACTCGGCGTGCTGTAGAGACTGAAACCATAACCCGTTTCTTCTTTCCACTGATCCACTGCCTGACGCAGACGTTCAACAATCGCGATACCTTTCGCGCGGAGCTGCTCGTTGTCGTAAACATGCTCGCCGCCGAACAGCGCGTTAATGGTTTCGTGGATGCCGATGTAACCCAGCGAAATAGACGCACGACCGTTTTTGAAGATTTCAGAAACATCATCGTCAGCATTCAGACGCACGCCACAAGCACCTTCCATATAAAGGATCGGGGCCACGCGCGCTTTCACGCCTTCCAGACGAGCGATACGGGTCATCAGCGCCTTACGTGCCAGCACCAGACGTTCATCCAGCAGCTTCCAGAAGGTGGCTTCATCGCCTTTTGCTTCCAGAGCAATACGCGGCAGGTTCAGGCTGATCACGCCGAGGTTGTTACGACCATCGTGGATCTGCTCGCCGTTTTCATTTTCCCACACGCCGAGGAAGCTGCGGCAGCCCATCGGGGTTTTAAACGAACCGGTGACTTTCACTACCTGATCGTAGTTCAGGATATCCGGATACATGCGCTTGCTTGCGCACTCCAGCGCCAGCTGTTTGATGTCGTAGTTCGGATCGCCTTTTTTATGGTTCAGACCATCGCGAATCGCAAACACCAGTTTCGGGAACACCGCAGTTTTACGGTTTTTACCGAGACCTGCGATACGGTTACGCAGGATAGATTCCTGAATCAGGCGCGATTCCCAGCTGGTGCCCAGACCAAAACCAAAAGTTACAAACGGCGTTTGACCGTTGGCGGTATGCAGGGTGTTTACTTCGTACTCCAGCGACTGGAAGGCATCGTAGCACTCTTTAATGGTACGAGAGTTAGCGTAGCCTTCTGCGTCCGGGATGCTCCACTCTTCTGCGGTCTTGCGATGTTTGTTGTAGCTGGCGGTGACAAACGGTGCCAGCACTTCATCGATACGGTTAATGGTGGTGCCGCCATAAATATGGCTGGCGACCTGGGCAATAATCTGCGCAGTTACCGCGGTTGCCGTTGAGATCGACTTCGGCGGTTCAATCTCGGCGTTCCCCATTTTAAAGCCCTGGGTCAGCATGCCTTTCAGGTCGATCAACATGCAGTTGAACATCGGGAAGAACGGTGAGTAATCGAGATCGTGATAGTGAATATCGCCACGCTCATGTGCCTGCACCACGTCACGCGGCAGCAGGTGCTGACGTGCATAGTGTTTAGCCACGATCCCGGCCAGCAGGTCGCGCTGGGTTGGAATCACCTTGCTGTCTTTGTTGGCGTTTTCGTTGAGTAACGAGGCGTTGGTCTGCTCGACCAGACCACGGATCTCCTGGTTCAGGCGACCGCGTTTTTCACGTTCAATGTCGCGATCGTGACGGTACTCGATGTAAGCGCGAGCCAGTTGTTTGTATGGACCCGACATCAGCTGGTTTTCAACTGCGGTCTGGATCTCATTGATATCCACCTGGTTGCGGCCCTGCATCTGCTCGCTGACAACCGCGGCAACAGTGGCGCAATAATCGGCATCATCGACTTCCGCTGCTTTAGCTGCACGCAGAATCGCTTCTTTGATGCGCTCTGATTTAAACGGCACTTTGCAGCCGTCTCGTTTCATCACATGCGGTGTCATGATCGCTCCATATTTTTAAGAACAGGTTATCCACAGAAATTGGGAAAGGCGTTTTCCGGTTTTTTCGTTTCGTTTTCCGGTGCTTTCCGCAATCGCCATCCGCTTATCCACAACGCCGCACCTTTTTCGTGGGGAGCTGTAGTAGCAATTATAGTCGATTAATACAACATATTGGGTTGGGACGCATTTTAAAGTCTATATATAGTGCTTTGCATCAAGGATGTTTTAACTTTTTTTGATGTAGCTCAAAGTAAAAAGCAGAGCGTACGGATGACGGGCGCTACAGCGTTATGTAAATTTTTTAATGAATTTGCTGGTTGAAAAATCAACAAAAACAACATGCTGACAGACAAAACCCCGGAATGACCGGCATTACCGGGGCTTAGGGAAGATTTACTTCTGTAACCACCAGACAGCCTCAAAAGGCCGTAAATTCATGGCACAGGGTTGTGGTGAGGCTTCTTCGTAGTTATGCATCACAAGCTGCCAGTTGCCGCGCATTTGCCCTGGCTGCCAGGGTTGGATCTCACGGCTAAGGTTGGCAATGACCAGCAAGGTTTGCCCCTTCCATTCACGGCGATAGCACCACAATACAGGGCTGTTTGGCAGCAGATCCTGGTAATTGCCCCATGTCAGGATGGCTTCTTGCTTACGCAGTGCGATTAACTTTTGGTAGGTGTAAAACACCGAGGACTCATCGGCCAGCGCGGCTTCTACGTTGATTTGTTGATAGTTATCGCCCAGGCCAATCCACGGTTCGCCAGCCGTAAACCCGGCATTATCGCCGTTGCTCCATTGCATGGGCGTGCGGCTGTTGTCACGGGATTTACTGGCGAGGATTGCCAATAACTCGTCGGCATCACGACCATCGTTGCGCAGCTCGGCAAACATATTGAGGCTCTCCACGTCGCGATAGTCAGTAATGCGCGTGAAATGCGGGTTGGTCATGCCAATCTCTTCGCCCTGGTAGATATACGGCGTTCCCTGCATGCCATGCAGCACCATCGCCAGCATTTTTGCCGCAGGCACGCGGTATTCACCTTCATCACCAAAGCGAGAAATAATGCGCGGCTGATCGTGGTTACACCAGAACAAGGCATTCCATGCCACGTTGTGCATTCCTTGTTGCCAGTGGCGGAACAATGTTTTCAACGCCACAAAGTCAGGTTTAGCCAGCGTCCATTTTTCACCACCGGGATAATCGACCTTCAGGTGATGAAAATTAAAGGTCATCGACAATTCACTGCCTGTCAGTGCCGCGTATCGCTGGCAATGCTCAAGGCTGGTGGAGGACATTTCACCTACGGTCATTAACCCGCGTGGCGTAAACACATCGCGGTTCATCTCGTGCAAAAACTCGTGTGCTCGTGGCCCGTCGGTGTAAAAGCGACGCCCGTCGCCATCCAGGTCTTCAGGGAAACGCGGGTCTTTGGAGATCAGATTCACCACATCCAGCCGCAACCCGTCGACCCCACGATCGGCCCAGAATTCACAGACTTTTTTCAGCTCTGCGCGTACCGCTGGATTCTCCCAGTTGAGATCCGCCTGTTCTGGTGCAAAGAGATGCAAATAGTACTGTTCGCTTTCCGCATGCCAGCGCCACGCACTACCGCCAAATTTTGAACGCCAGTTGTTCGGTGGCGTTTCTGGTTCGCCATCGCGCCAGATATAAAACTGGCGGTAAGGGCTTTCTTTGTTCAGCGCCTCGCGAAACCAGGCATGTTGGGTAGAGGTATGGTTAAACACCATATCGAGAATGATACGAATCCCGCGCGATTTTGCCTGCGTCACCAGTTCGTCAAAATCGTCCAGCGTGCCGTAGGTGGGATCAATCGCCGTATAGTTCGCTACATCGTAACCGTTATCGACCTGGGGAGAGACATAAAAGGGGGTTAGCCAGATGGCATCAACGCCCAGTTTATGCAGATAGTCCAGGCGTTGGATAACGCCACGTAAATCGCCGGTGCCGCTACCCGTGGTGTCCTGAAAACTCTTTGGATAAATCTGGTAGATAACGCCGTTTTGCCACCAGTGGGGAAGATTAGTCATTACGTTATTCCTGCAAATGCGAGGGGGCGCAATTGCGCCCCGAAGAAAATTAAACAATGTCCAGCGTGCCCAGGCGGTATTTCCGCTGGTAGATAAACGAGGTGAGTACAATCGGGATGATGATGGCGATAGCCATTGCCAGCGCAAATACCTGCCAGTAGCTCGGTTGAATCGAGAGAATTCCCGGCAGGCCTCCTACGCCGATACCATTCGCCATAACGCCGTTCAGGCCGCATAGCAATCCTGCCAGACCAGAACCAATCATCGCGCACAGCATCGGGAAGCGATATTTCAGGTTGATGCCGTACATTGCAGGCTCAGTGACCCCAAGCCAGGCGGAGATAGCGGCAGGCACGGAGATCTCGCGTTCATTGTGCTTGCGGCTGGAAATGATAATGCCTATCACGGCGGAGCCCTGAGCGATATTCGACAGCGCAATCAGCGGCCACACTGGCGTGCCACCCATGCTTTGAATCATCTGCAAATCAATAGCAAGCGTGGTCTGGTGTACACCGGTGATCACCAGCGGGGCGTACAGGAAGCCAAACAATGCTGCGCCAATAGGTGCAAAGCTGCCGGTCATCAGGTGACGTACCGCAAAGGCAACGCCATCGCCAATCATGCGTCCAAACGGACCAATTAGCGCATGGGCTAGGAACACAGCGAGGATCAGTGAACAGACGGGCACCACCACCAGATAGAGGTAATCCGGTACGATGCGTTTAAGGCGAGTTTCAATAACGCCCAGCGCCAGCCCGGCTAACAGTGCCGGGATCACCTGCGCCTGATAGCCCACTTTGGCGATGCTGAACATGCCAAAGTCCCACACTTCCGGCAGCTGCTGCCCGAGCAGATAAGCGTTCATCAGCTGGGGAGAAACCAGTGTCACGCCAAGCACGATACCAAGGATCGGCGTGCCGCCCATTTTTTTCACCGCTGACCAGCAAATACCGACCGGCAGGTAGAAGAAGATCGCTTCACCGATCAACCACAGAAAATCGTAGATCGTTTGCAGGGAAGGGTACATTTGCGCCAGCGTCTGACCGTTGCTCATGGGCAAATCGCCGATCACATTGCGAAAACCGAGGATCAAACCGCCGCTAATCAACGCGGGCAGCAACGGGAAGAAGATCTCCGCGAAATGAGAGATCAACTGCTCATGCCATTTCATATTCTGCCGGGCGGCTTTTTTTACCTGCTCTTTATCAACCTGCTCCTGTCCGGTTGACGCTATTAGTGCTTGATAGTAATCACCCACGTTGGTGCCAATCACCACCTGAAATTGCCCGGCATTGGTGAAACAGCCTTTCACCATGGGGAGTTGCTCAATTTCTTTCGGTCTGGCATTGGCCGGTTGGTTGAGGACAAAGCGCAGGCGAGTAATACAGTGGCTCACTGTCGCAATATTGCCGCGCCCGCCGACCAGTTCAATCAACCGATCGATATCCGTTTGGTTTATTTTGCTCATCATAAAGCCCCATGGCAGATGACATTTTTGGTTGGCTGCAGAATATATTGCGCGGAAAAATTTAAAAACGGGAACGTTCCCGAAACGCAGCGAAGATCACAATTTATCGTTCAGGAAACGATCAGGACAGGGTGGCGGGGATGATGATTTGTTGCGGTTCGCTGCGCCCGGTTACCTGCGCGATCAACTGGCAGGCCGCCTGGCGTCCAGCTTCGGCGTAACCAGGATCTACGGTGACGATCTCCGGATGGAGGAATTTCATTAATGGCGTATTACCGACGCTCGCCAGTTGCAAGGTGTCGATGCGTTGCTCTTGCAGGTATTTACTTGCGCCAAGTGCCAGCGTGTCGGTTGCGCACAGTAACGCGGTAGTTTCAGGCGTAATCACTTTTGCTACGTTTTCATAGCCTTGCTTCATAGCAAGCCCTGGCAGAGCGGCAACGGGATGCAGTTTATGCGCTTTGCAGAACGCCAGGTAGGCTTCGTGACGTCGCTTCCCGGTCGTCACGTCACTATGCGGCACGCCGAGATAACTGATATTACGATGCCCCTGGTCATACAGCCGTTGCATCAGGATCTTGATTGCCCCTTCGTCGTCATAACAGACCGAAGCAAAGCCTTTTGCGTCACGCGCCAGCAGAACCAGCGATGACTGCCAGTGGGCTAACATTTCTTCGGTTATGCCGGTAAAACCGAATAGCACTACGCCGTCGATATTACGCCGTTTTAGGACCCCCAAATGTTCGGCAACTAATTGCGGGGAAAACTGACTTTCCATCATGATTGGGTCGTAACCTTGTTCATAGAACGCTGGCAGCATGGTTTGAACGGCGAGATTTTCTGACAACGAATCCAGACGGGTAACAATGATGGCGACCACTTTATCGCTTTGCCCACGCATAGCGCGCGCAGAGCGGGAAGGGGAAAATCCATGCTGATTCATCACTGCTTCAACACGCTCGCGCGTGCGCTGGCTCACGCCGCTTTCGTTATTCAGCACCCGGGAAACCGTAGATTTCCCCACGCCGCTTAAGCGCGCGATGTCTTTGATGGTCAGCCGATTTTGCATCCTGTTGTCCCGTAACGTGTTGTTTAATTATTTGAGCCTAACTTTACCCGTGCATTCAGCAATGGGTAAAGTCTGGTTTATCGTTGGTTTAGTTGCCAGCAGGTATTATATCGCCATAGATGCTACGAATATTATTGGATTCTCCTTATTATTTGCGGCGCTTTTTTCACTTACCGGAGGTTATATGGAACCTGATCCCACGCCTCTCCCTCGACGGAGATTAAAACTTTTCCGGTAAGCCCGTCTTTTCACGGCGTTACCGGATGCGTAAGGCCGTGACGTTTTAACGTCCCTGCTCAGCTTTATTACCTTCAGGTAAGGCTTCGACACGCCTGAAGACATTTCTGTACTGTTTCAGACAGTGCGGAGGGACTCCTTATGTTTAAAGAAATTTTTACCCGGTTCATTCGCCATTTACCTTCCCGTCTGGTTCATCGCGATCCATTGCCTGGCGCGCAGCAGACAGTGAATACGGCGGTCCCGCCCTCCTTAAGTGCGCATTGCCTGAAAATGGCGGTGATGCCCGAAGAAGAATTATGGAAAACGTTCGACACCCATCCGGAAGGGTTAAATCAGGCGGAAGTGGAATCTGCCCGCGAACAACATGGTGAAAATAAATTACCCGCACAACAACCGTCGCCGTGGTGGGTACATTTATGGGTCTGCTATCGCAACCCCTTTAATATTTTACTCACCATTCTCGGCGCTATTTCTTACGCCACGGAAGATTTATTTGCCGCGGGCGTTATCGCGCTAATGGTCGCTATTTCTACGTTGCTGAACTTTATTCAGGAAGCACGTTCCACTAAAGCGGCAGATGCCCTGAAAGCGATGGTCAGCAATACAGCGACGGTTCTGCGTGTAATTAACGACAAAGGCGAAAATGGCTGGCTGGAGATCCCGATCGACCAGCTGGTGCCCGGCGATATTATAAAACTGGCGGCAGGGGATATGATCCCGGCAGATTTACGTATCTTGCAGGCGCGGGATCTGTTCGTCGCTCAGGCGTCGTTAACCGGTGAGTCTCTGCCCGTGGAAAAAGCCGCTACCACTCGCCGGCCGGAGCACAGCAATCCGCTGGAGTGCGACACCCTGTGTTTTATGGGCACCACCGTGGTGAGCGGCACGGCACAAGCAATGGTGATTGCTACAGGTGCCAATACCTGGTTTGGTCAACTGGCGGGGCGTGTTAGTGAGCAGGAAAGCGAGCCGAATGCCTTTCAGCAAGGGATCAGCCGCGTCAGTATGCTGCTGATTCGCTTTATGCTGGTGATGGCTCCGGTGGTGTTGCTTATCAACGGTTACACCAAAGGCGACTGGTGGGAAGCGGCACTGTTTGCGCTTTCGGTCGCGGTAGGCTTAACGCCGGAAATGTTGCCGATGATTGTTACCTCGACGCTGGCGCGCGGCGCAGTAAAGCTGTCGAAACAGAAAGTGATCGTCAAACATCTGGATGCTATTCAGAACTTTGGCGCAATGGATATTCTGTGCACTGATAAAACCGGCACCCTGACACAGGATAAAATTGTGCTGGAGAATCATACCGATATCTCCGGTAAAACCAGCGAACGCGTGCTGCATAGCGCGTGGTTGAACAGTCATTACCAGACCGGACTTAAAAATCTGCTTGATACAGCGGTGCTCGAAGGTACGGATGAAGAGTCAGCGCGCTCGCTGGCCAGCCGTTGGCAAAAAATTGATGAGATTCCGTTTGATTTCGAGCGTCGTCGGATGTCGGTGGTAGTGGCAGAAAATACCGAGCACCATCAGCTGGTTTGCAAAGGTGCATTGCAGGAAATCCTCAATGTGTGTTCGCAGGTGCGTCACAATGGCGAGATTGTGCCGCTCGATGACATTATGCTGCGTAAGATTAAGCGGGTTACTGATACGCTGAATCGTCAGGGGCTGCGCGTGGTTGCGGTGGCGACGAAATACCTGCCAGCGCGTGAAGGAGATTACCAGCGGGCGGATGAATCCGACCTGATCCTCGAAGGATATATTGCTTTCCTTGATCCGCCAAAAGAGACAACCGCTCCGGCACTGAAGGCATTAAAAGCGAGTGGAATCACCGTAAAAATCCTTACTGGCGACAGTGAGTTAGTTGCAGCGAAAGTGTGCCATGAAGTGGGGCTGGACGCGGGAGAGGTGGTCATTGGTAGTGATATTGAAACGCTATCTGACGACGAACTGGCAAATCTCGCACAGCGCACCACGCTGTTTGCCCGCCTGACGCCGATGCATAAAGAACGCATTGTGACCTTACTGAAGCGCGAAGGGCATGTGGTTGGCTTTATGGGCGATGGTATTAATGATGCGCCCGCCTTACGCGCTGCGGATATCGGCATTTCTGTGGACGGCGCGGTAGATATTGCCCGTGAAGCGGCTGATATCATCCTGCTGGAAAAAAGCCTGATGGTGCTGGAAGAGGGGGTTATTGAAGGACGTCGCACTTTCGCCAACATGCTGAAATACATCAAAATGACGGCGAGCTCCAACTTCGGTAATGTGTTCAGCGTGCTGGTGGCGAGTGCTTTCTTGCCCTTCCTGCCGATGTTGCCGTTACACTTGCTTATTCAGAACCTGCTGTATGATGTGTCACAGGTGGCGATCCCGTTTGATAACGTCGACGACGAGCAAATTCAAAAGCCGCAGCGTTGGAATCCGGCGGATCTGGGGCGCTTTATGATCTTCTTCGGACCGATCAGCTCGATCTTCGATATTCTGACGTTTTGCCTGATGTGGTGGGTATTCCATGCCAACACGCCGGAAACGCAAACGCTGTTCCAGTCGGGATGGTTTGTGGTGGGCTTACTGTCGCAAACGCTGATTGTGCATATGATCCGCACCCGCCGTGTGCCGTTTATTCAGAGCTGTGCATCGTGGCCGTTAATGATCATGACCGTGATCGTGATGATTGTCGGGATCGCATTGCCGTTTTCACCGCTGGCCAGTTATCTGCAGCTGCAGGCGCTGCCGTTAAGCTATTTCCCGTGGCTGGTTGCGATTCTGGCAGGGTATATGACATTAACTCAGTTGGTGAAAGGATTTTATAGCCGTCGTTACGGCTGGCAGTAAAGAATAAACTGGGCACGATAGCCCCGATTCAGATTGCAGACAAAGTAAGCTTTGTTCATGCCGGATGCGGCGTAAATGCCTTATCCGGCCAACAAATTCAATAAATTGCAGGAATCACGTAGGCCTGATAAGCGTAGCGCATCAGGCGATTTTGCGTTTGTCATCAGACTTAATCCGGGCATGATAGCCCGGATTTCCATCAAGATTAGCGACGAACAGCGATCGCTTCGATCTCAATCTTCACGTCTTTCGGCAGACGGGCAACTTCAACGCAAGAACGTGCCGGGAAGGTGGCGTTGTGTTCGGTGAAGAAGGCTTCGTAAGTGGCGTTTACGGTTGCGAAGTCGTTCAGATCTTTCACAAACACGGTGGTTTTAACGATGTCGCCCACTTTCAGACCAGCGGCTTCGACGATCGCTTTTACGTTATCCAGCGACTGACGTGCCTGTGCAGCGACGTCTGCCGGTACTTCACCCGTTTTCGGATTTACCGGGATCTGACCGGAGGTGATGATCATATTGCCCAGATCAACGCCCTGTACGTAAGGACCGATAGCTGCCGGTGCATTTTCCGTCGCGATAGTTTTGCTCATGATTTCTCCTTTATTACAGCGGTAAAAAGTCTGGCTCATTATAGGGAGCCAGACTTTTATTACCAACCGCAATTAATTGGCCAGCACCACATTATGGGAAAACTCTTTTTCACAGTATTTGCATTTGAGCGCGATATCATTGGCGCGTTTTCGCACGGCAAAGCTGGAAGAAACCGGTTCGGCATGGCTGATACAGTTGCTGTTCGGGCAGACCAGCACATTGTCGATGCGCTCCGGCAGACTTGGGCGCGATTTACCCACCACTTCATAGTTGTCGATACGGTTAACCGTGGCTTGCGGCGCATACAATGCCAGTTGATCTACTTGATCTTCACTCAAAAAGGTATTTTCGATTTTGATCAGATCTTTGCGGCCCATCTCGCCAGAAGGCAGGTTCAGACCAATGGTGATGCGCTGATCTGTTTCGGTCAGCTTGAACAGACTCAACAGCTTAAAACCGATCTGGGCGGGGATATGGTCAATTACCGTGCCGCGTTTAATAGCTTCAACCTGCAATTTATTATCGTGTGTCATCTCTATTTCCCCTTACAGTACCAGATCGCGATTCAGAACCAGTGCCAGTAACGCCTGGCGAGCGAAAATCCCGTTGCCTGCCTGCTGGAAGTACCAGGCGTGTGGCGTTTTATCAACATCCGTCGCAATCTCATCAACACGCGGCAGCGGATGCAGTACTTTCATATTGGCTTTGGCGTTGTGGAGATCGCTGGCGCGAAGAACAAACTGCGCTTTTACGTTGGCGTACTCGGACGGGTCCAGACGCTCTTTTTGCACGCGGGTCATGTACAGGATGTCAACTTCCGCCATCACTTCTTCAATAGAGCTGTGCAGACTCCATGCGATCCCTTTTTCATCGAGCATATCCAGAATGTATTGCGGCATTGCCAGCGCGTCCGGCGCGATGAAGTAAAAACGGTTGCCGTCGAACTTCGCTAACGCCTGAGTCAGGGAGTGAACGGTGCGGCCATATTTCAGGTCACCAACCATTGCGACGTGGAGATTGTCCAGACGCCCCTGGGTTTCCTGAATAGTGAATAAGTCCAGCAAGGTTTGCGTCGGATGTTGGTTGGAGCCATCACCGGCATTCAGTACCGGTACATTGCCGGAAAACTCGGTGGCCAGGCGCGCCGCACCTTCCTGCGGATGACGCATCACTATCGCATCGACGTAAGTGCTGATAACCGAAATGGTATCGGCCAGCGTTTCGCCCTTTTTACCCAGTGATGTATTGGCGCTGTCGGAGAAGCCCACCACGCTGGCACCCAGGCGGTGCATAGATGTTTCGAAAGAGAGGCGGGTACGGGTAGAGGCTTCGAAGAAACAGCTGGCAATGACTTTGTGCTTCAACAGCTCTGGTTGCGGGTTTGCTTTCAGTTTCGCCGCTGTCGCCAGCACCAGATTAAGGTCATCGCGACTAAGGTCGTTTATGGAAATGATATGTTTCTGATATAGCGGATTAGCCATCTTTTATCTCCTGACGCCTGGGCAAAAAAAAGCCCCTCGATTGAGGGGCTGGGAATGGGTGATCAACGGGAAGAAAAACGGCAGGCCAGCGTCTTTTTTCAGACGCGGTAAGACAAAATGTCGAACACACTGAACCATACATCCTCCCGGCAAATTGTCCGGCATTATACTCATCGTCAGAAGCGGCGCAAGCATTTGATGCAATATTTTGTCAGCGCAAACGGTTTATTTGAATTAAAAGTCAAGGTATATGCATTTTTATTTGATGTGATTCTGCAGGGGAACTGTCGTTCGGTATCAATAATTGCAGACATTCCCTGCTTTTTTCTTTTTCACTTTCACGCAATCAGATATGCATTTTATTCCATTCATCCGACTTATAGGGCGGAGTGTGAAAGCGAACGGCTAACACTATTGCTTACTGCTCAGGGATGCGCGCTATCACTTTAATTTCAAAATCAAAGCCTGCCAGCCATGTAACACCCACCGCCGTCCAGTTTGGATAAGGTGGGGCGCTAAATATTTCATTTTTCACCGTCATGATGTCTTCAAATTGGTTTTCTGGATCGGTATGGAAGCTCGTAACATCAATGATATCGTCAAAAGTGCATCCCGCAGCTGCCAGGGTCGCATGCAAATTATCAAATGCCAGTCTGACTTGTTGCTGAAAATCGGGTTCTGGTGTTCCGTCCTCTCGACTTCCTACTTGCCCGGAAACAAACAGCAAATCGCCGGAACGAATAGCCGCAGAATAACGATGCTCAGCATATAGTGAATGTCGGCCAGCAGGGAAAACAGCGGTTCTTTCTACCATTTGGTTATCCTCAAGATTTACGACATGAACAGAAGATTTCTCTTTACCGGGAGCCGCTTTTAGCGGACGACGTGAGTAAACAAAACCCAGACATCATGGATAATGGCTGGGCTTAATTGAGCGTAGTCGGTTATGCGCCAAACGCGCCATCAATGGTATGCATCGCGCCGGTAACAAAACTGGCTTCTGGCCCTGCTAACCATGCGACCATACCAGCGACCTCTTCCGGTTGCCTATGTCTTTTGATAGCCATCAAACTATGCAACATATCGCGCATTGGCCCGTTGGCGGGATTAGCGTCGGTATCAATTGGCCCTGGCTGGACGACGTTAATGGTGATCCCACGCGGTCCAAAATCACGGGCCAGCCCGCGCGCCATGCCTTGCAGGGCAGATTTGCTGGCGGCATAAGCAGCCATGCCTGCAACAGGCATACGATCGCCATTCACGGAGCCGATGATTAAGATGCGCCCGCCTTCGGGCATCTGCCGGGCGGCTTCAACAGAGGCATGATAAGGAGCATGAATATTGATTTTGAAAAGGCGATCAATATCGTCGGCATTTAATTCCAGGGCCTCGCCAAAGACGCCAATACCTGCATTTACCACCAGGATATCCAATGCGCCGCTCTTACGAACGACATCAATGACAGCGTCTCTGTCAGCACTATCTGTGAATACTGCTGTCGCTCCAGTCTCTTGTGCCAGGCGTTTAGCGGCATCTTTCGACCCCGCATAGGTGAATCGTACATTGGCCCCATCGGTGACGAAACGACGTACGATAGCGGCACCGATACCACGACTGCCACCGAGGATGAGAACTGTCTTACCTGTAAAAGCGCCCATAAGGACTCCTTGATTTATTATGTAACATGCATTACAAAACTGTTTTAACTTTCTGTCAACAGGTTTTGTAATGGTCACTAAAAAACAATCTCGCGTTCCAGGTCGTCCCAGACGTTTCGCTCCTGAGCAGGCAGTCTCTGCGGCAAAAGTGCTTTTTCACCAAAAAGGTTTCGATGCTGTCAGTGTTGCTGAAGTTACTGATTATCTTGGTATTAACCCCCCGAGCCTCTACGCGGCTTTTGGCAGTAAAGCTGGGTTATTTAGCCGTGTACTCAATGAATACGTCGGTACGGAAGCTATTCCGCTTGCCGATATTCTTCGTGATGATCGTCCAGTAGGCGAGTGCCTGGTTGAGGTATTAAAAGAAGCGGCGCGCAGATATAGCCAAAATGGCGGCTGCGCTGGCTGTATGGTTCTTGAAGGTATTCATAGTCATGATCCACTAGCGCGTGATATTGCCGTTCAATATTATCACGCCGCAGAAACGACCATTTATGACTATATCGCCAGGCGGCATCCACAAAGCGCACAATGTGTGACTGATTTTATGAGTACGGTGATGTCAGGGCTTTCTGCGAAGGCACGGGAGGGGCACTCAATCGAACAACTCTGTGCAACAGCTGCACTGGCGGGGGAAGCGATAAAAACTCTTCTCAAGGAGTGATGCTGGCCTTGATCCGAAAGGCGGGAACGCGCCTGCCGATAAGTTGTGATAAGACAATAATTCACGCGTTAAGGCTGGCGGAATTGATCATCTTTTCGTATAACGATAGAAATGAAACATTGTTTTAATTAAGGAGTGGAAAAGATGATCATCGGAAATATTCATAATCTTCAGCCGTGGCTACCCCAGGAGTTACGCCAGGCGATTGAGCATATCAAAGCGCACGTTACGGCAGAAACGCCAAAGGGTAAGCACGATATCGAAGGCAATCGTCTGTTTTATCTTATCTCGGAAGATATGACCGAGCCGTACGAAGCTCGCCGTGCGGAGTATCATGCCCGCTATCTCGACATTCAGATTGTGTTAAAAGGTCAGGAAGGCATGACCTTCAGCACGCAACCTGCAGGCACGCCGGATACCGACTGGTTAGCTGATAAAGACATCGCATTTTTGCCGGAAGGCGTTGATGAGAAAACAGTTATCCTTAATGAAGGTGATTTTGTTGTGTTTTATCCGGGGGAAGTGCATAAACCGCTGTGCGCAGTGGGCGCGCCAGCCCAGGTTCGCAAAGCAGTAGTGAAGATGCTGATGGCGTGATGACTTTTCGCCGTAAATAACTCCAGATTTACGGCGAGTTTGTGAAAAGAGCGTTTTTTGATATTTTTTTGTGAGTAGAATTTGTAATGCTTAGACGTTCTTATTAACTCAAGGAGTCCGTCATGAGCAAAATATCAGATTTGAATTATTCTCAACACATTACATTAGCCGACAATTTTAAACAAAAAAGTGAAGTTTTAAATACCTGGCGTGTTGGAATGAATAATTTTGCCCGAATTGTCGAGGGGCAGGATAACACAAGAAATATCCTTGATCCTAAGACATTTTTGGAGTTTTTGGTAAAAATATTTACCCTGGGTTATGTGGATTTTAGCAAACGCTCCAACGAAGCGGGTAGAAATATGATGGCTCATATTGAGTCCTCATCTTATATCAAAAATAATGATGGCAGTGAAATAATGCAGTTTGTTATGAATAATCCTGAAGGGGAGCGAGCGGATTTATCTAAGGTGGAAATAGAAATTACACTTGCCTCAGCTTTTAATAATGGGATTCGTGAAGGACATACAGTCATTATATTTACACAACCTGATGGTTCGACTAATCGTTATGAAGGGAAATCCTTTGAAAGAAAAGATGAGAGTTCATTACACCTGATTACTAACAAGATTCTGGCGTGTTACCAACGCGAAGCTAACAAGGAAATAGCTCGTCTATTAAATATTCCGCAGGAGTTAAATAATCCTCATGACTTAAATTACTCGCAGGTGAGTTGTAAAAACTCAGTTGATTCTACGATTACGGATTTATTAGAAAAACCATTGAACAATGCATTATTAGCAATAAGGAAAGAACATCTGCTATTAATGCCTTATATGTGTAATGAATCGATTTCATACTTACTTGGTGAAAAATGGACACTGAAAGAAATAGATGCCCTTAACGCCTTAAATAATTATCTTATTAATAATAAGAAAGCTACTGACAATGAAATTAATGACATCAAAGTTAACCTGTCTCATATTCTTATTGATTCCTTAGATGATGCGAAAGTTAACCTTACACCGGTTATCGGTTCGATTCTGGAGACTTTTTTAAAATCCCCATATATTAATGATGTAAGAATACTGGATTGGTGTTTTAATAAAAGCATGCAATATTTTGGTGATTCTGAAAAGATAAAGTATGCATGCTCTGTGATAAATCATATTGATTTTAGCTGCGATCAATCTAAAGATTTTAGCTGCGATCAATCTAAAATTAAAATAGCTGAGACCTTATTTTTTAATCTCGATAAAGAACACTATAAAAATAGCCGTAAATTACAGGAATTGATTTGGGATAAGTTGGTTGCGTATGTCAATGATTTTAACTTAAGCAATCAAGAAAAATCACGCTTAATACTAAGGTTATTTGATGATGTTAAGTTGCTATTTAATGAAGTGCCTGTCAGCATTTTAGTAAATGATATTTTTTTGAAGGATTTTTTCATGAGGCAACCTGATTTTGCGAAGTGGTACTTCTATCAATTACTTAAGAAGTATGAGGGCGAACAGCTGTATCTTAATGAGTTAGGATATGTTTATGGTAATGAAGAAAAAACAAATGAAATTGTAAAAAACAATCCGGGTTATGTCGTTAAGATTTTTGAAGAAAAGATGGGTAATGAATTAAAAATTAGAACAAGAATGATGAAAATCCTCCGGAATGGCAAAATCAATATATATGAATATATTAATAAAGAACAGTTAGAAAAATTAAATCCTCCGGAAGATTTACGTATAGCAATAGAAAAATATGGATGGAATAATTGAACTATTACTGCATAAAATAATGTGATGCCGGGATGTTTTTGTATTTCCCGGCATCTTTATAGCGATATCAATTATTTACTGAGCGTCGCGACCATCACCGCTTTGATGGTATGCATGCGGTTTTCCGCCTGATCAAAAACAATGCTGGCGGCAGATTCGAAGACCTCATCAGTCACTTCCATTCCGCCATGTAGGCCAAACTCTTCCGCCATTTTCTTACCAAGCGTCGTCTGGTCGTCATGAAACGCGGGCAGGCAGTGGAGGAATTTGACCTCCGGGTTACCGGTCAACTGCATCATCTTGTTATTCACCTGATAATCACGCAGCAATGCAATCCGTTCCGCCCATTTCTCTTTTGCTTCACCCATCGACACCCATACATCGGTATAGATAAAGTCAGCACCTTCTACTCCTTTGGCTACATCTTCCGTCAGCGTAATATTCCCGCCATTTTGCTGTGCCAGGGCGCGGCATTCCGTAACCAGCGCAGCTTCCGGCCAGCATGCCTGTGGCGCGACCAGACGCAAATCCAGACCGGTAAGCGCCGCAGCTTCGAGCATCGAGTTTCCCATGTTGTTACGCGCGTCACCTGCATAGACCAGCGTCATTTCGTTGAATGCTTTGCCGGGCAAATGCTCCTGCATGGTGAGAAGATCCGCCAGCAGCTGCGTGGGGTGAAACTCATTGGTCAGGCCGTTCCATACCGGCACGCCAGCGTATTCCGCCAGTGTTTCGACAATCTCCTGACCATAGCCGCGATACTGAATACCGTCATACATGCGACCAAGCACGCGGGCAGTGTCTTTAATCGACTCTTTATGACCAATCTGGCTGCCGCTTGGGCCGAGATAAGTAACACGAGCACCCTGGTCATATGCGGCAACTTCGAAAGAGCATCGGGTACGAGTCGAGTCTTTTTCGAAGATGAGCGCGATGTTTTTACCAGTGAGTTTGGCTTCTTCTTTACCGCTTTTCTTATCGGCTTTCAGCTTCGCGGCTAACTGCAACAGGCTGTTGAGTTCAGCTGGCGTGAAATCGAGTAATTTCAGGAAATGCTTATGATAAAACCCGGACATAGATCCCTCCTGTGGCTAACGTCTCAATGAATTAAAATTCAATTTATATGAATGATTATTCATTTGCAAGTCTAAAGCATAAATCTTTGTCACAAAGGTGGAGGCAATGTCAGTGGTGTGTGACAATAAGAGTATCGGCAGGACATTAAGAGGAATGAGCCATGGCAAACCCGGAACAACTGGAAGAACAGCGTGAAGAAACACGTTTGATTATTGAAGAATTACTGGAAGATGGCAGCGATCCGGACGCGCTGTACACCATCGAACACCATCTTTCCGCAGACGATCTGGAAACCCTGGAAAAAGCAGCAGTTGAAGCGTTTAAACTCGGTTACGAAGTGACCGATCCAGAAGAGCTGGAAGTTGAAGATGGTGATATCGTGATTTGCTGCGACATCCTCAGCGAGTGCGCGTTGAATGCCGATCTGATCGATGCCCAGGTTGAACAACTGATGACGCTGGCGGAGAAATTTGACGTTGAGTACGACGGTTGGGGCACTTACTTTGAAGATCCTAACGGCGAAGACGGCGACGATGAAGATTTTGTCGATGAAGACGATGACGGGGTTCGCCACTAATTAATTGATTAAAATGCCCGATAGCACACACTAGCGGGCATTTTTTTAGAGTTCGCGTAGCATCCGCACTTCACAATCTACATGGCCCGTGCAGCCAAGTGCATAGTCGATATGTTGAAAACCTAAATGTTCATACAAACCAATCGCTTCTTTCAAAAAAGCGGTCGTTTCCAGATAGCAGCGTTTGAAGCCCATCTCTCGTGCCTGCTCCATCGCCATTAAGGCCAGTTTTTTCGCCAGCCCTTTACCGCGAATAGCCGGAAGAAAATACATCTTCTGCAGTTCGCAAATGTCCGACTCACTCCCGGTTAATGGCGCAATCCCACCGCCGCCGACCACTTCACCATCGTACTCAACCACCCAATATGCATGACCCGGCTGACTATACACTTGATACAACTCGTCCAGGTTCGGATCGGCGACGGTGTAGCCTTTATCAGCGGTAAGACCGTATTCGGCGGATACCTGACGAATGACGCGGGCGATGGCGGGATTATCCTGCTGCGTCAGGCGACGCATTACAGGTGATTGCGGCGCAATGTTATTCATAGTTTAACCCAATAAAAATAAAGTAATTATACATTTGTTTAATACCACTCTCTTCTTACGTGCGCAAGCGACTTATAAAGTAATAAAGTTTTTGCCAGCCTATTACTGATAAGAGTATTGTAACGTGGCAGAACATTTTGCTGTCTGTATATATAAATTATATCAATGGATTTTTTAATTCAGGGAATTTTTATGGCTCAAGTTATTAATGAAATGGATGTTCCGTCCCATTCGTTTGTTTTTCATGGTACAGGTGAGAGATATTTTCTTATTTGTGTGGTGAATGTGTTGTTAACGATTATAACGCTAGGTATCTATTTGCCATGGGCATTAATGAAATGTAAGCGTTATCTCTATGCTAATATGGAAGTTAACGGACAACGATTTTCTTATGGAATTACTGGTGGGAATGTTTTTGTTAGTTGTCTTGTTTTTGTTTTTTGCTATTTCGCAATCTTAATGACAGTGTCAGCAGATATGCCACTTGTTGGCTGTGTTTTGACTTTGTTACTGTTGGTTTTGCTTATATTTATGGCAGCAAAAGGACTGCGTTATCAGGCCTTGATGACCAGTCTCAACGGCGTAAGATTTAGTTTTAATTGCTCTATGAAAGGGTTCTGGTGGGTAACCTTTTTCTTGCCGATTTTAATGGCCATTGGGATGGGGACTGTTTTCTTTATCTCGACAAAGATGCTACATGCCAATAGTTCAAGTAGTGTTATTATATCTGTGGTTCTGATGGCAATAGTTGGTATTGTTTCCATTGGTATTTTTAATGGTACTTTATATAGCCTGGTAATGAGTTTTCTCTGGAGCAATACCAGTTTCGGTATACATCGTTTCAAGGTGAAATTAGATACTACGTATTGTATAAAATATGCCATTCTCGCATTTTTAGCTTTATTACCTTTTCTCGCTGTTGCTGGTTATATTATCTTCGATCAAATATTAAATGCGTATGATAGTTCTGTGTATGCAAATGATGATATTGAGAATTTACAGCAATTTATGGAAATGCAACGTAAAATGATAATCGCGCAGTTAATCTATTATTTTGGGATTGCTGTTAGCACCAGTTATTTAACGGTGTCGTTGCGAAATCATTTTATGAGCAACCTGTCACTGAATGATGGGCGTATTCGTTTTCGCTCAACTTTAACGTACCACGGTATGCTTTATCGCATGTGTGCGTTGGTGGTGATATCCGGGATTACGGGCGGTCTGGCTTATCCACTGCTGAAAATATGGATGATTGACTGGCAGGCAAAAAATACGTATTTGCTGGGCGATTTGGATGACCTTCCTTTAATCAATAAAGAAGAACAACCAGATAAAGGCTTCTTAGCCAGGATTTCACGGGGAATTATGCCTTCTTTACCATTTCTGTAAGAGATAAAAAAGGCCGGAGCATGCTCCGGCCTTCGTTTTCATTACTGTGTTTTGATTACAGCGCGGCAATAACAGCCTGCTGTTCAATCAGCTTCGCTTTCGCTTCTGCATAGCCTTCCAGCTTCTCACGCTCTTTCGCGATGACCGCTTCCGGTGCGCGGGCGACAAAGCCTTCATTCGCCAGCTTGTTCTCGATACGGCTGATTTCGCCTTCGATCTTCGCCACTTCTTTCGCCAGACGCGCCAGCTCATCTTCTTTGTTGATGAGGCCAGCCATCGGGATCAGCAGCTCTGCACCGTCGATGATCTTAGTAACGGAAACCGGACCTTTGTCATCGGCAGGCAGCACGGTGATGCTTTCCAGACGCGCCAGGGTTTGCAGGAAGCCACGGTTTTCATTTACGCGACGTTCTGCATCCGCGCTGCAACCACGCAGCAGCAGCTCCAGCGGTTTGCCCGGCGCGATGTTCATTTCTGCACGGATGTTACGTACCGCAACGATCGCCTGCTTCAACCACTCTGTGTCGGCCAGTGCGGCTTCATCAACCTGAGATGCATCGTACTGCGGGAACGGCTGCAGCATGATGGTGTCGGCAGTGATACCGCAAAGTACTTTCACACGCTGCCAGATGGTTTCGGTGATGAACGGAATGATCGGATGCGCGAGGCGCAGCAGACCTTCCAGCACAGTCACCAGCGTATGGCGAGTACCGCGCAGTTCGGCTTCGGTGCCACCGTTCATTACCGGCTTAGTCAGCTCGAGATACCAGTCACAGAACTGGTTCCAGGTGAACTCATACAGAATGCCTGCGGCGATATCGAAGCGGAAGCTGTCCAGCGCTTCGCGGTACGCTTTGATGGTCTGGTTGAACTCCGCCAGAATCCAGCGGTCCGCCAGCGACAGCGTCATTTCGCCGCCGTTGAAGCCGCAATCCTGACCTTCTGTGTTCATCAGCACAAAGCGGCTGGCGTTCCACAGCTTGTTACAGAAGTTACGGTAACCTTCCAGGCGCTTCATATCCCAGTTGATGTCACGACCGGTAGACGCCAGTGCCGCCAGGGTGAAGCGCAGGGCGTCAGTACCGTGCGGTTCAATACCGTTCGGGAACTGCTTCTCGGTGCGCTTACGGATTTTGTCCGCCAGCTGCGGCTGCATCATATTGCCGGTGCGTTTTTCCAGCAGTTCTGGCAGCGAAATACCGTCAACCATATCCAGCGGGTCGATAACGTTACCCTTGGATTTGGACATCTTCTGGCCTTCGTCGTCACGAATCAGACCGGTCATGTAAACAGTGTGGAACGGCACCTGCGGTTTGCCATTTTCATCTTTGATGAAGTGCATGGTCATCATGATCATGCGGGCAATCCAGAAGAAGATGATGTCGAAACCAGATACCATCACGCTGGTTGGGTGGAACTGACGCAGGGCGTCGGTGTTTTCCGGCCAGCCAAGGGTAGAGAAGGTCCACAGCGCAGAAGAGAACCAGGTATCGAGAACGTCTTCGTCCTGACGCAGGACAACATCAGCACCGAGGTTATTTTCTTTACGCACTTCGTCTTCGTTGCGGCCAACATAAACGTTACCCGCTTCGTCATACCATGCCGGGATACGGTGACCCCACCACAACTGACGAGAGATACACCAGTCCTGAATATCGCGCATCCAGGAGAAGTACATGTTTTCGTACTGCTTCGGTACGAACTGAATGTCGCCGTTCTCAACCGCTTCAACCGCCGGTTTCGCCAGGACATCGGCACGCACGTACCACTGGTCGGTCAGCATTGGTTCGATAACTACGCCGCCACGGTCGCCGTAAGGAACGGTCAGGTCGTGCGGTTTAATTTCTTCCAGCAGGCCGAGCGCGTCAACCGCAGCAACGACCGCTTTACGTGCAGCAAAACGCTCGAGTTTCTGGAACTCTGCAGGGATTTCGCTGGAATAAACGTCAGATTCGTTACCTTTGGTATCGAACACCTGGGCGCTTTCACGGATATCGCCGTCAAAGGTCAGGATGTTGATCATCGGCAGGGCGTGACGTTTACCCACTTCATAGTCGTTAAAGTCGTGCGCCGGAGTGATTTTCACGCAGCCGGTGCCTTTTTCCATGTCGGCGTGTTCGTCGCCAACGATCGGAATACGACGGTTAACCAGCGGCAGAATGACATATTTGCCAATCAGATCTTTGTAACGCGGATCTTCCGGGTTAACGGCTACGCCAGTATCGCCCAGCAGGGTTTCTGGACGGGTAGTCGCGACCACCAGATAATCTTTACCGTCTGCGGTTTTCGCACCGTCAGCCAGCGGATAGCGGATGTGCCACATCGAACCTTTCGATTCGCGGTTTTCGACTTCCAGGTCAGAGATAGCGGTGCGCAGTTTCGGATCCCAGTTTACCAGGCGTTTGCCACGGTAAATCAGGTCTTCTTTATACAGACGAACGAAAACTTCTTTCACCGCATTGGACAGGCCTTCGTCCATGGTGAAGCGTTCACGCTCCCAGTCGACGGAGTTGCCGAGACGGCGCATCTGACGGGTAATCGTGCCGCCGGATTCCGCTTTCCATTCCCAAATTTTGTCGATGAAAGCTTCGCGGCCGTAGTCGTGACGGGTTTTACCTTCTTCTGCGGCAATCTTGCGCTCAACGACCATCTGGGTAGCGATCCCGGCGTGGTCAGTACCGACCTGCCACAGGGTGTTTTTGCCCTGCATGCGCTGATAGCGGATCATGGTATCCATGATGGTTTGCTGGAAGGCGTGACCCATATGCAAACTGCCGGTGACGTTCGGCGGCGGGATCATGATGCAGAAACTTTCCTGGCTTTCATCGCCATTAGGCTTAAAGTAGCCCTGCTTTTCCCAGTGCTCGTAAAGCGGCTGTTCGATATCTTGTGGGTTATATGTCTTTTCCATTATTTCCAGGTTGCCGTATTCAGGTTGAAACCAGCCACGCGGTAGGCTTTATAGCGTTCGCGCGCCAGTTGTTTCAGAGAATCTTCATAAGGAACGAAGTCTACCACTTCTGTGAAAGCGGTGGCAAAATCTGCAAAGCTTGTTCGCAGACTAATCAATATATCGCGCGGGCTGCTGCTGCGTTTTTGCGGCCAGGCGATCTCCACCGGCGCACCGCCGCGCGGTCCTTCTCCCGCTAAATTATGCGGAACAAAGCTTTCTGCCGGACGCGCCCACAGGGCTTCATCCAGCCGGTAAGCCTGCTTTCCATCTTCACAGGCGATGAGCACGCGCTTACCGCTGCGCCAACGTTCTGCGGCAATTTCACACACCAGTTGCTCAACGGCGCTTAAGCCATCGACGGTGGTGTCATTGTCCAGAAGGTAGAACGTCGCGTTTTTCATAAATGGGGCTTCTTGTGGTGGATTTAAATACGCATCAGGTATACACCGCAGCGCCTGATGCGACGCTGTTGTGTCTTATCAGGCCTACGAGTTCAGTGCTGTGTGTAGGTCGGATAAGGCGCTCACGCCGCATCCGACAATAACAGCATTGCCTGATGCGACGCTGCCGCGTCTTATCAGGCTTACGAGTTCGGTGCTGTGTAGGTCGGATAAGGCGTTCATGCCGCATCTGACAATAACAGCATTGCCTGATGCGACGCTGTTGTGTCTTATCAGGCCTACGAGTTCAGTGCTGTGTAGGTCGGATAAGGCGTTCACGCCGCATCCGGCAATAACAGCCTTGCCTGACGCAATTACTCTTCGCCGTTAAACCCAGCGCGGTTTAACAGGAACTGTGCCAGCAACGCTACCGGACGACCGGTTGCGCCTTTTGCTTTACCAGAACGCCAGGCGGTACCGGCGATATCCAGGTGCGCCCAGTTGTACTTACGGGTAAAGCGTGACAGGAAGCAACCTGCGGTAATCGCCCCACCAGGACGACCGCCAATGTTCGCCATATCGGCAAAATTGGACTCCAGTTGTTCCTGATACTCGTCACCCAGCGGTAAGCGCCATGCGCGGTCACCGGATTGTTCAGACGCGGCAATCAGTTCATGGGCCAGCGGATTATGGTTCGCCATCAGACCAGTAATATGATGACCCAGCGCGATCACGCAGGCACCGGTCAGCGTCGCCACGTCAATCACCGCTTCCGGCTCAAAACGCTCAACGTAAGTTAACACGTCGCACAGTACCAGGCGGCCTTCAGCGTCGGTGTTCAGCACTTCAACGGTTTGACCGGACATGGTGGTTAACACATCGCCCGGACGATAGGCTCGTCCGCCAGGCATGTTTTCGCAGCCTGCCAACACGCCGATAACGTTAATCGGCAGTTGTAGCTCCGCGACCATCCGCATCACGCCGTAAACCGCTGCCGCACCGCACATATCGTACTTCATCTCATCCATGCCTTCTGAAGGCTTGATCGAGATACCGCCGGAGTCGAAGGTTAAACCTTTACCCACCAGCACGATTGGGCGTGCATCTTCCGACGCGTTGCCTTTGTACTCAATCACCGACATCAGCGATTCGTTTTGCGAACCCTGACCGACCGCCAGATAGGAATGCATCCCCAGCTCTTTCATCTGCTGTTCGCCGATAACGCGGGTGATGACATTCTTGCTGTAGCTGTCAGCCAGCTGGCGCGCTTGTGAAGCGAGGTAAGCGGCGTTACAGATATTCGGCGGCATATTGCCGAGATCTTTTGCTGCTTTAATCCCGGCGGCAATCGCCAGACCGTGCTGGATCGCGCGCTCACCGCTGGTCAGTTCACGGCGGGTCGGCACGTTGAACACCATCTTACGCAGCGGACGACGCGGTTCGCTCTTGTTCGTTTTCAGCTGATCGAAACTGTAGAGCGTCTCTTTTGCCGTCTCGACAGCCTGACGCACTTTCCAGTAGTTGTTACGGCCTTTAACGTGCAGTTCAGTCAGAAAGCAGACCGCTTCCATTGAGCCAGTATCATTCAGCGTATTAATGGTTTTCTGAATGACTTGTTTGTACTGACGCTCATCCAGCTCACGTTCTTTGCCGCAACCAATAAGGAGAATTCGCTCGGAAAGTACATTCGGAACATGGTGCAGCAACAATGTCTGCCCCGGTTTTCCTTCCAGTTCGCCCCGACGTAGCAGGGCGCTGATGTACCCATCGCTGATTTTATCGAGCTGTTCTGCAATCGGAGAAAGGCGACGTGGTTCGAAGACGCCCACGACGATGCAGGCACTCCGCTGTTTCTCCGGGCTACCGCTTTTTACACTAAACTCCATGCACTACGCTCCTGAATCTTAAAGACAACGGCGGTGGCTACAGATAGAATTGCAAGCTTTCGTAACTCATGTCCGCTGTTGCGATGACTTCGTGTTAATCTTAACGTTATTACGGCATTGGCACGTCAGAACAAAATCTGAGAGGTGAATCCGTTGAGTATAATTATCTTAGCGACGATTTCGACGACTCAAGAGAATAAATGACGTTTAAGCCATGAAACAAGCTAAAATCCTGCAAAAGACGAGTTTTTACGGGCGTATTTAAAGTGATAATCATAAGATATCTGGTGCGGGAGACGCTCAAAAGCCAGCTGGCGATACTCTTCATCTTGCTTTTGATCTTCTTCTGTCAAAAGTTAGTGAGGATCCTCGGCGCAGCGGTTGACGGCGATATTCCGGCGAATCTGGTGCTCTCCCTTCTCGGGTTGGGCGTGCCGGAAATGGCGCAGCTTATCCTGCCATTAAGCCTGTTCCTCGGGCTGCTGATGACGCTGGGCAAACTGTATACCGAAAGTGAAATTACGGTAATGCATGCCTGCGGCCTGAGCAAAGCGGTTCTGGTGAAAGCGGCAATGATCCTTGCGGTATTCACGGCAATCGTCGCGGCGGTTAACGTGATGTGGGCGGGACCGTGGTCATCGCGTCATCAGGATGAAGTGTTAGCAGAAGCGAAAGCGAACCCTGGCATGGCGGCGCTGGCGCAAGGGCAATTCCAGCAAGCGACTAATGGCAGTTCGGTGCTGTTCATCGAAAGCGTTGACGGCAGCGATTTCAAAGATGTGTTCCTCGCGCAAATTCGACCAAAAGGTAATGCACGTCCTTCTGTGGTGGTGGCCGATTCCGGACATTTAACCCAGCTGCGCGACGGCTCCCAGGTCGTCACTCTCAACCAGGGAACGCGCTTCGAAGGCACTGCACTGTTACGTGATTTCCGCATTACGGATTTCCAGGATTATCAGGCGATCATTGGTCACCAGGCGGTGGCGCTCGACCCGAACGATACCGACCAGATGGACATGCGCACATTGTGGAACACTGACACCGATCGTGCTCGCGCAGAACTGAACTGGCGTATCACGTTGGTATTCACCGTGTTTATGATGGCACTTATGGTCGTACCGCTGAGCGTGGTTAACCCACGTCAGGGACGCGTACTGTCGATGCTGCCAGCCATGCTGCTGTATCTACTTTTCTTCCTGATCCAGACCTCCCTGAAATCGAACGGCGGTAAAGGTAAGCTGGACCCGACGCTGTGGATGTGGACCGTTAACCTGATTTATCTGGCTTTGGCGATTGTTCTCAACCTTTGGGACACCGTGCCGGTCCGCCGCCTGCGCGCCAGTTTTTCGCGTAAAGGAGCGGTGTGATGCAACCTTTTGGCGTACTTGACCGCTATATCGGTAAAACTATTTTCACCACCATCATGATGACGCTGTTCATGCTGGTGTCGCTGTCGGGCATTATCAAATTTGTCGATCAGTTGAAAAAAGCCGGGCAGGGGAGTTACGACGCGTTAGGCGCAGGAATGTATACCTTGCTGAGCGTGCCGAAAGATGTGCAAATCTTCTTCCCGATGGCGGCTCTGCTTGGGGCGTTGCTTGGTCTTGGGATGCTGGCGCAGCGCAGCGAACTGGTGGTGATGCAGGCTTCTGGTTTTACCCGTATGCAGGTGGCGCTGTCGGTGATGAAAACCGCCATTCCGCTGGTCTTGCTGACGATGGCGATTGGCGAATGGGTCGCGCCGCAGGGCGAGCAGATGGCGCGTAACTACCGTGCGCAGGCGATGTACGGCGGCTCGTTGCTCTCTACCCAGCAAGGCTTATGGGCGAAAGATGGCAACAACTTCGTCTACATTGAGCGGGTTAAAGGTGACGAAGAGTTAGGTGGCATCAGCATTTATGCCTTTAACGAGAATCGTCGTCTGCAATCCGTACGCTATGCCGCTACCGCGAAGTTTGACCCGGAACATAAAGTCTGGCGTCTGTCGCAGGTGGATGAATCTGATCTGACCAATCCGAAACAGATCACCGGTTCGCAGACGGTGAGCGGTACCTGGAAAACCAACCTCACGCCAGACAAACTGGGCGTGGTGGCGCTGGACTCGGATGCACTCTCCATTAGCGGTTTGCACAACTATGTGAAGTATCTGAAGTCGAGCGGTCAGGATGCCGGACGTTATCAGCTCAACATGTGGAGCAAAATCTTCCAGCCGCTATCCGTGGCGGTGATGATGCTGATGGCGCTGTCGTTCATCTTTGGCCCACTGCGTAGCGTACCGATGGGCGTGCGTGTGGTCACCGGTATCAGCTTCGGTTTTGTCTTCTACGTACTGGACCAGATCTTCGGCCCGCTGACGTTGGTTTACGGCATCCCGCCGATTATCGGCGCACTGTTGCCAAGCGCCAGCTTCTTCTTAATCAGCCTGTGGCTGTTAATGAGAAAATCGTAACCAAGCAAGGGAGCGAAAGCTCCCTTTCACATTGTTGATAAAGTCAAATACGAGTTCGATCGGTCCCCTCGCCCCTTTGGGGAGAGGGTTAGGGTGAGGGGGACAGATCGCGCCTGACTTACCTTCTTCTCCCTCCCAGCAAACTCCCCAACATCCCGCGTACAATCTGATTCGTCACCTGGCGAGCGGCGCTTTTGGCCATTGTCTGCACCACACCATCTTTCTTCCCGCCGCGTGGTCCGGTAGTGCCGAACAAAATATCCTTCAATCCACCAAGAATGCCGTCATCTACCGCTATCTCTTTCCCTTTCGCGGGGGGATTATTTTGCTGCTCGGTGCTTGCCTGTACGCCTTTTTGCAACATCTCATAGGCGGATTCCCGGTCCACGTCATCCTCGTACTTGCCATACACCGGGGAGTGGTTAATCAAGCCATTGCGCTCATCTTCCGTCACCGGTCCCATCCGCGAACAAGGCGCAATCACCATCGCCCGTTCCACCACAGAAGGACTTCCTTTTGCATCGAGAAACGAGATTAACGCCTCGCCGGTCCCCAGTTCCTGGATTGCCTTTTCGGTATCAAATGCCGGATTGACCCGCATGGTTTGCGCCGCAGCTTTTACCGCTTTCTGATCTTTGGGCGTAAAAGTCCGCAAAGCGTGTTGAACGCGATTACCGAGCTGGCCGAGCACGTTATCCGGAATATCGGACGGATTTTGCGAAACGAACCAGACGCCCACGCCTTTTGAGCGAATAAGCCTTATCACCTGCTCAATCTTATCCAGCAGTACCTGCGGTGCATCGTTAAACAGCAGATGTGCCTCGTCGAAGAAAAACACCAGTTTTGGTTTCTCCAGATCGCCCGCTTCCGGCAATTGTTCATACAACTCTGAAAGCATCCACAGCAGGCTGGCGGCATACAGTTTCGGCATCTGATAAAGCTTCTCGGCGCTGAGGATATTGATAACGCCTTTACCGTTGGCATCGGTGCGCATCCAGTCTTTGATATCCAGCATCGGCTCACCAAAGAAGTGTGCTGCGCCTTGCTGTTCCAGCGACAACAGCCCGCGCTGGATGGCACCAACCGATGCGCTACTGATATTTCCGTACTGATTCTGGAAGGATTTGGCGTTATCGCCGATGTACTGGGTAATTGCCCGCAAATCTTTAAAGTCGAGCAGTAACAGCCCCTGATCGTCAGCAATGCGGAAGATGATATTCAGCACGCCAGACTGCACATCGTTGAGATTCAACAGCCGCGCCAGCAACAGCGGCCCCAGATCCGAAACCGTCGCCCGCACCGGATGGCCTTTCTCGCCAAAGATATCCCACACCACCACCGGATTGGCATGCGGTTGCCAATCATTGACGCCGATATTTTTAAGCCTTGTGAGCAGTTTTTCCGACGCCGTTCCTGCCTGCGCGATACCGGTCAGATCGCCTTTCACATCAGCCATAAACACCGGCACGCCGATTTCCGACAATGACTCTGCCAGTTTTTGCAGCGTAACGGTTTTACCCGTCCCCGTTGCGCCAGTAATCAGCCCGTGACGGTTAGCCATTCCCGGCAGTAAAAACAGTTCTGTGTCCGGCGTGCGGGCAATTAACAGGGGTTCGCTCATGAGATTTCCTCCAGTTTCCTGCCTGGAGTATAGGCAACGGCTGTGCACTCTTCACCGCTAAATTCAGCAGATTGCGAGACGCCTTCCAAAGAGATTTAAGTGCCGGGCGACAGGCACCCGGCAAAGGGATCAGAAGTCGGCTTTCAGGACCACGCGGTAGCGCGCTTTACCATCGCGTACATGCTGGATGGCGTCGTTAATTTTCGACATCGGGAACAGTTCGGTGGTCGGCGCAACCTTGCTGCGGGCGGCAAAGCGCATCAGCTTTCGCAGCTCATAAGGCGTGCCGGTAGCAGAACCAGAGATGCTGCGGTCGCCCGCAATTAACGTAAAGGCCGGAACAGACAGCGGCGTGAGAACCGCACCGACCGTATGGAAATTACCGCCATAGGTCAGCGCCTCAAAATAAGGCTGCCAGTCGAGGCTGACGTTCACAGTATTGATAATGAGATCAAACTGCCCCGCCAGGGCTTTCAGTGCCTGCGGATCGCGGCTATTCACCACTTTATCGGCACCCATCGCCAGTACTTCCTGCTCTTTCGCCGGATTAGAACTAAAGGCCGTCACCTCGCATCCCATTGCGTGCAGAAGTTTTATAGCGATATGCCCCAGCCCGCCAATACCAATTACCCCAACGCGGCTGGTAGCAGTGATATGGTGCATCAACAGTGGTTTAAAGACCGTGATACCGCCGCACAACAGCGGCCCGGCGGACTCGATATCAATATTTTCTGGCAGTGGAATCACCCATTGCCAGTCCGCACGCAACTTCTCGGCAAAGCCACCGCGATTCATAATCGTCGGCACCGCACCTTGCTCGCAGTTGATCTGATTACCGCTAATACAGGCGTCGCAGTGACCACAGCTACGCGCCGTCCAGCCAATCCCGACACGCTGACCGACCTGCAAACCTTTATCCTGCGCGGCGCTCCCGAGTGCCACCACGCGCCCAATCACCTCATGCCCGGCAACCAGCGGATATTGTGAAAATCCCCATTCGTTATCGATCATCGACAGATCGGAATGGCAAATCCCGCAGTAATCCACCTGCACTTCAACATCTTGTGGCTTCAGCTCACCGGGATCGTACTCATAAACTTCCAGTTCGCCGCCCGCTTCTTTTGCGGCATAGCTTTTTATCATCGACATTTTTGGGTCCTTCTCTGGTGTTGTTTGGGAAGTGTAGAGCATGGCAGGGCGGGGTGCCTGGAGTGTGACAAAGGTTACATATCGCTGAGTGTAATGCTGAAAATTTCAGCACTTAGCGAGGTGGGTGCAAGCTGGCGCTTGCATGGTGGCGTGCGACAGGTATAATCCACAACGTTTTCCGCATACCTCTTCAGTGCCGAAGTGGCGAAATCGGTAGACGCAGTTGATTCAAAATCAACCGTAGAAATACGTGCCGGTTCGAGTCCGGCCTTCGGCACCATCTACATTTTCCTCTTGAAAAACAAGCGATTAAGTAAATTATTTTACCTTTTTTGCCTATCTAATCTTCACTGATTCTTTCCCGTATAAAAGCCACTGTGATTGTTAATGGCTTTGGTATGTTAGCACGCAGTGGCAAGTAGTTACCAGGCTCAACCTTGTACTGCATACGCCAGTATGCCCCCCTTTGAAGCAGGAAGACGCGCCGCCGTCTCTAAACCTATGCCAAGCACTTTTAACCGTTCCACACTTAGTTCGGCGTTCCGTTCAAGCCTGTCGTGGTGACTTACCACGAATAAACAAGCAAATTCGCGGTATGGTATTCGTTACGAGAGCGGTTAACTGACAAGACTCCTGTGATACGCCTAAGGTGCTTAAATTGATGCGTCCAACATGGCACAAAAGGCGGTCTATCGTTTAATTTTGCTCCATACATCAACTGGCATTGCCAGCTGTATGGGGCTTGGTCTGCTGGTTCCGATGAACGGATTAAATTGCTAAGATGCAGACCATAAGCCATAAGGCGGAGATAAGTATGAAATCTGTAGAACTATTTGCCGGTGCTGGTGGCTTGGCTATGGGTTGCGAAATTGCTGGTTTTGAGCATCTTGCAGTCGTTGAATGGGATAAATGGGCCTGTGATACCGTTAGAGAGAACAAAAAGAATGGCTTTCCGCTGTTGTCTGATTGGGATCTTTTTGAGGGTGATGTAAGAGAATTTGATTGGTCGAAAATCCCTAAAGGGATTGACCTTCTTGCGGGAGGGCCACCTTGCCAGCCATTTTCAATCGGTGGTAAGCACAAGGCTAATTCTGATTCGCGGGACATGTTTCCAGCGACAGCAGAAGCGATCAGGCAAATTCGCCCTAAGGCTTTCATCGTCGAGAATGTGAAAGGCTTAACACGGGCAACCTTTGCGAGCTATTTCCAGTACATCCAGTTACAGCTTGAGTTTCCAGAAGTAGCCCCGCGAAATGGCGAAGACTGGAGCGAGCATTTAAAACGCTTGCAGGAAGAAAAAACCAGTGGAAAGAACAAAGGGAGAGGGCTGACGTATAACGTTCTGGCTACGTTAGTCAATGCAGCAGACTACGGCATCCCACAAAAACGTGAGCGTGTCTTCATTGTTGGCTTCCGCGATGATCTTGAAATTGAGTGGTCGTTCCCTAAACCGACACACAGTTATGATGCACTCGTTTATGATCAGTGGGTTACTGGTGATTACTGGAAACGACATGGTTTAGAAATGCCAACTGTTCCAAGCCAGATGGTTAACCGTATCGCAAAATTGCGTAAAAATCCTCCCGATACACTTCCGTGGAAAACTGTTCGAGATGCAATCGCGGATTTGCCAGATCCTGAAACAAAGGCGGCAAAGATGATCCGGAATCATGCGTTCCAGGCGGGGGCACGAACTTATCCCGGTCATACCGGAAGCCCCTTAGATCTGCCAGCTAAAACGCTCAAAGCAGGTGCTCATGGCGTTCCTGGGGGCGAGAACATGCTTGTTCGTGATGATGGCTCAGTACGCTATTTTACTGTGCGAGAAAGTGCCAGAATTCAAACATTTCCCGATAGTTATCGTTTTCACGGGAGTTGGACTGAAACTATGAGGCAGTTAGGTAACGCTGTGCCGGTTCATTTGGCGTATTGCGTTGCCAGCAGTGTAGCGGAAAAGCTGCTGACCTCTGAAATTGGGAACATCCTTAAGCAGGGTGGCAATTATAAAAGGGCTTCTGCATGACAGGAAAGGTCATACCATTTAATCCACTTGATAAACAAAATTTAGGTGCCAGCGTTGCGGAAGCCTTATTGAGCAAAGATGCTCATCCTCTGGAGGAGTTAACCTCATTTCAAGGAGCAGGGATTTACGCAATTTATTACACTGGCGATCATCCTGCTTATAGGCAACTGGCAGAACTGAATCGTGACGGGCAATTTCGATTGCCTATCTACGTGGGTAAGGCCGTCCCAGCAGGGGCGAGAATGGGGCTTACCAACCCTGATAAGGTTGGTAACGTTCTGTTTAGGCGCTTGAAAGAACATGCAGAAAGTATTCGCGCAGCGGAAAATCTTTCGATTGAAGATTTTTATTGTCGATTTTTGGTTGTTGATGACATCTGGATCCCATTGGGAGAATCGCTGGTTATCTCTCGCTTTAAACCGATTTGGAATTCGTCTATTGATGGTTTCGGTAATCATGACCCAGGTAAGCATCGCTACACTGGTTTACGTCCTCGCTGGGACTTTATGCACCCGGGGAGAGGATGGGCTCAAAATTTACGTGAGCGTGATGAAACTGTGGATGAACTCATTCGTGATTCTATACAGTATCTTCAGAATTTACCGCCTTGCTTGGCTCAGAAATTTATCGAAGCTGAAGGCGATTAATCAGCAAATGATCATCGGAGGCATCTGCCTCCGAATGTGATTAAGCCTTGGTTGACAAAGTGGTTGCTTAAAACATTAAGCGTTAATTTTCTGGCCCTCTACCTTCTGACGTGCATAATTCTCAAATATCAGGGAGTTGCAAGAACGACTTAAGTCGGTAGAAGGTTGCTTTGCTGATCTCTAACCTATCCTGGACCGCTGCTGGTGGTAATCCTCGTGCTAATAACTCACGTACTTGTTCAACGGTTGCTTTGATCGGTCTGCCGCAATGCTTACCTTCCGACTGAGCTCGTTTGATTCCTGCGGCTCTACGCTCTGCGATTAGGTCTTTTTCCAGGCTGGCAAGTCCTGCCATCATAGTGAGCATGGCTTTACCCACTGGTGTTGAAAGATCAAACCCCTCTCGCAAGCTGACAACCTTCACACCCTTCATTTGCAACATTTCAACAGTAGATAGTACATCGATAGTGTTACGTCCCAAGCGGTCTATAGCAATCACGATCAGCGTATCGCCTTCTCGCACATAATTGAGTAGTTCAGCAAACCCTGGACGTTCTCCTGCCTTGATTGCACCACTCACCGCTTCATCACTAAACCAGCGAGTTACGCTATAACCAGCATCGGCTATCTGCTTCTTCTGGTTTTCAACGTTTTGATCGCTGGTGGAAACTCGCACATATCCGATCACAGTTGTCATGATGTTCTCTAAGTCTCAAAAGGTAGTATCAAAATAATAGCTGTCTCAAAATTAAAGATCAACCTTTTGAGACAAGGCGAAGCCGCATTCTGTCGTTGCGTCGGTGCGGTCTTATAAGGAGATGGTTTTGAGACTGGATAGCAGCGGTTTAGGAATAGAGGCTTGGAACGAGAGTATGGGGAGAATGGAAATTCGGAATGGGCGGTCAACTTATTGGGCGTGATTGCTCACGCCTTTGTTTAGATCTCAGAACACAGGCTCAGCGTGTAGAGTGCCGTTTCACCATCGTTGTTAGTTGGGCGCATAACGAAAACTGGATCACTGCCGTTGTCGATGTAAGTAACCGCTATTCCACCGTCTGGGGTGGCGTACATCTTCGCAATACTTTTCTCTCCAATGAAACCCAGCCGCCAGGTTTTACCACCCATGCTCACTTTCATGATTTTGTCCCGCACATCGAGGCGAGTTTCGACAGACGATTTTTGGCTACCAGAATCTATCTGCCCTTCCTGAATGGCCTTACAGGTGAATGTGGTTGCACTTGAGGCGAAGGGGGGGACGAGCAGCGCCGCGAGAATCAATTTTTTCATGGTCTTCCTTTTGGATACGAGTTAAGAGTTCGTCGGGAGACATTATAAAATCGTTAATTGATAAAAACGATCAATTTCTATCGTATTGATCGATAAAATTGATCATAATTGAAACTATAAATCCTACGCTCAGTCGTTATGGATGAGGTTTTTTATAAGAGAACTCAACGGGATGATGTTATGAAAAGAGCAATGATGGTGATGTGTGGGCTACTGTTTTCACAGTTGGTAGCAGCAGGGCAGATCACAATGATCGATCCCCAGCAGGATACGACGGAGAATGGCAAGACGCTTTGCACCTACGAGAACAGCCAGTATGTTTTTACCTACGTCACTAAAGGGCAGTGCCCCTATGCAAAGACTTTCGATACTCAGGATTCAGAGTAGAGGCTGCATAAAATAGGAAGTGTTGTTTAACTTCATGAAAAGACAGGTGTGCTTAGCACAAGCCTCCAACGGATTGATTGTTAATTCTTCTGATAACGGCACAGCGCAAGGCTTTACGCAAAGAGAGTGATAGTTACTATCTTGATGACTATGGCAATTTTCCCCCTGTAACAACGGCATTCATTACCTGCTAATTACCAGCGGATTACGCGCCAGTTTGATGGGAATTAACTCAGGGTTATTGCATGGGGTAGTGTGGAGTGAGCAGGGTGACAGTCTACCGTTGGGTGAAGGGCTGATAGGTAATCGACGCGAAGCGCCGGAACCATACTGTTATGCGCTGGCCTTGGTGCCAGGCTCACGCCGCGCATGAAAGATAGCCATTACAGGAGAGATAATTTTTGACAAGTTACCTTCATCAAAGGTGCTTCTCCTGTATAAATGCTTGTTATGCTCGCTATGCTCCCAAACACAAACCCATTAAACCCAACTAACTTAAGGTTAGTTAATTGGTTTTCTCTCTCTCTTGGGCTACTACCGCCCAAACTTTGCTTAATGCCATACAGCGACTACGCCGCCATTAACAACACTCCACAATGATCCAATGGCATTCCTGCTTAATGTCATCCACCGATCTTGATTAGCCACCAACCAAACAACCACCCTAAATCTTTTAGGCTGTCTGTTTATCTGGTGCAAGGTAGCTATGACATTACCATACGTGCAAACATCCCAAGCCAATCATCACTGATTGTCTCGTGCTGATGCACTTCAGTGCAGAGAGAGAATCTCTCTACTATTATAGCGTATTTAGTAGGTCCCTGTATTTAAAGGAAAAATTAGGGTGAAAATCGCCATTGTTCACTTTTTTTCTCAAGAAATGGCGAGATGCTGTTCGTAAATGGGAGGCATGGCTGTCTTCTCTGGTGGCAAGTTCTACCACAAATTTTGATTGACAGCAACCATCTATTTCTGGTATAAGAAGCACTAATTGCAAAGCAAAAATGCAACTAATTGAAAATGACCAAAAATATTTCATGAGATCACCGTTTGGGTATTGACAAACGTTAGTGGTCTATGGTATTCTTAATACTAAGAAGGGGAGAAAACCTTCTGAACTTTTCAGCCCTGGGCAGGGTAACTGCCTGGGGCTTTTTGCATCCAAAATCCGAAGGAGGCCATTATTGAAGTATTACAGCAGTGACCAGATTTTTAATGACCTGGTGAGCGGCGAAGTGAAACGCCACGTTATTTACGCATCTATGCAAGCAGCAAAATCGAGAGGGTATACAGACCGAATGGAAATGTTTCAATCTGCAATTATCCGTTATGACCAACACCGAAGGGAGAACACCAACTAAGGAGGAACATTGATTCAAGCATACGAAGACGGCTATTTTTACAGAGATACCCCGCACCACGATCACTGCCCGCTTTCAGCATTTTCCAGACCATCCCAGCAATTCACCGTTATTGATAATGTTCTGTACGTTGTCGAAGTGGAAAGTGGTGAAATTCTTCACTACGACTCGACAGAGTATTTGCTTGATGGTGGCATTGTTCAGGATCTGCATTTGAGTTACTCGACAGCAGACACCGCCAAATCAAAACAGGCTCACCGTGAATACGCTAATAAGCTGGGCGACCTTCCAGGGAATGCAGCCTATAACGGGATCAAGGAATACGCAGACGTATTAAGCAAGCCAGATTTCAAGAAAGTATTTGCATTGTGTCAGGAAGTAGATAGACGCAATGTAGTGTTTATAAAACGTGCGGATTTGAGCATAATACTGAACACCACGCCGGATCATCTCAATCGTGTATTATCTGCTCTTGAACGTAAGCACTACATCAAAGTTGATAAAGCTGAACACCAGAAAGGAGTATTAAAACTGTGGGTTAATCCTTCGTTTGTCTGGAAGGGTGATTCAGCTAACCGCTACTTATCTGGATATTTGCAGGGCTTCCCAATCTTGGAACGTAAACGCTCCACAAAACGTTCTGACGTGCTCGACACGCTCACGGCTGCTGCAATGGTTGCCTTTGATACCTGGCACATTGAACACGGTTATAAGGCCAATCAGCCTCATTCTAATGAATGGTATGCAGAGATCACGATGTACGAAAACGCCTACGGCGAAGGGGTGAGGCTTGCAGCAGAAAATAAGACATTGAACAAGTTATTGAACCCGGCAACATCTGAGGGGGATTTCGTTTATGAGCTATTCACTACGGCACAATACAGGGAATACCTGCAAACATTGGCAAAACAAGTAAGGAGATTACACTGAACCAATGTTTTGTAATAAAGAAGCCAGCACAATACTTATTTGAACTAAATTAAGCAACTCTCATACACACCGCTCTTTTGGTGAGTTATTTATTACTATCTTTAAGGTGATGAGTGTTTATACTGTATTAAATTATTATAAATAAGGGGATGGTGTATGATTACAGCTCTTTATTGGTGTTTGTTCTTTCAGTTTGCGCTGTATTTTTTGTCTAAATTAAATTTAAATTGAAAATTAGCCCTGATCTTGAAATAGTTCAGGGCTGGAATTTCTAAAAAATAACATCAGTGTGCTTTTAGTTCATCTTTAGCTAATGAGTCATAGAGTATTTTTGTGAGCGGAGACTCTAAATAATCATCACTAAGTAGTTTAATAAAATGCTTTTGGGATTCTTTTGTTTTTACGAGCAATTGTGTGCCGTCTTCACTTACAATTAAAACTGTTGAAAGATAGGTATGCTTGCTTACATAATCGATAATCTCTGGCACATCAATTTTCCCCAGTACAGGTGAGTGTTTGGCAATTTTGGCAAGCTTCCTTGAGAAAGAAATTTCTTTTGCACTCTTCTCAAGGTGAGTAAGATCTTCGATAAGCAATGAAGCTTTCAATGCTTCCAAAGCCACCGTTGCTTGAGCTTCAATAACCTGATGGAACTGCATCGTTATTTCTAAAGTTTTTTGATTTTTTATCAGGAATTCGTCGTCTATAAGAGCCAAGTCATAATTATAATCTAATCGGAACACTTGGGTTGGCAATTCTTTTAAATACCCGTCTGCGTCTGGTATCAAGTTAAACAATTTTCGGCTTTGCTCAAAAACCATGAGGTTTGTTTTGTTCTTATACAATGACAAACACTTATTGTTGCCTCTTAACTGAATTATTATCCCTTTCACGTCAGTAAATTTATTATTTAAATCATAATAATCCTGAGAGTTAGGCGGTATGGCTATTGCATTTTTTATAAAATCAAACTCTTTTGGATGTTCTTCATAATCAAATGCAAACAAGGCATTTTTTCTATCATCAAAATTCGAAAGGAGAGGAATGGTTAAATCCTCATTTGTCACAATGTCGTCGTAAAGCCTAATTTTGAATCCTTCAACAATTTTTGGTAAAGCTTCAGCATCTATTTTAGATAATTTTAATTCATAATTATCTTCAGTTTTAACTATAAAGATAATTCTTATACCTGAGAAATTATCGAAAATTTCGGTGATTTGATTTTTAAAATTCACAGGGGTCATTATTTTTTCCTTGCTATGAAAACGTAGTCATCAAAAAAACTATAGAATACTTGATCGTCAACAGTCAGCACATCCATCGAGATTGCAATGACGTTTTTTACTTCACCACTTCCTGCATGAGAAATGTTAACTCTATACAACTTATAACCGAAAAGCGCCAAAGTAGGATTCGCATAATACTTATCCGTTTTAATGAAAATTAAACCAATAACTACTATTAAGAGAAAGTACGCAATGTTTTTCTGAGGGTCATCAAAACTGAATCCCATAAAAGGTACTATGTAAGTTGCTAAGAAAGTCAAACTTTCATAGCTCTCACTTTGGCAAGCAGTGATTGTTACACAGTCAGCATTGTTGACCTTCGTCAATCCTTTAAACCTTCTATAGAAATAAAATGCTATTCCTATAAAAATTAAACAAATTATTGAGATTATGTTGCTGGAAGCTAATTGATAAAAACCTATAAAATGGCAGGAAGAGCCATAACAAAATGGGATTTTTGCGCTCAAAATGATAATAAAAACAAACAGCAACATTAAAGACAGTATGTATAGTCCCATCTTGTTGAATGTGCTTTTTCGTTTCATGTTATCCCCCAGTGATGAAATCATAATCAAAACTTGATCATGTGAACATCAAAAGCATACCTTAAAGCACTGGTTTTTTGTACAGCAATCGGCAAATTCATGCGTACTATCGAACTTACAAGAGGACGCATAGTAGATTTTCTGATCCAAATTGCCATCATGTACTTTTAATTCATGTAGAGTAGCCAATGAAGTATCAGCAATTACATGATTTTATTGTCTATTTTTTATGTTTTTTTGTAAAACACCAGAAGATTGAAAAGGGCCAATGAGGCCCCTTGGCGTTATTTACGGTTTTTGTTGGATTGAGCCAGCACGGAAGCAGCAAGCTGCTTGGTTAAAGTACTGGAACGTGGATTATCCAGCGCCGCAGATGCTTTATGTTCCATTGCACCACTTGTCTGATTTGAGGAACCTTTTTGAGAGAGAGCTGAACCAGCAAGGCTCTTCTGAATTGCAGATGCGTTGGGGTTGTTTAGGGTTTGTGCTGCGACTGATGCGACTTTACTTGATGTTTGCTTTGAATTGTTAGCCATTCTCAACACCTATTCAAGAAGTGAATTATTGAACATCTTGTATTTAAATCAAGAATGAATACAAGATGTAGTGTTAATGATAATCCTCACCGCTTCGCTGTGCAACGATGAAAAATCTCTTTACTGGATAAAACTACAGTTTTAAAAATGTGCGGTATTTCTGCTTTCAAATTGGCTTAATGTGCATACATTTAGATGATACCACTGCGTTTTCTGATCGTTATTCGTTCACTATTTATCAGTTTTCTCACGTTGGGGCTCCGTCTCTATCTCTGGGTAACGTAATAGCTCGATGTATGGCTGTAGTTCAATCGGAGATGCTGCATTCTTGCTGTACGTCTTGAAACTTTCTGTAGAGCCGCGCTCATGACCCAAGAGAAGTGCGATCCGGTCTTCTGTAACTGGTTTTAACTTACCTCGTCCAACCCCCCCACGATCCAGAATCTGCGCCACTGCATGGCGTAGACTGTGAAAAACTTTCAACTCTGATCCTACTTCCCCCAATGCCTTACGTTTAGCCCTCGTAAAACGCTGTGAATGCCACGTAGAGCGCTTTCCATCTGCGCGGTCAGCTATCGACGCACGATAGAATAAAAAGCCGTTATGGGGCTTCTCACGCAGCGACAAAACCAACGGAGTGATCAGGCTATGCACCGGAATAATACGGGCTGCTGATTTGGTCTTCCCCTCCGTCACTTCGAAACATAACACCCCTTCAATCTCTCGGATGTTGGCTGCACGTAATGAACAAATTTCATTCAGGCGCATACCGCTATACATCCCGATCAGCGTTACATTTTGCATCTCTTCATCATTCGCCATCACAGCGAACACCTTCGCCAATTCTCCAGGCTCAAATACTTCATAACTCACCTTGCTACTTTTGGCCTCCAGCGCATGACCGCGCCAGATGTTTTCTTGCGGTGCATCGTGGTAGCGATTACGGGCCAGATCCCAGATTTGAGCCAGTGCGCTGACATAGTTTTGTATGGTCTGTGGTGCTTTCTCCGTCTTGAGCTGATCAAGCCAGCCTGTAACGGTGGTTCGGTTAACGTCACGAAGCTGAACATCACGCTTTTTCAGATGTTCTAAGAGCACTTCAACAGCCTTGTTTGTCTTCGATAGCGTAGTGAGTTTGCGCTTCTCGCTGAACTGCAATAGATAAAGATCACGCATTTTCAGGAGGGATGGCACTCCTTGGGATTGGGTATTGCTCATGACATGCTGAACAGGTGTTTCATGAACTCGGGCGCTAACTCTGCGTAGCTCTGCAATTGCCTGCTCAATCTTACTCCCTTCTCTTGGTTTGACCTGTTCCCGTAAACGTATCCATTCAACAGCGATAGCATCTCTGAACAATCGCGCCTGACGTATGTCACTTGTGCCAGTGCTCTTGACGAAGTAGCGCTTGTTGCCAAAAAGCGAGCGCATGTAAGCTGGAACGGTAATCCTTACCAGATAGTTTCCGCATGGATCTAAAACTAAGTAACGATCTCTCTTGAAACTCATGTTCACCCCGGCTATTTTGTAAGGGCTTTTACATGGGGAAGTTTCCTGTGTAGATTGTTGGAGCGGCGAATTATTAGCAGTTGATTCAATAGCTTAGATCAGCTTGCTGGACAAGCGAACACCGTAGAAATACGTGCCGGTTCGAGTCCGGCCTTCGGCACCATCGGAACATCAATAGACGTCAACGGACGTCTTTTTTTGTGCCTAAAATCCAGTATCCGCAAGGCTTTCCTCGCTTTTTCACTCAACCTAAGTCAACCTGATTCAATCTACATCAACTTACTGATGCGGGTACAACTGCGGGTATTTCCCGGTTCGATAATGTTTGTACCCACACAGAACCCTTGAAAGGATACTCATCATGGCTCTGAGTGATGTGAAGGTTCGTTCGGCTAAGCCTGAAGCAAAAGCCTATAAGCTGACCGACGGTGAAGGCATGGTTTTGCTGGTTCACCCTAACGGCTCCAAATACTGGCGGCTACGTTATCGCTTTGGCGGTAAAGAGAAGATGCTGGCATTGGGGAAATACCCCGAAGTGTCGTTGGCGGATGCCAGGGCACGCCGGGATGAGGCTCGTAAGCTTTTAGCTAATGGTGTCGATCCCAGTGAAAACAAGAAAGCTGTTAAGGTAGAATAGGAACAAGAGGCGATAACGTTTGAAGTAGTCGCCAGAGACTGGCACGCCAGCAATCAGAAGTGGTCGGCATCGCATAGCGCTCGTGTTTTGAAAAGTCTGGAGGATAATCTCTTTACTGCTATCGGTAAGCGGAACATTGCGGAACTGAAGACGCGGGATCTTCTTGTACCCATTAAAGCAGTCGAGTCATCCGGGCGGCTCGAAGTTGCCGCCCGTTTACAGCAGCGTACTACCGCGATTATGCGCTTTGCCGTTCAGAGCGGCTTAATCGACTACAACCCCGCGCAAGAGATTGCAGGTGCGGTTGCTACGGCGAAAAGACAGCACCGTGCAGCTCTTGAACTGAACCGTATACCTGAATTACTTCATCGCATAGATCACTATTCTGGCAGACCGTTAACTCGACTGGCGGTTGAACTCACTTTATTGGTTTTCATCCGTTCGAGCGAGCTGCATTTTGCCCGCTGGTCAGAAGTAGATTTTGAAACGGCTATGTGGACAATCCCAGGTGAGCGTGAGCAACTGGAAGGAGTCAAGCATTCTCAGCGTGGCTCGAAGATGCGGACACCACACCTTGTACCTTTGTCGCGGCAGGCCCTAAGTATTTTGGAAAAGATCAAAAGCATGAGCGGAAATTGAGAGCTGATTTTTGTGGGCGATCACGATCCACGTAAGCCGATGAGTGAGAATACGGTGAACAAGGCTTTGCGCGTAATGGGGTATGACACGAAGGTCGAGGTTTGTGGGCATGGCTTCAGGACGATGGCTTGTAGTTCGTTGATTGAGTCGGGATTATGGTCGAGGGATGCGGTAGAGCGGCAGATGAGTCACCAGGAGCGTAGCTCTGTGCGAGCCGCTTACATCCATAAGGCGGAACATCTTGGGGAGCGTAGGTTGATGTTTGAAGTGGCACACTGAATTTGGCCACCTGAACAGAGGTGATATGCTCACCTCAGA
>ERZ1034992.153-NODE-153-length-44048-cov-53.434865_pt1 | contig 44048 bp, 76 predicted proteins | sample MGYA00520695_ERZ1034992 | MGnify/ENA primary metagenome ERZ1034992 (study PRJEB33766, sample SAMN09781778) | gut metagenome | biome: gut microbiome | host: Homo sapiens | place: Madagascar | study: EMG produced TPA metagenomics assembly of the PRJNA485056 data...
GAGCCGTAGCCGTAGCCGGAGCCGGAGCCGTAGCCGGAGCCGGAGCCGGAGCCGTAGCCTAAGCCGGAGCCGTCGCCGGAGCCGTAGCCGGAGCAGTAGCCTAAGCCGGAGCCGTCGCCGGAGCCGGAGCCGTCGCCGGAGCCCAAGCCGCGCTCCAGGAACCGCGCAATCTTGTCCGTTAGGCTCTCCATTCTGGCACCCCCGCGATGCAGCTCACAGCCTTGTCCGTGCACGGGATAACCTCGATGATGCCAAGCACCGTCATGCTCGGCACCGTAACCGTAAATTTGCAGCCGCGCGGCTTACGCACGCCCTCGGTCGCCAGCTGCGACAGGCTTGCGGCCCCATCCCAATACCACAGTCTCCTGCAGTCCGTCAGGTCCGCCTCGTCTCCGCGCCGCTCGGCGATCTTTGCAAAAAACACGCCTGCTTTTTCGCAGCGGATGATGTAAAACTGATCCTTGTTGGTGTTCATAAGTGTTCCTCCTCGTTTTTTGTTGGCTTTTTGCCATATTTTTCTGATTCATTCAATTGCAAGTAGCATAATCCTTGTCTGCGTTTTCCTTCCATGGCGTCAACTTTGCCAATATGACCTGCGCCATATCTGCCACGTATACTAACCGTCCTCGGTTGTACACCAGCAACTTTTCCTCTTTGATTCCCATTCTCTCTGCCTCAATATTCGTGATATCATTGCAGCAATACACACGAATCTAATACCAATCAACCCCATTTCTACGAATTTTCTGGTGTTTTATTTTATTCTGCGTTGTTTTCTTCTGCGTTCTATGTCCTTGACTCTTCGTTCCTGCGCCTTATGCTGCATGTTCGCTTCTGTTTGCTTCAACTTTTCGGCAAGATATTTTCTGCGTTCGGCTGCAAAAGCCTGATATTTGGCACAAGAAGCGTGGCAAAACGCTGTTCTGTTGGGACAATCTCTGGCGCAAGGAATTACTTCAGGCATTGTCTAATCCCTCAACTCGCAGGCCGGTTATAACGTCGTTTGGTCTCGCTGCATCGCTCGTTCCGGCACTGTCTATGTACTTTCTCGTTTTATGCTGCATCGTGCGCGTGGTGCCTCTCTGGCGGCTCCCAGCGCACATTTCAGATTTCATGCGTTTTGCGTTCCGCGCAGCCAGGTAGCCGCAGTTCGTTGTCTTCATTCAGTCCTCCCGGCGCAACCGCCAGTTCTTATCCGTCCCAGTATTTCTCAAGCAGAATCCCTTCGACCGCTCATAAATGCGGCTCCCGAGGGCTTCATCCAACTCCAGAAGCTCGTTGATACTCCGTTCCGTGGAAATCACCGTCAGTTTGTCCGGCTGGTTGTAGCGCGCCATCAGAATCTCAAGGGCAACGTCCGTGTCAGCCTTCGTTGGTACTTCGTTTTTGCCGCACTTGAGGAAATCATCGATGTAGAGCACATCCGCCGTCTTGTACTTGCGTAGCTGGTCGCTTCGTTCGTCCATGTCGCCGTCGTAGGATTTCAGGACGCGGATCTGATCGCGCCACATGAGGTACCGCACCGATCGGCCCTGTTTCAGCAGCTCACCGCAGATTGCCACGCAAAGATGCGATTTCCCAGAACCGACCGCTCCAGACATCACGAACCATCCCTTTTGCTCCTGCAAGTACTGCTCCGCCTTTTGCTTTGCCACTATCTGCCACGGTTCTGGAGTTTTGAATCGGTCCAGCGTGTAGAGCGGCAGAAGGTCTTTTAGCCCGCTAGCTTCTGCACGCTGTAAGCTGCTCCTGGTATCCATGCAGGAGCATCTGACCATTGCGACGGAATTATCCCGAATTTCGGCGATGCACCCGCGGTTTTTGCAAAACGGGCAATCATAGCCTGTCAACGCCCCGATTGTCGCATTGAACGAGTCGCAGCGGAACTGCAGGTACGCCGTTTTGTCAAAGCTCTGTGACGTCAAGGTCCCAGCTTCGCTTAGGCGCTGCCTGATTTTTTCCGGCATTCTGATTGCCTCCATTTGCGTCCCTCCTTTCCCAGGTCCGAACGGCGGCTCTCCAGTCTTTCATTCTAGTTTTTCCAACAATCCATCCGTTTGAAGCGTAATAATCCACGAATCTTTCAGCGTCTACAAAATTTTTTCGTTCAAGACAATAGGCTTTAACTTCTTCGACTGTCGGGGGCGTGAAGCGCGTCGCGCGCGTTTTCTCGCCTCCCGATTCTCGATTCTCGATTCTCGATTCTCGATTCTCGAATACGGGAACATTTGCATTCATTTGCTTGCAAATGATTTCATTTGATTGCATACAATCATCAGGCGACGGATACTTGCTTACTTTCGCGCGTTGTGTCTGGTACTTGCCCCATGTTGGTAGGTAAAGGAAGCGCTTGCCCTCAAACACATACAGGGCAACCAATCCAGCACTCGCCAATCCATGAAGAGCAGTTTCCACCGTTTTCAACGTGAGATTGTCTTTCAAGGGGAAGAGGCGGTTTTTTATGACCGCCGCTCTTCCGTCGAACCGCCCGAAATCATCACAGTTTACGATCAGCCGATAGAACAGAACCTCTTCGAACCACGAAAGCCCGTCTACGCTATCGCTCGTACAGATGCTTTCTCGAATAATTCTGTTCGGCATAGTCTAATCCTCCAGAAGCGGGAGGCAGAACATAAACACATTTTCGCGTTCGCATCAACGTCAAAATCCGCGAGGTTTTTTCCGGCGAAGAGAACGACATCAAATTTCATCATGCACTCTGCCTCCGATCAAAAAGGTAATTCGTCGTCATCGTCGTTTAACTGCTCCAATCCCTCAGAAGTCGCAGGAGCTTCGGAAATGAACGAACCGATCTTGCTTGGCGCCGTGTAAAAAATGCATTCGCGTGTGATTCCGTCGTCGCCCGTAAAGTGCTCTATATGGAGAATGCAGTTGCGGCCTACGAGATCGTCGAGCTCAAAATCCTGCCCTTTTTCGATGCCGAGCGCATTGGCGTACTTCCCGATCTTCGTAGCATCGTATTCTCCGGTCTGACGGTCTGGCCAGAAGTTCTTGAAAATGTGCTTTTTCTGGTACGGCTGCTCAACGTCCTCCCGGACAATGAAATCAAAATGAATACAGTCGTTACCGTTCTTCGTCTTGGTTTCCTTGCACTCCTTTACGTAGACCTCATAGTCACCAGGCTTCATAAGCCCGCCGTCGTTTTCAACTGATTTGAATGCCATCGGCCTTTTCCTCCCGTTCTTTGGTCACTGACCAATTTGAAAAATAATCATTGATATATCCGTTTTTTAAAAGCCAGTTGATAAAGCGTTGAATTGTTGTTTCGATTGGCTCGAAGTCTCCTCTTCTATACGTTTCTGCGTAAGTGTTCGAGCCATCAAAGATCAGATATGTAAATCTGGACGCGCTGGGCAATAAATGCAGGTACATAGGATGCTGCGGGCTGTTCTGATATTTCCCGTATTCGTATCTCTGAACACGCTTGATATCGTAGATAATTCCGGCCTTTACATAATCGCAGACTCCGTAAAGCAAAAAATCAAGATTTCCGACCTTCAGCGTCCCGGATATCGGGACCTGCGGCTGCCCGCCCATGCACATGCGTGCAAATTTATATACAACGCGGTCAAATTTTTCTTTGATATCACAAATTTTAGTTCCCGCAACAACACCGTTGATTGCGGCCTCAAAATCAATACCGGCCTGCATGGCAGGCGTCGGTTCCTTTTCTTCCCGCCGGATCGTAGAAAGGAAAGACGCCAGCGCCGTATCTGCATAGGAATCATCCGCATCAAGGAAGTGCTGCCAACTACTTAGAAGACTTTGCGTCATCCAATACATAGATGTTCTTCTCCTTATCGTATTTCAGGCCGAGTTCTTTGCACTTCCGTTTGAACATTGCTCCGAGTTCCGCGGCGCTCGTCAGCGAATGGCGGATATCCATGAGACTGGACCTGACGTTCAGGGCCGTTTCCGGATCTTTGACAAGTTCAATAAATTCACTGCCCTTCTTCATCGCCGCGTCATAAGCCTTCTTCTCGACGGAATAAGCCTCGGTCTGCGCGTTGATGTCCTCTTGTGCTCTGCGGAAAAGGTCCGTCAGGAAGGTTGACTTTTGCCCTGGCTTGAGCTCCGGAAGCTGCATGACACCGTGCACGCCGAAACATCCCTTTGCGAAATATTCATCCGTTGGGGTAAACCCAATCATGCGCTTACTTCCCATCATGAACATATACCCGCCAAAGTCTGCAGGCGTCCAGACGATATCCTTTGCGCCTCCTTCGCAGGAAAGGCGCGTCTGGATGGTGTCGCCCTTCTGCTGTTCGGTTGTGTGGAATACGACAATCAAGTGCTTCCGGTCTTCAGAGCGAATCTGATAGCAAAGCCGGTCGAACTCAGTCTTGATGACACCGTACATCGCGCGGCCGTCCTTTGCCGCCTTGCTGTCCTGTTTCTTCGCCCAGTTCTTCATGAGCTGCACGAGCATTCCACCAGTGTCGATTACAACGCTTTCAGCGGCCTTGTATTCATCGGAGTCCATGTCCCCGAGCATTTCTTCATAGGATTCAACAATTGAAGTAATGCCGCGTTGTTCAGGCCTCACGCGGGCAACGCCGTTGTCTGTATCAAACAAGAACGGCTTTGGTGCGGAAAGGGCCAGTGTGGTTTTCCCGAGGCCGGGCTGTCCGGAAATAATGCACATAAATTTTTTGCTGCTGAAATCCAGCTCTGCAGGCTTTTTAATCGCCATATGTATCCTCCTCTGTTGTGTATCTCACGAAGTTCAGATCATTCGAAAGCGTAAGCAAATCTGACTGCATCCAGTCATCGCCGTAAGCGTTTGTGATTGTTTTCTCCATGCAGTCCGGACAAAGAACATATGGGTCACAAGGATCATCCGCCATAAAGTAATCTCCGGATTCAATGTGCCAAAAGCATTTTCTGCATGTGCGCATTCGCTTTGCCTCCCTTAATCGCCTTGAGGCCGAAAGGATCAGGCGCTCGGATAATTGCTGAGACGTAACGCCAAAGTGGCGTCTAAGTTCCTCTAGCTTCTGTGCGCCGCTGTCATTCAGCCGAAAATAGAACCGGTTTGCCTTCTCTCGATTTTCCGGCTGCTTCTTTTTGCGCAACACATGATTCCGGAGGATCTGCATCGCTCCTGCGCACAAACGAACGCCGTAATCTTCCTGATGCCTGCAGGACGTAAGCAGCTGCCGAGAAAATTTTGGGAATGTCTCTCTGACAGCCATAACAGTTTCCTTTGTGCCAAGCTCAGAGTGAATTCTTTTTAACTCACTTGACATTATTTGCTCCTTTCTGTATGATGGAGCTGTGGTCATCGCCACAGCTTGGTAAATATGTTCGCGAAAACATATTCCCTGTAGTCAACGTAGGCATTCACGGTGCTTACGTTGACTTTTTCTTTCTCTTCCGCCAGGATTGATTGGATGCGTTTTGTTTGGCGTTTCCAAACCTCAATAAAAATTGGCGTCCAAGCCTCACATTTTTGATAGCACTTTGTATGGGCGTGGTCACAGGTATCACAAGGGCTGTTCGTCATAACAGGATACCAAGCGCCATGCTGACCAATGCCAACCCGTGCATCATTGTTGCGGCGTCCAAATTCATGTGTCCGGCAACAATCGCCAGAGCGGAAGCAGCGCCGCCGAGCCACAAACAACAACCTTTGGCAACCGCCCGCATTTTCTTTCTCCATTCGAGTTCATCGCGCAGGCGCTCAAAGCGCTCGTCCGTAAACTCTTCAAATTCCTCTGCAAGGTGCCCTCTCATGCCTCTTCCTCCTCTTCCGGCGCAATCAGCGCCGCCTTGGCCTTGTCCAAAACCCGCTCAAGCGTTTCCGATTTTGCCAGGTAGGACGCCGCAATCCGTCCGGCTGCTTTCGCCGTTTCTTCCGGCACGTAGCCCTGGCTGCAATAGACCTCTGTAAAGTCCTTCGCTTTGCGCTTCGCCGATTTTGCTACGAAATCCACCGCAGACGTCAGCTCCATAATTTCTTCCGTGCTCAAAAGCAGTTTATTCATGTGCTTGTCTCTCCTCAGTACGGATACATGATTGCTTCCCGGACTTCCTCAATTGGTATCTGCAGCCCACGCATCAGCCGCAGCGTCTGCCGGAAATACTTGGTCGGACTCTTGAGCAGATCGTAGAGCGTCGAACGCGCGACGCCCGCGTATTCTGCCGCTTTCTCCGTGCCAACGCCCTGCGCGGCCATTTCACCCCGGATCATCGCTATCAAGCGGTAGTCCGTGTTCCGCTTGACTGCCATTTTTGGCATTTCTTATTCCTCCTTCATCAGTTCTTCCACAGTTACGCCGTAGAGCTTGGCAAGCTTCTTGTGATGCTTCTTGGCGATTTTGACTTTTCTGGTTTCCCAAAGGTGAACCGCGCTCTGTGTGACATTCAGCCGCTTTGCGACGACTTCCTGCGTCAGTCCGGCCTTAAGCCGGAGTTCCTTCAAATTCAATCGTTCTCACTTCCTTTATATCTTTATATAATGAGTAGTTATTGACCAAACGAATGACATTTGGTAAAATATTGCCGAGGTGATTTTATGGACGAAAGAAAAATTGAGCAGGCCGCGCTTGATACAATCACACGGTACAGAAGGATGCGCGGAACTTCCACGACTGCCGAAGACATTGCAAAGGCGATTGCCGCTGCCATCGCGGAATACGATAGGCAAAAGTCTGAATCTAAATAACCTGCTCACGAACCGCCTGTTGCCGCAGGCGGTTCACTTTTTCTCTTCCAGCCGAAGCATGTAGTGTTTCACTTCAAGGCCGATTTCCTCGGCCAGCATCGCAAGTTCGTTGCGAAGCTCAATAAGGCGCTGCAACTTCTCGTCCAGAGTGTCAAAGTCCATCGACACGCCAAACGACGTGCGTCCAACTTCCATGTTCATGTGGTTACCTCCTCCCCCCTCTAAATACCTCATAAATATGAGTAATTGTTCTTGACATCCACCAAAGAGCGGGTTACAATGAAGTTGTCTGAAAACATTGTTTCACCGCTCTTTGAGGGGTGTCTTTGTTGTACCTGCTTGGTATGGTAGTATTATAACTCATGAATTCTAATAATGCAATAACAAAAGTAGAATTTTCTAGTTTTTGTATGGTTGCACAATTCACATGGTAATAGTATGGATATTATGCTAGAACGGATGCTTTCTCTCATCCCTAAAAAAGAGAATGGCAAATATGTCCACGGAGCGAAAAAGGAATTTTGTGAAGCCATTGGCGCACCGACAAACATTGTTTCTGAGTGGGAAGCCGGGAAAACGAAGTCATACAGGAATTACCTGTACGTTGTTTCAGCTAAATACAACGTTTCCGTTGAATGGCTCAAAGGGGAAACAGATGACCCGTCTGCGGGCATAAAAAAAGGCCCCATCCAGAAGGACGGGGCCAATGAAATGGACGCGGAACTTGTGGCTATATGGAATGACTCGGATGAAAACGATCGAAAACTTCTTTTGGATATGGCGCGCGCAATAAAACTGCGGAGGAAAAATAAATGACACCTGATTTTAATGATTTTTTATCTTATGCATCAGAGCATATACCGGAAATGCAGTATGACACTTCTCAAAAGCTGAGGGCCGAAACCGGATTTACTCTATCACAGGCTGATATTGAAGTTGTCAATCAGATTTCTTTTCAAATGGCGTGCTCTCTCCTGCGGCAGTATCACGCTTGGCTGCTTTCAAAATAGTTTCCACTGTGCGCGCAATGCCTCTTGAAACAGCCGTCTGAAGTTCTTCGTCCGACATGACTTTTTTACGGTTTCTTTTCTTGAACATTTTTTGTGCTCCTTCCATAATTGAATCAGTACTTGCTTTTCTTCCGTGCTTAATGACAAAATTAAATCCAGCTGTTCTTTTTCAGTCATCGCAATTCCTCTCCCTGGTTCGTATGCTTCTATCTTCTATATTAAAACATTCGTTCTGATTTATCAATCAACGGTCTGCACAAGTTCGCATCTGATTTTTCTATGAATCGTTTTGGAAAATGTCCTGATTATGGTACATGGAATATGCTATCAGGTTCCAGCAATCATCAAGCCGTGACACGTCACGGCTTGCCCGGCCTGGCCGGGCAGACCATTTCGGCGGCGTCACTACTTTCGCAAAGATAGAGTTTTTCCCATAGCGAAATTATACAAAAATGCGAAATAATCTTATAAAAATGCAGAGAAGAGGAAAGAGGAAGAATTATATGAGAAAACCAGTTTACCAGGTTACTTGTCCAATATGTGGGAATGTATTCGATGAAAGCGAAAGACGATGCCCAAATTGCAATGCAGTAAATAATTTGTCTGTGTGTCGTACATGTGGGAAACTCGTTAGTGCGCGGGCTCGTCGATGTCCTTCATGTGGTGCCAGGCACAGACAAAGGATGAATACCTTTGAAAAAATTATATCTGCTTTTGTTCTGGTGTTCGCACTATTTTCTTTGCTTGTTATTGTGCTATCGTTCGAGGATTCTGACAAGCCCACCCAGGATAACAATAAAGTCAACACTATCCAAAAAAATTCGCACCCAGAAGAAAAATTCGACCCGAATAACTATGTATTTATTTCGGCAGAAAGAATCAAAGAATTTGGCAAATATATGCTAGGAGAACGGATCATTACATCCGTGCCCGCTTCAAGTGTTGGAAGAAAAGTAATTAAATCACATATTGCAGAAGACGATAGTCTGACGTATGATTTGGTATTCAATTTTGAAGATACACTTGAAGGCGTACAAGAAGACAATACTCTTATTATTGCAGGAATGATATCCGGGGGAAATTCCAAGGACGCTATATCCGTAGACTATTGTCGCATTCTGCCGGATGGAGCATACCAAATGAAAGGCGAACCTGAGAAACAGAAGGAATATTGTGAGTCCATTATGCAATCCGTACTTGATGCTGAAGCAGAACGGATTGCAAAAGAAAAGGCAAATTATATCGTTGATTGCATCACGCCAACTTACAATGATGTAGCAAGAAACCCGGACAATTATGAAGGGAAAAAGGTGAAAATTTCCGGTTCTGTTATTCAAGTAGCGGAAGATTTCATTGACCTGTTTGACACAAATTCCGTTGATTTCCGAGTAGAGGCCCCTGATGGAATTTGGTATGTAACATATGTTCGTCCAGAAGGCGAAAGTAGAATTTTGGAAGATGACTATATCACCTGCTATGGAGAATGCGACGGCGTTACAACCTATATTTCAATTTTAGGCAGCACGGTCACAGTCCCGAAGCTTATTATGAAATACCACGATTAATATTTGGGGCTGCCCCGCCGTCGACTTTCCCCGGCGGCGGGGCTTCGGCTTTCCGCAAGCGACCGGGAGGCTGCCTGTACATTTAACATACTCTTCAGGAGGCGATTTGTCGAGAAAGTATCCTTGGCTTTTATAGGCGGAATCATGTGCTTTTTGGAAAGGAAGCTAGTTTATGCCACAGGAATTATACGAAAAATGTCGAAAAATAAAAGAAACATCGAACCCAAGAATTACAAATCAGGATCTCGCCGAAGCAACCGGAAAGTCGGAGCGAACCGTCGCGCAATTCCTTCGCGGGGAGATCCCGAACGCCTCCTGTGAAACCGTTGCGGCTATCTGCAAAGAATTCGGTGTGTCGGTGGATGAGCATTATGGGATTGCGCCGCCGAAGCCAAGCCCGGACGAAAAACTCACCGAAGAAATCCATGCGCTGGAATCCGAGTACCACGCATTGACGCTCCGAAATGTCGAGCTAACCCAGGAGGTTGAAAACCTGACATCAGAAGTTTCCCACCAAAAGGAAAAGGCAGACTTTCTCCGTACGCAGCTCAAAGCGCGCCGCCCCGTAATTTACAGCTTGATGTGCGTCAGCGTCGCGACGGCCTTCACGCTGCTCATATACATCATCCTGGATGTCAATGTCCCAGGTGTCGGCTTTATCCGGCATGGACGACTCTCCGCCACCGCGTGGATCGTGATTGGCCTGATTATCATCTCAACCGGTGTCATTGCATGGTCGATCATTCACGCCGTGCGCGGGACGAGGAAGGTGGAAAAATGAAAGTCCCAGAACCGCGAAAGCTCACAAGTGGCACATATTTTATTCAGCTGCGGCTGAACGGCGTCAGTGTACCCGTGTCCGCCTCAACAAAGAAAGATTGCATCCGGCAAGCCCAGCTTATAAAAGCAGAGCACATGGCAGGGAAACGCCGCTTTGTATTATCGGACATAACTGTAGGGGACGCGCTTGACGATTACATTGGAAAGAAAAGAGCAGGTTGCTCCCCGTCGACCATCCAGGGCTACGAGAAGATAAGGAATCAATATTTCCAGGACCTTATGCCCGTGCCCGTGAAATCCGTTGACGCCGCAAAGATCAATAACGCCATCTATGCAGAGCAGAAGCGAGTCAGCAGACGAGGCAAGCCGTTATCTGCCAAAACAATCTGCGAAGCGTGGCACCTCATCTCTACAGCGCTTTCAAAGTCCGGTGTGCACATCGACGGTGATATTGATCTGCCTGAGGTTCGGAAGCCGCCTGTGCAGATTTTATCCTTCGAGCAGATATACCCGGCAATCAAAGGCTCGTCAATCGAGCTTGAGTGCTTGCTTGCTGCGCGCTTGAGTCTTTCGATGTCTGAGATTCGTGGCCTCACAAAGTCCAAATCAATCCATGACGGGAAGCTGACTGTCGTGGAGACCGTCGTAGATATCGACGGAAAGCCGGTCCGGAAGGAGGGCGCGAAGGAGGTTGACCGCGTGCGCACTTTGGCGATTCCGGACTTCATCCAGGCCTTGATCAATAAAGTGGATGGCGACGTCATATGCGATAAATCCTCGCAGACGATCAATAAGCGATATCAACGCCTGCTTGACCAAGCTGGCCTGCCGAAGAGCAGCTTTCACAAGCTTCGTCACACATTTGCGTCGACCGGCGCTATGCTCCAGATTCAGCCAGAAATATTGCAGGAAGAGGGCGGCTGGCATACAGACCACACGATGAAAACTGTGTACACTCACACGTTCCCATCCGCGCGCCTCGCCGCCGACAAAATCTTGGACGACCATTTTGCAAAGATAATCGCAGAAAACGCTAATGAAAATGCTAATGAAATCGAAAAGTGACCGATTTTTCAAGTATTTTACGCTATAGCAAAGGGGTTCGATTCCCCTCAGCTCCACCAATAAAAGAAAGCCAGCAATCCGCTGAGATTGCTGGCTTTTCCTTTGTTCTCAATGGTTTCAGCGTTTTTTGGAGTGTGATTTTAGCTGTTTCTGTAGCCTCTTCCGGACAGCAAATTAGCATTTTCGGACTACAGGATGCTAACAAAAATGCTAATGGTTTTGAAGCACGATATGCTCGTAATACTCCATAAGCTTGCGCTCTGGCTCCGGCCCGTCCTTATCGCACAAAAACGCCTTTGCCAGCGCTGCGTAAAACTCCGGGCGGTTGACGCCGTACTGCATCGCCACGTCGTAGTAGTCCGAGTACATCATATTCATGGCCGCGCCCCAGGCCCAGCGCGGGATTTTATCCGGCTGAATGCCCATGCTCTCTGCCACCGCCGACGTCTGCTCCATCGTCCAGTGCGGCCCCGTCGTGCCGTCGGCGTTTTGCATGTTGGCTGCCCACTGCATCGCCGTTTCGCGATCAAATGTGGCCGCCTCCGGCTCGTCGTGGTGCCCATGCAGCTTTTCGAGCCTGCAGATCGTCTTCGCGTACAGTCCGACTTCCTCTGCGCTGCCCAGCGTCACGGGCTTCTCCATGGCCTCGTGCAGCTTTGTGTAAAGCTTTTCGATATATTCTTTCATTTCGTCATGCCTCCTGGATATACCGGTAGAGTTTATCGACGTCGTTCTGGTCAAACCGCATATCGCCCAGCAGCGGGACGGATACGGTCAGCTTGTTTTCAAAGCGCGGCCTAGCCGCGTTGTAGAGCTTGTCGAGGTCTATATTTCCGGCGTCGTCAAAGATCTGCATCATCTTGACCGCCGGATTCTCGCGCAGCGCGAGGACCTTTTCGCGGCTGCCCTCCATGATGAGCGCCAGCGCGATCCCTGCCCCAATGCCCTTGCCGGTCGGCAGGTGCGGGATGATCTCATTATCGGCGTACCTGGCTACGCCTCGCATAGCCTGATCTATCGTTACCATAAAGGTTTACCTCCGTTTTTAAGTCCGGGGCGGCTTATCGCCGCCCCTTGCGCTTAGTTTTTGCAGCAGCCGCACCCGCACTTGGGGAGCGGATCGTAAAGCGTCTGTGCCGTGTTTGCAGTGCCCGTGGTAACGTCGGCGACCTGCTTGGGATAAAACGTCGCGTTGGCGTAAGTCACGATGCTGTTGTCCCCGCAGCAGCGCCGCTCCGCCTCCATCTTGACCGCGCCGAGCGCCTCCTTTCGGACACAGTCGACATCCTGCTTTACAAGCGTAAAGCTGTCCTCGGTGCGCTGGTTGTGCACCGCCTGCTTGCAGAGCTCCTCGCGGATGCTCTTGAGCTGGCCGTCGACGTAGGCATACAGCTCCAGCGACTTTTGATCGTTGTACGTGTTGGCCTTGAGCAGCGCAATCTCGCTGTCCTTCGCGGCCAGCTGCTGCTCCCGATCCAGCTCGTAGCGCGTCACCGGCGTGTTGTCGCTGCATGCGCCCGCCGCCATTGCAGCTGCCGCAGCCGGGTTTGCGCCCCAACCGCCCCAGCCGCCGCCGAGCAGATTGCCCAGCAGCTGTGCGCCAAAGCCCGCCGTGCCGATGATGCCGGTTGTAAGGGCCGCGTTGGCCTTGCCATTGCTTGCGTACTCCATACAAAGTACCTCCAATTATGTAGTAAGCTGGCCAGCTCCTAACATCAGTCTACCTTTTCTCGATTTCTGCCGGGGGACATTTATGTACCATTTGTGTACCATTTGTGGGACATTTATGGGACGTCCGGACGCAGCAAGAGCGCCGCAGGATGATCCCCGCAGCGCTCCTTGATTTTTTTCTGTTTTTTGTGTTTTTCCTCTTGACATTTACACGCATTGCGTGTATAATAAGGCCATAAGATAAAGCAAGGCGATAAGCCGGAAAGAGGCACATCATGAAAAAGACCACGATCGAGAGAATTATCCGCAACGCCGTCGAGGACAGAATTGATACCGTCATCGGCAGATACACCTATCGCTTTAACGTCAATACCGGCGTTGTCTCCCGCTGCCTGACCGACGATATCGGCCGCATGTGGATCGGCGCCGACGGAAGCCGCAGCGACGCCTGGACCGTCGTTGCGCACGCCTGATGCGCACCCGGATTTGCCGCATGTGCGGCAAGCCATTTGAGGCCGAAAAGACCGAGGCGGTCTATTGCCCGGACTGCTCCCCTAAGGCCCGGGCGGCTACCGTGATAAGGCCGCGCACTTGTATTGATTGCGGGACTGCATTCCCCGGCGGGCCTCGGGCCCGCCGATGCCCAGAATGCCGGCAGGCGGCACAACGCGAGGCCGAGCGCCGTCACAGGCAAAATGGGACGTCCCGCCCGCTCGGCAGCGTCGACCAGTGCGCGCGCTGCGGAGCCTCTTATGTTGTAAACGGCAGCCGCCAGCGTTACTGCCCGGACTGCGCCGCGCCCGCTCTGCGGGAAAACATCGCCCCCGTTAAACAGGCGTACAACAAAGCGCACGCAGAGTATCTGGATAAAATCGCACGCGCGAAAAAGTCCGGGATCAAACTGTGCGTTGTCTGTGGCGCTCCGATCTGCTCTGACCGCCCGACGAATACTTGCTCCCCGGAGTGCCGTCTTGCGCGGACGAGGGAACGGCGTGTAAAAAATAAAAAGGAGAAATCTACATGAGACTCACACCCTTTATCCGCTCCACTCTCTACCGCTACGCCGAGACCGGCGTATACGCCAACCGTGACGCCTATATCTCTGATATGGCGCTCTCTACGATTTGGGAGGACGCCGAAGACGCAGATATCCCCGCGGAGCGTCTGGCTCTTCTCGGCGCGATCTGGGATGGCATACACTGCACAATCCCGGAGCTGATCCAAAAATACGGCCTGACGCAGACGGGCTTTTCGCAGTTTTTTAACATCCCGCTCCGCACCGTGCAGGATTGGTGCGGCGGTCGGCGCACATGCCCGCCGTACGTGTCCGCAATGGCAGCTGAGATTCTGGCCGCGAACGCGTAACAGGCATAAAAAACAAGCCCGTGGACTTACTCCACGGGCTTTTGCCTTGTCTACCCCTCTGTCAGGCGGCGAGCGATATTGTAGATGTGCGGCAGGCGGCGGGAGATGGTTTTGCGGTCCACGCCGATCTCGGTGGCCGCGTCCAGCTGCGGGAGCCTGCGCACAATATAAAGCTTTACGATCTGCTGATCGATCTGATCTAAAATCCCCTCGTCTGTGACGCGCTCCCAGTCGCTGCGCGTGAGCCTTTGCAGCTCTGCCGGCAGGGCCATCCGCGCAGTTATTTCCGTCACTCCCTTTCAACCCGCCATCTGGCAGAAAGGCCACTATTGCATAACTACTTTCTCAGCTTCATGCAGCACCTCTCGGACTCGCTTCGAGAACGTAGGAAGCCTGTTTTCGATATACTTTTTTTGAAATTCATGATCGTTATTCCGGTCAATTCATCCGTGTCAATGTCTTTCAGGTAAATCACGTTGCCGTCAGAATCGTCGCCGTAAGAATTGCTACGGTCGCCGAGCGCGATGTACAGGACGTCGAATTTCTTGTCGTAGTCGAACCCAATGTTAGCCTTCTGCAACATATATCGCCTCACCTTCTCCGCAGCCGCTTTTCTTGTTGTTGTTAGGGTATGCAGTCACAACCTCGCCTGTTCCGCCACACACAGACACAACAACATGCGTATAGTATGGCCTCCTTTTTTGGTTTTGAAGCCATTATAGAACAAATTAAGCGCATTGTAAATGCAACAGAATATTAAATTTGCATTTCTGCCACGGGGCCGCTCAGATAGAGCGGCCCGCCGCCTGGCAGTGTGGCTTACTTGTCCTTGTGCGTCAGCACGGCGATGCTGCCCTTGTTGCTCACCTCAAGATCCAGGGCCTTCGCGATATCGCGCACCTTGACATAGTTCGTGCCGTCCTTCAGGATGCGCTCCACGGGCACCTCCTTGCCGTCGACAATCATCTTGCTCTTCTCAACCACTTCATGATCAAACCTTTCCAAGAATTTTTCCCACTGCCAGTTGCCGGTCGTGTGGTAGTAGCTGTTTGTGTCGTCCCCGACAAACGGCCTCGGGCACAGCTTGCCGGACACGTCGTAGTGCCGGAGGATGTTGCTCGCCGGGATTTTGTACTGCTTCATGAGCCGCCGGATGAGCCATTCGGCGTTGTCCAGTGCCCGCTTGTCGAAGAACCAGTCTGCGTCGCAGGCTGCAATCCGCTTGGGGTTCAGCTTCCTCGGGCGGATTTCAATGCCGATGGAATTCCAGTTCCGGCAGACCGGGTGCTTCTGCCCGTCGCCGCAGTGCCAGGCGATATCCGTTTCCTTCACGCAGCGGTAAATCGTCTCGCCCTCGTCCACGGCGTAGTGTGCGCTGGCCTGCGCCTGCTGGTTTTTAAACCACTCCGCGACGCTTGCCGCAGTGCCGAGGGCTCCAAAGTAGTGCACGACGATATACTTCGGCACGCAGCCGCCCGAACGATGGTTGACCGGCGTGAGCGCGTCCTTAATGACCGGCATCGCTTCCCGCCTCCTTGTTGTCAATGGCCTCCTGCACCTTCTGACTCTGGGTGCCGAAGTAGAAGGCAATCACGACGGCGTAGACCGTCATAAAATCCTGGCTGATCTTTCCCGCAACCGCCATGTAGGCAAATACCCCCGTCAGCGTCAGCGTGACCAGGCTCTTGACGCTCAGCAGGTTCCCCAGCCGCTTTTTGATGTTGTCCATATGCATGCTCCTTTCAGTCCTTCAGCACGATTTCTGCAATTCGTGCCGCTGCTTCCGGGCCGTATTTTTCGGCCCACTTGTCCATGTACTTTTGCGCGTACTTCGCGCGGTTCTCATTTTTGGCTTTCCAAAGGTAGAATCCTCCGCAGGCCGTCGTTCCGCCCAGCACGGCAAGTGTGATCTCCATCAGCTGCGCCCCTGCCGCGCATGCGATGATCAGCACGAGGCTGACCAGCGCATTCCCGATCATCCACTTTTTGCTAAACTCCATTCCGACCACACTTTTCTTCCAGCTGGTGCACAAACTTTTTGACGTCACCATTTCCGCCCAGCTTGATGTATTTCTGTCCGGCCACAAGCCGCTCCGCCATCGGCATCTCCTCCGACATGATTGTCAGCCGCAGAATTGCCAGATACTGCTCATCCTGGTGCTCCTTCATTTTGGTCAGCTTCTTGTCGATCTCGGCGAGGTGGCTATCCTGCGTTGTGGCCTTGCCCCTCTTGCGCTGCACCGCCGCGACAATGGCGCGTACCGCCTCCGTCAGCGCCGACGAGCCGATCACCGCGCAGATGATCGTGATAATCCCAGCGTCCATTCATTTTCTCCTTTATGTGATCTTTTTCCACCCCGTGGGATAGCCCTCCGGCGTCCAGACGTTGGCGTCCAGCAGGGATTCATACAGCGCCTCGCCCCACCAGCCCCACTCGCCCTTGGCAAAGGCCAGGCCCGCCGTGATGGTCTCCGGGATAATCCGGACGCCAAGCCGGTACTGAATATCCTCCCAGAGCGCCGGGGCCTCGTCCGGCGTGTTCTGCGCCGTGTCCCAGAGGTCTGAGGCGGCGCGCTTGATCTTGCCGTGCCAGTTGATGCGCGTCCCGGCCTTGATGAGGCTCCCGCTCCCCGTCAGCTGGCCAAGCAGGCCCGGAGCCTCGCTGATGGTTTTGTCGTCCAGCTCTGCCGCCGCCTGCTCGATGTAGGGGCGCAGCTTGCGCGCCCGCTCTGTGTAGCTGCTCATGTCGCGTCCTCCTCTCCAAGCAGGATTTTTGCCGCCGTCTCCGCGTCGCTGAGCCTTGCCCGCAGCTCCTCCGGCGTCGCCGTCTCAATATCCGGCTCCGGTATTTTGGTCTCCGTCTCCACGTAGGTGTACGGCGCGTTGGCGACGTCCACGGCCTCTGAGTATTCCCGGCCCGTCTCTACCTGCCGGATGAGGTATCCTGCGTCGGAGTATGTCCGCCACAGCACGACGCCGTCTGACCTCACTTTGTACTGCTCTCTTACAATCATCCCTACACCCCCACAATGTGATCTGCGTACGTCGCCCAGTTTGTCGCCGCCTTCCATTCTGCCAGCAGCGCCGCCGGAACGCGGATTTCGCACCAGCCGGGAATGCCCGTAAAAACGTCCGTTGCCTCCAGTGTTGGCACAGCTGTGCAGGCTGAGAAATCCCATACTTTCGTTCTATAGCAATTTCCAAGGGCACTAGTCGCTATAGTCTCCAGCGCAGGGCCGAAGGAACAATACTCGATACTGCTGGAATCTATAAACCTCGCTGGCAGCGCCGTATAACTGCCATTTAGGTTTAGCCTTTGTAGTTGAGTGGTAACTGTCAGGGCGGACGTTCCGAGCGCTGAAACATCAAAATCTGCAAAAAATTCGGAAATTCCGGAATATTGAAATGCATAATCGTCGATTTTTGTTATCGTTTTTGCGGATAAATAATTCAGCCCGTATGTTTGCCTGCAGCAAGTTTTGGGGAGCACGGTAATTGCATCTGGCAGCGTCAATTCTTTTAGTTTTCTGCAGATATCCACGAATGATATTCCGGCGCTCGTAACCGTTGCCGGGATGGACAAATGCTCCATGTTCTGCATCGACATGCAAGCATAATCTCTTAGTTGTGTAACGCCGTGCGGGATTACCAGACACTTAATCGGCGCGTTCTGCGCCATGCGTGCCTTTATCGTGGATATAATATTGTTCGGTATTGTAAGCTGCAGAAGGTTCGTCCAATCGCTAAAACTGTCTTCCTCAAGATCGCTTATGTTGCCACCAAGATTTATCCCCTCGACAATTCGCCTGAACGTGTTGTCGCTGCTTGAATAAATACCGTACAGGAGTATTTTATTTGTCGCACTTTTAAGAGATATCGTGTATTCTCCGGGCGCGGCATAGGTGTGTGTCAATTTTGGCCAGCCTGCGCCCGGAATCAAGCTTTCTGTCGTGCCGTCCCCCCAGTTTATGGTGGTATCGTTGCTTACGTACTGGCGAATCTGAAAACGTACATACAAATCATCATACTCTCTGAGGTGTATATGCAGCCGCGTCGCGCCGTCATCCGTGATATACACCGCGCCGACTACCATTTTCCGGCTTGTGGCTTTGAGCTCCGCCAGTGTCCAGTTCCAGCCCTGGCAGATCAGCCCTGGCTGAGTGGGCAGCTCCGGCAGTTCCGTCTTGCCCTGCAGCTCCGCCAGGCTCCACGCGTGCAGAAGCGTCCCGTCGTAATCGTAAAAGTTGATGTCCGACTCCTGCACGGGCTCCGGCGGGGCCATTGTCCCAGTGATGCGGCTTCCGTCCGCTGCGTGAGCCGTGACGCCCTTTTTGAGGGCTCCCGGCGTAACGGTATCCGCAGTCAGGTCGATCAGCGTCTCGCCGCCGTAGACGATTTTGTTCGCGGTCCTCATTTTTTCTGGCTTGTCCGCCATGCCTTATCACGCTCCTGCCGTCTTGCCGATCGTGACGGTCTTTCCGCCAGCGGCATTATCTGCCTCGTTATAATAGATCGCGTTGACGGTCACCTGGGACAGATAGTCATAGTCCGCGTCCGGCAGGACCGTCTGCGCCGTGGTCAGCGGGTCGACCGTCTTGCTCTGCGCCGTGACGGCCTCGCCGCTGTAGGTGCCCGTCACGCCGAGAATGGAAATGCCCGCCTTGATGTTCCCGGCGATGAGCTTTGCGGCCTCAGTCGGATCAATCACGCACTTGCCGCTGCCGTCGTGGTATCCGAGCGGCACGATGTATTCGCCCTTTACCGTGGAGATTTTTGCGGCCACTGCGCCGTTGTTTGGCATTTCGCCTGTGAGCATGGAGCCGCGTGCGCCTGCCGTCTTTCCGATCAGGATTTCCGAGGCCTTTACCGTCGCGCCGGACGTATCCAGGTCAAAGGTACAGCTGCCCTCGTGGACTTCGCCGTCTGCACCGTGGTACTTGTAGCCCAGGAGCACCTTACCCGGCTCAACCGTATCCGCAGTCAGGTCGATCAGCACCTGCCCGCCGTAGATGATTTTATTCTTGCCCATTTGTTACACCTCCGCTGCAATATAAACTGTATCCCCGAGTGGGTTTGCCGTCTCGTAATACGGGATTTTTGTGACTGTGACGTCGTCCGTCATGCGCTTGCCCTTTGTCTCCAGCACCGTAGGCTCATTCGCCTTCGGGATGACGGTGTATTCGCCCGTGTAGGGCGGGGAGCCGCCTGTAGCGATAATCCGGACGTCGCTCAGATCAAAGCCGATCGACGGCTTGCCGCCGATATCAAAATGGATTGCCATCAAAGCACCACCTTACTGATCGAGTCGCTGACGCGCACGCCGTCCAGACCCACACCGATCACAACCGGCTCCGCCCCCACGAATTTCACGCGGACCTGAATGCTTTGGACGGCGGACTTAAAGGCAAAAGTCTCTTTTTGCGTCAGGGGGAAGAGGAAGTTGCCGTCCTCGTCCGTCGCAACATCGTCCGGGTACACCTTGCGCAGGCCGCCAACAATAAACTCAATCATCTCCACGGCGGACAGGTCGAGCGGCTTGCCGTCCTGTGTGCCCGTAAAAACGAGCGCATACTGATCGCCCTGCATGATTTTTAAGCTCATATGTGTGCCCTCCTAAGCAACAATTGCGAGAATGCTATAATACCATTTCTCGGAAAATTTCCAAAGACTAGATGATGATGAGATTATAAGACGTTCATTCTCAATGGAAGGTGTTATACCACTGTTACCATAAGTGCTACCCACGCCTCCCTCTGGATTTAAATACTTGCAAAATACTCGTCCAGCAGAAACCCCGAAATTCAAAGACAATGCCTCGGTAATAGTGACCTCAGAGGGGAGTGTATAGTTAGATTCATAATTAATACAAATATGCACAGCGTATATCCTGTTAGCTGCTGGAGCTGGGATGTTAAATTTGTTGTCTATAGTTGAAATTTTATCATAAATAATGGCCTTGCACCCATAAACGCCTAACGCATAAACTCCATTATACTCTGCATCCGGGTAAAAAACTTCAGTTGTAAAAGGCGTATACACATACTTGTTTCTTTGGATCGGCACACCCTCTACCGCAACCTCCGAAAGTCCGTCATACATATCGTCCGCTCTAACAAAGGTCTTCTCGTTAGTCTGCTTCGGAGTAACTGTCTTCGCCTGCAGCTTAATCGGCTCGACCGTAATAGGGTTATATCCATCAACGCCGCTTGGAGCTGTTACCGTCTGTTGGGACGTTGTGGATTTCACGCTCTTGCTTTGGATAACGGGGGCTTTGCCGCCGCCAGACACGTTCAGGACATTTGCCATACTACACCCTCACTCTCAAAATCTGGACCGCGATTGCTGCGGTCGGCACCGTCTCGCAGGTAAAGACAATGCTGCCATCTGCGGTTACGTCCTTCGCCCGGATTTTTGCGTCGTTGTATGCGTCAATGCTGGCATAAGCGGGTGCTACGATATACCGGAATCCAGAAGCGAGGATTGCCGTATTACTGACGGTCTGCTGCTTGCCGGACCATCCTGCGACTGTCAGTGTCGCATCAATCGCCTTGGAATTGGAGTAGGCCGGAATACCGCCCGCTCCTGCCACCGTCCCGTCCGGGTCATAGGTCAGTTCAAGCATATCTCCCGTGCCAGAGCCAGAAGCACCGCGACAGTAACCTGCGTCAATTGTGTTGCCGTTCGAGAGCGTCAGAATCAAATGATACTGCGCATTAATTGCTGCTCCGACAATTGAGACACCGTCTGCCCCGTCGTCGCCGTCCGCACCTTTGGCAACACCGCAGTCAATTGTCGTGCCGTCTGTTGTCGTGATTTTCAGATGCCCGGACGTATCAATTGTTGCGGCATTGATTTTGGCGGCTTCGATTCCGGCATTCTTTGCGTAGCTCTTCAGCACCGAACCGGTAATGACGTAGGTCACACCGTTCTTCGAAATCAAAAGATAATCCGAATCTGCAAAGGCGGAAGCCTTTGAAAAATCAGATATTTTTCTGTACTCTGCCATTATCTGCCCTCCAATTCCTCTACGCGCTTTTTCAGCTTCTGTACCTGGTCGATCAAAAGCCCGATAAATTCATCATACCGAAGCGCATAGTCTTCGCCGGTCACTTCGCCGGTCTTCTCGTCAAGGCGAGGCGTCTTGACGAATCCTGCAAAATCCTCTGACGTAAGGCCAGACTCTGCAAGTGCGTCCTCGACATCCTGCGAGATCATACCGACGTGAGTTCGTTTCCCGGTCCCTCGGAACTTGTATGTCGCCGCCTTCAGTCTATCGAAAAGCGAATCATACTTGTCGAGGTTATAGTTGATATATTTCTTCTTATTCCGGTCTGACGTCTGAATCGTGCCGGACGCCGCGTAGACTGTGCTCCACGGGTGCGTGCTGTAGCCGAGCGGGAACTGGCTCAGCGGGATAAAGGCCGTGTGCGTAAGCTCTACACCGAGGTCACCGCTCTGCAGCAGCACGTTCGACTGAGATACTGCAACCTGAGAGTCCTGCCCGGCATACATTGCCGCGCCGTCCGCCGTCGCCAGAACCTCTCCGTAGTCCGCCATCATGTGAATACCATTACCACCGTAACTGCCCGACGTGTAACCGATCGAGCCGCCTGCGACGTTAGAACCAGTGCTGCGGTACACTGTCATATCTCCGCCGAGTCTGATGTAATCCGCGGACAGCTCGCCAGCCGTAATATTGTCGGCGTTCAGGTTCTCCACGTTAATCAAGCTCGCGTCAATAGATCCGAGCTGGACGTTGCCTGTGATGGAAACGCCGTCTTTCGAAAGAGTAATGGACGCGCCATTCGTTCCGGCAATATAAGATAAAGACAGCGCATTCAGATTCAGGTCAATCGCCGTCTGAACATCGCCACCGTCGACTTTCCCATTGACTGTCTGCCGGATGCCGTCCATGTCCTGTTCAATGGATGAACTGAGGCTGTTGAGCGCTGTACTGAAGTCACTGCGGATTCCCTGCTCTGAGATCGTGATTGCCGCATTCGTATCGTCAATCTCGCTCTGCAGCTCAAGCTTGATTTGCTGGGTGGTTTTTGTGATCTGCGTAAAAGAGTAGGCCGTACGCCGCTCTTCACGGGATCGGCTCTGATACGGGTATTCGTGGTTGATCTCCGTATCGATCGGTGCCTCGATGTTCGCTGTCATCGCCGGTCCGACCGTATAGTTCACGGACGCCAATACGGACAGATTCCCGTTGACCTTCACACTGTCCCCAAGCTCCAGGGCCGGGTCTATGTACGCAGAAGACGCCGAAAACGGAAGATATGTCACACCGCCCAGGAGGTTCTTCACGTAATCGCAAATTTCCTGCGTTGCATAGATGCAATCCGCCTGAATCTCATATCCCGATGTGCCGGAGGAATATTGCGTGTCGGAGTCCGGATAGAGTGTCACCTTGCCGACCGTAACTGTGTTCTCAGACAGAAGGTCGCAGTTGACAACTGGCGTCTCGCTTACACTGGACGGACTTGCAAGGCGCTTAATCAGCAGCTTCCCGTCCTTTGTAATTACAGCGTTGCCTCCGGACGCAGCTGCGATACCGGCCAGCACTTCCCGGATTTTATAGACGCCTGTCGGGCTGTCGATAGTATATGGTGCAATCTGGCTCCGGGAGTCGAGCTGCAGGCCGAGAGTGGAGCAAATGAAATTCACGGCTGAGGACATCTGCATCGGATAGGAACCGCTGTTGTCAATATAATCCTGCTCCGTCATCATCATGGCGTCGTACGCTGTGATGGAAAGTCGACCATTCGGGGACTTTGAGCGCGTATCAATGTAAAACGTGCCAAACGGGAGCCAGCCACTGTATGATGGATACGAGGACGCCAGGTAGTAGCCGTCATCCGTCATGACTGGTGTGCCGTCATCCGCCGTGACCAGCACGAGCGGAGATGTATTTGCCACACGAAGATAGCACTGCACCTTCGCGCCTGTCGGAATGTCTCCCTTCGGCATAAAGGTCATATCGAGGGACGCTGCGCACGCCATGCCGATTGTAAGCTTGTCCATCATCGGGAATGAGATATTTGCGGACCAGATATCCGCAAACAGATAATCATTTCCGTTAATTACGGCTTTGAACTCAAAGGAATTGTTGCTGTCGCTTAAAAGTGCATCCCAGTTTGCCGGTTTCGTCTGCATGTGCTCACCTACTGTTCAATCAAAGGAAATTCGATGCCGTCCCAGTATTCCAGGCCATCTGATTTTTTTATCAGATAGGACGCCGGGTTGTTGTTGGAATACATTGTTTTTGTGACAACTGCGCCTTGCTGCGGGTCGTAGTACTCGACTGTGACGTACACAGGCATAATCGCAGACAGAACCGTTGAGGCCTCTTCTCCAGTAAGGGGTCTGCAGGTGATATCGAGCCGAATCTTCGTTGCTACACGGTTCCTGTGCATAAGTGCGTCAAGCGTTCTCCCGGAGTCCGATGCTTCCACGTCGTTTCTTTGCCACTTCAAGCCGCGGAAAGCAATGTAAGGAGTAATATTGACTCCGTTAATTTTCAGTGTCATGCTGGACCTCCTTACACGCCAACAGGAGCATAACCGTAGGATTTGTTCCTGCGGTTCTGGCTTGCCGTGATTTCTCGGCCATCGAGATATACGTGAACGCCGCGCTCCGATTGGCTACTCATAACGGAGGCCACTGCACGTGCGACGCCAAGAGACACAGCCTCGACAATCTGATCATTGTTTGCAACCGCCGTTTGCCCGCCGATAGAGCCGACAAGCTCTGGACCGGATTCACGCGCTACAAAAAGCTGACCAGAGGTGACGAATCCTCCAGTTGCTTTCATGGACACTTTCCCGAAACCGCCAGAACGGCCAAATCCACCGCCGCCGCTTTCGTAAACGTTGGTCCCGCCAGAGAATACATTGGATATCGCGTTCTTCCACTTGTCGATTGTCGGCTGAACGCTGCCGTTCCACCAGTTTGAAATTTTCTCCCAAGCCGACTTGATCGGCGTAAAGATACTGTTCCAGTTCGGTTCACGCTTTTCAGCAAGCGAGGCCCCCCCTTCGATCAGCATGCCGATTCCAAGCGGGATTCCAGCGCCTGTGAAGCAGAGAAGCGCGCCAAGCGCGATCAATCCAATGCTCTTTGCGACTCTTGTTATGTCCTCCCACGCTTTCACAAGCCACTTGCGTGCGGCGTCCCAATCAATGGACTTTGCGGATGCTCCAAAAGCGGCTACGCCAACCAGAATGAGACCTATGCCAAGCGGAAGCGCAACGCCGGTAAACGTAAGGATTAGACCGATAACAATTAGTGCTCCAGAAATCATCACAACAATTTTTCCAATTTCACCGCTTAAAGCTTGATTGATATTGTCCCAGTTGATAGCTACAATGCTCCTGAGCCCGGCCGCTCCAGCGAGCATCAAGCCAATTCCGAGCGGAACATTTGCGCCGGAAAATGTGAGAATTGCTCCGAGCACAAGCAAGCCGCCGGAAAGAACTGCCATAATTGCCCCAAGAGGCCCTTGCAGCAGTTTCTTCACTCTGTTCCAGTCAAGCTTTGCCGCTGCACCAATAATTGCCGCTCCAGCTGCCATGAGGCCAATACCGAGAGGGATATTCGCACCAGAAAATGCAAGAATCGTTCCGACAACAAACACCGCAGCCCCAACAACCAGCATAATTTTTAAAATGGTGTCCTTCAGCTTATCACTGAGTTCATTCCATTTTTCGGCGACGCCTGTTGCGAACAAATGTGCACCAGCCGCCATAAGCCCAAGTCCGAGCGGAATATTTGCACCCGAAAAGGCAAGGATTGCACCAATCACGAAAAGGCCGACGGAAGTCAATAGGATTCCAAGCACAGAATTAAGAAATTCTTCGATTTTCTGAATGATTTCCCTCGTCTTTTCCGCAATTTTCTTTACTTTATCGCTGACTTCAGATTCCTCGAACATATCGCTGAAGTCTGTTCCGGCTACGCCTCCGCCGCCTCCGCTCTTGTCGTCGTCAAGGCGATTGATTTCATCGAAGCCCATAAGCGTCTTCTGGAGTTCCTTTGCGGCTCCGGTTGCCTTCCCAAGGCTTTTTGCGTAATCTACGGAGTTCTTTTTTGCCTTTGTAAAAGTCCCTTTTCCGCTCAAGGCCTGGAAGAACTGGTTGACCGCGTTTGCGGCCGTAATAAACGCACTTGCAATTGTGTTAATCAGCGGAAGCAACGCCGTAAGCACCGGCATGACTGCTGCGCCGACACTATTCTTGACTTGCAAAAGAGTCGAGGCATAGGCAGACATTGTCGCATTCGCGCTTGAGGCGTCCATACTGTTCATTGCTGCGCTATAGCGAACGAGATTCTGAACGCCCTCCCTCGCTGCAACTGAAATGTTCTTGATTGTGGCGCGAATCGCTCTATATGCGGCAACTCTCAAGAACTGACTGCCAAGATTCCTTATCGGCGCTGTGGCTTTCTTTGCTGCTCCAATTACAAATGTGTTCAGCGACGTCGAGAATGCCTTGAAATCAGCAACGGAAGATTTTGCGGCGTCCCCGGCCTCTTTGGTTGCGGCGGTTATTTGTTCAACATCTACAGTTTCTGACGTGCCGCCCTGAATGCCGGGAGCCTGCGCGGCAGAAGCTGCACTGGCTGCTGGCTGGGCTGCTCCAGCTGCAACGGCCTGAATGTCTCTTGCTGCCTCTCGAATATTTGTGAAGTCGATCGCCGCAATGCGTTCAAGCCTTTGGGCTGTTCCGTCCAAGCCTTCCCCAGCGCTTCTGATTCCCGTGATCGCAGAATTAAGACGGCTGATATTCCGGACTGCAGAACTCAGGCCAGCGCCGCCGCTGACGGCTTGCCGAAGTTTTGTTAAGGTGCTGATCAGGCCTTCCAGGCCGTCAGAAGCATCCGAAGCTTTTTTCTTAATCTCAATCTCAAGGGTTTCAACCGTTGCCATTTACTCACCACACTTTTCCTGCTTGTCTTTGTATCTTCTTTCCATCGCCTTGAAGAACATGACCGCCTTTTCGCGTTCCATTTTAGCCCGCTCTTCCTTTTCCTCCGGAGTCTCCCGCGTAATCTTTCGCGGCTTGCTTGGATACTCCATCGGTTTTTTGCCTTTACCGGCAAAAGCGTTCGAAAGAGCAATGGAAAACGCATCGTAGAAATAAACGCCCTGGAGCCAGAGTTCATAATTCTTGCTCTCAAGGCGCAGCTTATCCGCTTCGATATAAGGCTTCATTCTGGAAGGATTCATGTTCCAGAATCCTTCCTCGTGAATGCCGATTACAAGACACTGCGGCAAGTACTCTGCAATGCACTCCTCACGGAAGGAGGCGTATTTTTTTACTCTGCCGCTGCCGTCTGGCTCTCTGCGTCCTTCTCCTTCGCTCTCTTGGACAGAGCCTGAAAAAAACCGCTTTCTTCCACGGCCTCCTTCAGCGCTTCCGTGATCTCGCCCATATCGCCGCCGCCAAGGATATGCGCCTCAATTTCCTGGCCTGCCTGCTCCGCCTTCTTTCCCATACACATCGCTGCATAGCCGCGGACAAACATCATGGACTTTTCTTCGATGTCGGACATAGAGACGCCCATTTCCTCAAACTCGCAAATGGAATTGAAGGTAATTTCCTTTGTGGAATACACCTTCCCGTTGATTGTAATTGTCTTCCTCATACAAATTCCTCCTATGCTTCAGATTAAGCCGCCGCGTCCGTCGGTTTAATTGCCGTGCCCCAGCCAATATTGCCGTTCGGCGTGATGTATGCTGTATTTTCAAGAACGCTGTCAACCTCCGCGCCTGCAAAGCCGAGAGGGGACGGGTTGCCCGTGAAGAAAAATGCCTGAGTCAGACCGGGGACATAGAATTCCCACCACATCTTCTTGCCGGATTCTGCAGCCGTCTTGTAGGCGGACACAATTGTATCCCAAAGCGTCTGAAGTTCCTGCGTCATGTTAAATGTCACGCTGAGCGCGCCGCCAGGGTCTTTCAGGCCGTCGATGTAGGTTTTCCATTCCGTAGCCTCAAGCGGAGTGGTCTCCAGCGTCGAAGGCTCCGGGTTGAAATCCGGAAGGCTCTTCGCTCCAGGAATTCTGGTAAAGGCCGTTGGTTTTGTGCCCTTTGTGGTTTCAACCGCGTAGGCAAGCAGAATGCCCGCAGTGCTGAGTTCAATTGCCATTTTATTTACCTCCTGAGAAGTCTCTTGTTTTCGTCTACGACTGTTCTGTAGCGTGCCTCTAGCCTGTAGATAGAGGTTTCGGCATTCGGCAGCACGAGCGGTTGGCTGCTGATCCGCACAAAACCAAGCACAGACATTTTTTCATCAATCGTACGCATGATTTCTTTCGCCTGCTCTTTTCGGCCTGCAGACAAATTGCTGTACACATTCACATCGTACATAAGCTGCGAATGGTGCGAGCCTTCCGAGTCCAGGGCAGGAAGAAAGGCGCTGTTGTCTTCCTCAATCAAACTGACGGTAGGAAAACTCTCAGGGATTTGCGAGTATTCATTGTAGACGGAAATCCCTTCGTATTTCTCGGACAAAATTTCTGCAACAGCATTAAACACATCCGTTTCGATATCAGGAACCATTGAATACCTCCTTCGCAATCCGAAGAATTCCCTGCCGTAATTCTTTTCCGGTACGATACATCGTAGCCGACGGCGGGTTGCCGTATGTGTGCACGCCTCCCTTTCCCTTCGGCAAATACCAGCCTTTGGGATCATTCCAGTGGCCCTCCCCAGGATAGGTGCCAGGCCCGTACTGCTTTGGCTCCGGATGTCCGTATCCGTATGTGACGCCAGAACCGAACTCGATGAACAAAACAGCTTCGCCGGACGCCAGAATGGAATAGCCATTGTCTATCTGCTCTACAGATACGGAAACGTCGTTGTCCCCCGTGTAGACAGCTCTTGAGAATCCAAGCGAGGCTTTTGTTGCACCGATAGCGGCAAGCCGTCTTATCAGTTCGTCTGTCTTTCGGTTCCACTCATCGTCGAGTTTCCTCAGCTGCTTAATCGCGCTGGTGATGGACTGAGGCGTTAGCTCGATTTCGATCTTCTTCATGCTACGGATACCTTCCGGATCGCATAGGTTGTGCTGTTGATCGACCTCGCAGCCTTTACGACAATGTAATCCCAGGGCGTGTCCGTGGAGCCGTCTGAGGCGATTTCAGGAACTTTCTCAATCCATAGGACAGACGTTTCAGAAACTTGAAAGGCGGCGTCACAGACCGTTATAACGCGGTCATAGTCCTCATGCAGACCGAATTGTTCAGAATCTGCAGAACCGCGCGCAGCAGAGACGTTTGCAAACGCCTGAACCGGCTTTCCATACAAAGTCCTGTACTGCCCTGTTCGTTTCCCGTTCTTCAGAATTTCTTCCTTGCCGATATAATCTGCATACCAAAATTCTGACTCGTTCCGCCTCAGAGACCTCACAGAACCACCGCCTTTGCGCAGACGTTGTGTCTGATGTAGTCAACCATGTCGGAATACTTGAAAGAGCGGGAAATGCTGTTCTCTGTATGCGACGTCTGGTTCTCTGCACCAATCATGTTGTACCCCGCGAGAACCGCCGTTATCTGGACCGTATCGTACAAAGGTGAAATACTTTCGGCGCCAGACCATGACAGAATCTCATTTTCGGCCATGTCGAGGTACGCGCCAATCAAGTCCTCCTCGCCGCTCTTATTCAAAAGAAGCTGAATCCTTTTGACTTTGCTGTCAAACGTCATGACGCGCACCTCCCTTCATCACGCGATGGTAAACCAGCCCTTGTCCTTCGGGCTGTCGCCGGAGGCCGGAGTAACCGCAACGTAGCCGTTGCCAACCTTTGCATAGTAGGTCGTACCAGACGCAGCCGTAGTAGCGGTAGCGGCGGTCGCCGTGCCCTTGAAGAGTTTGACAACCTTCGTCTCGTTGGTCAGAGCTGCGATGTAATACTTGCGGGAGAAAATGGAATTCTCGCGCGTGTTCGCATTACGTTCCTGCTCAATCTCCGTGCCCTTCTTGTTGAAGAGGGTAACAGCTTCCTTCGTACCCATATACACGGAGCCGGAGGTGGCGTCCTTCTTCGTATAGATGTTTACACCTGCGACTGTACCGATATAGCCGTTTTTGGCGAACGCTTCGACGTACTGAAGTGTAACCTTCAGTTCCTTCCGAAGGTCCGCAACATCGGCCGGAGACACGAACGCAAAAATAGAGACGCCTTCGAGGTCTTCCAGCGCAAGAACGGACTGTGCATCCGCAAACATATCGAAATCGAACTTCGTGCCGACAACGACCTGTGTAGCCTTCGCAAATTCGGCGTAAATGTCCGCGTTCACGGTGTTGAACATGTCCGTGCCCATGTGACGAGTACCGACGGGAACCAGCATCGGGTCTGTCATAGCCTGCTCGTCGTAGTACTTAAATCTGTTCTGGGCGAGCAGGATTTCGTACTGCTTCGGAGTATAGGCAACCTCGATAGACTTCGTGTTGCCGTTGCCCATTGCCAGCTTTTCTGTGCCGTCGGTTGCTTTGTAAACGTTGATCTTTCGAATCATGCCGGGCGTACCGACCAGATTATTGTCGATCGTGCAGAACTGCTGCAGATTGAGATGGGAATTGAACTGGTCTTCTACCTCGTTCGAGAGATAAAAGTTGCTGTAGATCTGATTCGCCATTTTTTAATTACCTCCGTAAAGTGTTTTGTACTGTTCCGGATTCTTCTCCGAAAACTCATATCGTTCCTGCGGAGTCATTTTCCGCAGGGCCTCAAGCGTCACGCCAGTGTCTTTCCCCGCGGGAGGCTTTGAGCCTTTTCCTAGACTTTCCGCGGCCGCAGCCTTCTTGACAGCCTCCAAATGCTTCTGGTGGTTTGCAAAAACAGCGTCCATGTTACCGTCTGAGAAAGCTTTTGCCGTTTCTTCCGCGAGCGAAGCTTCATAGCCAAGTGCCAGATATCTGGCCTTGTAGTCGGAAACAAGTTTTTCCTTCCGAAGGCTCGCAAGCTCGTCCATGATCTTCTTCTCATTGGCGACTCTCTCGGCCTCTTTCGCCTCGTCGTCCGTCATCTTTGCCTTGAGCTGCTTCGCAAGCTCAGCAGCCTCGGACGCCTTTTTGTCGAAAGTTGTTTTTGCCACATAGTTAGCCATATCTACCGGGTCAGAAAATTCCATGCCGAGAATGGCCTTCCTTGCCTCCTCCGGAAGCGCGTCAAAATTGGGGATTTTACTGGTATCGATTTTCATAATTCTTCTCCTTTGGGTTTTTATTGCTGTTCTCTCAGCATTTTTGGGCTTATAGACTTCTCCGTCTGTCTGGGCTTTTTTATGTGCATCTCCGCACAACAAAAAATGGCCGACGAGAAAAAACTTCTCATCGACCATACCTTGTCGCTTCTATCGAACATCACCTTATCGATAGGGCAATATTCACTTTTTTTCGGGCCTATATTTCACCTTTCTTGAGACGTCGACAACGACAATACCGGCTTTTTCTTCTTTGACCTCTGCGATTCCCCCACTTCGCAAAATTGCCTCGATCGCATTCAGAACGTCCCTGTTAAGAATTTCGTTCAATTTGCCGTATCCCTCCTAACCGGAAGCAGAATGCATCTGCAGCCGTAATGCTGTTTCGGCGGAACTCTCTGAATGTCAAAAATGACGCCGTCAAGTTCGTTACAGGACTCGCAAACTTTTCCGTCCTCCATCGTCCGCCACATAACTTTCTGTACACCGGAATCCTTGTAGGCGTCAAGCATCGCCTTGTCGCACACTCCAATTCCGTACTGCGTCGTCTGCTGCCACCAATATGCTGCAGAACGGCGCAAATCCCTTTGGAGGTCCGCCCGGCTTTCAAATTCCCGGTCGGTCAGAATGCTTTCGTTCAGGCGCATCCTTCGCCTGTCGGCCTCCTGGAGGTAGATGTACCTTGTAACAGGATTGTAAGACTGTAGGTAGTCGTATACCCACATGTCGTCAATGTCGCGCTCCTCGCCCTGGAATCCTTTGTCCTTCGCGGCTTTACGCGCGAACCGATATGCGAATGCGGCACCTTCCAGGTATACCTTCCGATTCCTAGAGAGAAGCCGATCGTAGATCTCTTTCGTAAGCTTTTTTGTGCGAAGAACGTTCAATTCGTCGAATCCCATGACGGACAGTCTGTTGAACTCTCTTCGAAGCAAATTTTTAACACCCGGAAGGAGTTTATCCAGTTTGCTGTAGATCGTCTCCATTTACCGTTCCTCCTACGTCAACCGGCTCCCATTTCTGCATTTGCTCTTGATAGTACGCCTCTGACATATTGTAGGCGGACTGCGGGTCCGAGAATAAACCGCAGTGCTCGAAGGCCAGCGCCGGATGCACACGAGTGTTGTTCAACATGGAAACAAGCACTTGGGCTTTGCTCTGGATGTTGTCGTAGTTGTGCCTGGTGAATTTAATATCGACGTCCTTCAGCAGAAGTCCTGTTCCGATCGCTCGCCGCATAATCGACAATGCGATTCGCAGGAACTCGCGTTCAGAACGCTTGAAGTTCGCTTCGTCCGACTTCGCGCGGGCCTCTGCTGTAGACCATCCGTCGCGGACAATCACAGCCGCGCCCGTGTCGCTCGTGGACGTGCCTCCGTTTCGGTTCGGCATACCGACAATCTCAAGGACTTTCTGGTATAGATCGTCAATCAAGGTCTGAGTCTGCGTCTGATTCAGCTGCTCGCTCAGCATCTTGATATCTGCTTTATTCTCGCCGAAGGACTTTAGGATAATCATCCCGGCGTCCCGGAGATTCTTTGCTTTATCCTCGTCGATTTCGGCATTGTAGAGCACCATAAGAGACTGAATAAACTGCTCTACGCCGTCGACTCGGTTGCTCTGCGTAGCGTTAATCGCATCCAGAAGCGGAAGGACAATCTCGAAAGTTCCCTGTCTGGAGTTATTCAGAACATATTCAACAATCGGAATACTGCCGATCGTATTAGGCTCTTCTTTCTCAATCCGGTCTCCGCCGGTCAGCTCATTCCCGGAAATCTCGAAGTATTCAGTCTCTGTCCATACGCTGTAAATGACGGTTGCGTCGTCTCTTTTTACGTACTTTACTCCCATAACTGGCTTCTCGCCAATACCGGAATAATGCACAACGAAAGAACTGCGCGGATCAAGACAATAGACAAAAAACGGTGCATCGTCGCCGAGGTCCGGCTTGACACCCTTTTGAAGGGCAGGAACTGCCTTTGTAAGAAGCGCCTCCCCATTCTGAAGAATCAACCGGTTCCCAACTCCGCAGATGTACAGCCATTCCGCAAGATCGTTATCTACGCAAGGCTTGCTGCACAGTTCCATAACGTCGTTCAGCTCTCCGACCTCTTTGCTCGTATCGTAATCGGAGCGGGAAACATACTGAATCGGCTCTCCAAGCAGATAGCCTGTCTTAAATGAAACAATTTCGTTCGCAATGTTCTCGACAATCTTATTGCAGATTTCAGGCCGTATTTCTTTCTTCCTGCCCAAAACAGGCTGGTTCCCCTTGAAATACTGGTAGAGGTATTCCGTATCTGCCCGATTCAGGGTATGTGTCTGCATTGCGTCCGAAAGCACTTGCAGGACATTATCTCTGTTGACACTTTCGAAATCTGTTTTGATTTTTGTACGTCCGAACTGCACGGAATCACCTCTTTTATCTTAGTAAAGCACATTTTTCACTAATATTCAAGTACGAAAAACTCTAAAATGGTCTCTTCCGGACTTCCACTTGAGAAGAACCGTGATAGAGCTCGTCTGCAAGCATTGCAAGGCTGTCCGGCGCATCGTCGTGCGGATTCTTGCCGGTCTGCGAGAAGGTGCAGACCTCGCGCATAAACTCCTCGTATTCCGGCGTCCTGTGTTCCTTGTCGACAAAGTAGAATCTCTTGATTTCCGGCGAATATTGGATAATCCTGCCAACCTTACTTTGCGTGTTTGGCGCTCGCTGCGTCGTAATGTTTGTCCTTACCCCTGCAGCCGAAAGAAGTTTGTCTACAGTCGCCGCAAACTCTCCTCCGCCGTTATTTGCCTCGAAGCGCTCCTTGTGCGGCTGATGTTCCTTCGTTTTGTTTACAATCATCGGCTGCGTAACGTCCTTGCTTCCTTTGCTGAAAACAACGTCCGCGATATAGACGTCTCCATTCCCGTTTACGTACGCGTACGGCATAGCCAGGCTGTCTCCGCCGCCCCACGCGACGTCGCACACAGCGACCTTGTAGTAATCTCCATCCGGCAGGACGCCGTTGTAGTACCGCAAAGCCTCGGTCGGGAAAAGCAATCCTTCCCGGACGTACGGTCGGCCCTGATACTTCGCACTCCAGGTCGCATCATCGATGCTCGCCTTCATGTCTCTGTAATACTCCGTCGTAAAGCCAAGACCGTACAAGTACTTGAAATTCGATTCGCCGAATTCGTTCAAGGCTGGAATTACTCGGAAGCGGTATCTCGGATTTCCGGAATACTGTTCTTCAATTCTTCCGAGAGGGTCTGCTACGTTCCACCTCGTACCAACCATCAGCTCAAATGCTCCGTCCTTCTTCCGGTCCTTCAGCTGGTTCAGATATGCATCGTATTTCGCCTGCAGACGAACGGGATTCAAGGATTCTTCCAAATCCTCTACAAGGTCGTCCACGTACAAGCACCCGCCTGTGCCGACCTCGACGGCGCCGGTCAGAGTTCCGCCAATAGAGCGTGCCGTAAATGTCGGGAACCGCTTTCGCCTCGCCAAATCTATCGTTTCATTCTTTGCAGAGTTGTCTACAACCGAAACATCCGGGAATACATCTGACCACAAGTAAGTTTCTTTGTCTGTCAGGATATTCATAACCTCTCGGTAGCACCCGTCCGTCAGTTTATCCGAGTGGCCTGACATGACGTTCGCGACGTCAGGCCGCTTCCCCATAATCCATGTCATGAAGAAAATGCAGAGCGTTGATTTCCCGACTCTCGGCGGAAGGGATACCCCCAGGAAATCCAGCTTCCCGTCGTTCAGGTCCTGAAGGTCCTGGGCAAGGGGCCTAAGCACTTTCCTTCTTGGAACATAGAATCGTTTTTCTTTTTCCCGGTTCCACTCAAGATAGACGCAATAGCTTTCAAAGTCCTCCTTCGCCAAAAGCAAATAGGTCTTTTTGTTTATTTCGAAAAATTTTGAAACCGCATTCCCGTCTTCAACCTCCTGGACTTTCTCTGCAGTAGCCCTCCTGAGCCGCAAGGTCTCAACTTTCCCCGCTTCCTTGTCCTCTGCATAAAGAGAGCGGACAATCTCAAAATAATCCTGGTATGCAGATGGATCTTCAGGCCTTGTCCTGATAAACTGTTCTATTCGATTCAGTATTTTCGTGTAATCCATCGGTTTTCCCTTTTTTATCTAAGAGATTTTTAAGAAGTCCACTGGCAAATGCCTTGTTTGTTTTTTGGATGATTGTGTAGTTCACCCGCGGCTGTGTGCGGGCCCTGGAATCCCCCTCCGGTATGCATTTGAGCGGCGCGTTTATGCAATGAATAAAATACGCACTATACATGAATGTATGTATATAGTTCTCAAAATATGTAATTATCCTATGAATTCAATACTTTTCAGCAAAAATGAACGCCACAAAATGAACATTTGGTTGCGTTCGCGCTCGCGCCTCAATCCTCGACCATCTCAGAAGGCAAGGCGTCCTTGTATTTATCCGCAATCTGCGCAGCGTCGGCCACATCACCTAGCGGGGAAGAGGGGGCAACTACTACATCTTGTACATCTTTATATCCAAACATGTTCTTACCAAGGAAAATCCCAGATGCCGGGTTGATTTTTCCGTTCATCATCCAGTCATTCCACTGTTCTTCCAAAAGAGCCACGGCTTTTTTAATTATGCCGCAGTGAGTTTCTTTTCGGTAATCGCCCTTGCGCCACCTCGTAACCGTATCCCGATCAACTCCAAGCCAGTTACCCATACCAATAATGCTTGGCTTACGGTCGTTTTGAGCACAGTGTACAAAATAATCCTTTATTCTTTGTTCAACCTGCTTCGGGTCGCTAATATCGATCGGGGGTAAGTCCCAGGACTCGAGAGCAAAGCGCAGGAATCGGCTATTGTCCCCAGGCTCTGCGAATTCATTCCCATAATTCGCCAGGTCCGGACGATTGCGCCTGCGCTTGGCTTTGACGATCTCTTGTGCCTGGTCCTGGCTCACGGCCTCGCTTGTGCTCTTTGCTTTTTTTGCCTCGCCCAAATCCGCCATAATCGCACCCCCCAAAAAATAAACACAGCGCTTTTGCGTCGCTGCGTCGCTGCAAGCTCGCTTGCGCGCGCGCTGCTAGCAAAAGCATAGCGAACATTTTTTCGAAAGTCAAGCATTCTGATGTATTTAGGAACAATTATAAGTAAAATTTACATTTTAGCCACAGAATATAAGTAAATCAAACACTTATGAGCATAAAAAGCGCCGACTGCTGTTAATCAGCAGTCGGCGCTTTGCTCATTGCGGCCCTTTCGCCGCTATCTTCGTACACGTAATTTTCCATTGCCTCCCGGAGCACTGTATTCACTTTGTCGCCTCGGGCTGCGCAGGCCGCCTTAAAATCCTCAAGCAGAGACTTTTTAACTTTGATCGTCTGGCAAGCCATGTTTTCAGCGTCCCACTTTTGATTTGCCCGGCGTCGTGCATCTGTAATTGGCATCGTATCACCTCGCCAACATATTATCACATGCCGGGAACGTTGTAAAGTACAAATATGCACAAAATACACATTGCATCTTTTTGCAGTTTGCCTATTGTATTTGTACTTTGCATAGTGTATAATCAGACACGTAAACAAGAGGTGCTCCCCTCCCCTATCGAGTCGGGACGGCGGAGAAAAGCAGAAGGCGCGGAGGAGGTGCAGCGTGAGAATCAAAAGATTAATAAGGCGATTAATCGAGTGGCTGCGAAGCCGGGGGATTGACGAATCGGACGTGCTCGACTGTATCGAGTACATAACAAAATAAGTCTCCGGGGAGGGGCCCCGGAGACATGAAGCAAAAGGCTAAACATGGGAAGAGGTTTCCCGCCTAACCTCTTCCCATTGTATGGGACAGGCGGGAGAAAGTCAAGAGGTTTAATAATGGCTAAATTGTATTTTGTGGAGACAAACGGCGGTTTTTTGACGGTTGCAGCTGAAAACATCCCTGAGTATGCGCATGAGGGTGACAGGGCGTGCTACATGTGGCAGGACGGCTGTGAAAATTGCTATCCGTGTAACAACCCGCGCTGGGACGATGCGGGGGCAGCCGAACGCGAAGAGATCGCGACGGCGTATCTTAATCAAATTGCAGATTACAATAATTTCGAAAGCCTTTACTCAGATTGTAATTGTTCCGGCGGATTTTGCGGCGTCTATACCGTTGCTGATTTTTGGAATGATATCGCCCTGGGTAACGATATCATCGCCGAAATTGATTTTGTTTAAAAGGAGGTATGGCTATGGACATAAACAAGCGCACATTATGCGGGACCGTGATTTCTCGGCTATCTGTCTTGACATTCCAGCGTCTAACAGAAAACGAGAAGTCCGAGGAACGCGCTAGTATTTCCGATCTGATCAGATGCATGGATAACGCCGGGATCTCTTTCCGGATGCAAAATGCTTTGTTCGCGGTCGCGAGATCGCACGACGTCAGAAAATTTTATTTGTCTCAACTGCTCAAGATCGCCGAAGATCAAGCGGACGAGACCATATAAGGAGGAGCTTTTTATGAAAATCATTAAGAACGTCGCGGACTATCGTATTATTGACCTTTTGAACCAGTACGACGATCTATATTTTGAAGGGCTGAATGTTTCGGCCCATCCGTACCGCACAAGCCTTGTCATTGTAGACCTGACGAATGCGATGCAGAACGGAAAGAGCTGCACGCGCTGGCTTTTCTCGGTCAGCCCGTGGAAAATAGAATCCGGCCGCCTCTGCATGACGGAATATGTAGAAATGGCCGCGCCGGAGTGCGACACGCTTTCCGAGTTGGTCGAATGGCTGAGAGCCGGTAAGCCTCTGCAAGAGGTAGACGGCCTGACTGTTAAAACAGGAGCACAGGCAAGCAACCGGACATACTCCCCGTTTGCACCTGTAAAGCCCGTCAAGCTCGGCGAGCGCCTGAACGCCTCGACGATTGCAAAGGCCATCCGCGCCGGGCAGATCGTCGCAGGACGCACCGAAGGCCGTTACACTGACGACTATGCAGCCGATGCCGCCTATGATTTTTACCGGGGCGAAATTGACTTGCAGGCGTTTGCCCAAGACATCTATGAGCATCCCAGCGGCTGGCGCTTTTGGTGGCACGACGAGAGCCGGAAAGAGATCACGGCAGCTTGTCACACGTTCGACTATAAAACACTCGCGGTGGCGGTCTAACCGCCCCGCGTTGATAGCCCCGGCTATTATGCGTTCGTTGTCCGCTGCTCCGAAAATGACAACCTTCTGCACAAACTGGACTGTATCGGCGGGCTGATTCACGCGAACATCTGCCCGACAAAGAAACGCGCCGAAGAAATCGCGCAGCATTGGAACAACTGTTATAAAGCGAACGGAACATATTTCTTCGACGCACCAGAGAAAGGAGCTATCGCATGAAAATTACAAGTATCGGCGGTCAAATTCCGGGCCTATTTTCCGATATGCTAAACCAGTCGCATCTGTTAATTGCTGGCGCTTCCGGCTCCGGCAAATCTGTACTGCTTAACGGGCTTGTTTGCTCGATCCTGCGTTATCATCCAAACCAAAAAAAAATGATCCTGATCGACCCGAAAATGACGGAGCTTAACGAATATGCGTGCATGCCTCACACGCTCCGCCACGCCACAGCCAACGGCGAAATCATTGCGGCGCTTGATTATGCGATGGGGCTTGTAAACTCCCGTTATAAGGGCATGCAGCGGCGAAGGCTCCGCATGTATGACGGCCCGGACGTGTATGTGATCATCGAGGAGTTCGCAGACCTTATGCTGACGCTGAAAAAGCAGGCCTTGCCAACCGTTCAACGCCTTTGTCAGATCGGCAGAGCTGCGAAAGTACATGTTATCCTTGTTACGCAGTGCCCGCTTGCAACCGTTATCCCAACTGTGATAAAAGTCAACCTTACGGCTATTTGCGGCTTGCATACCACTACAAGGCAGCAAAGCCGAAATATCTTGGATATGCCAGGCCTGGAACAACTCCCAAAGCATGGCCAATGCATCTATCAGACGCCAGCCGGTATATATCGTTACGACGTCCCTTATACGGATGACGCCGAAATACTAAAAACAACGCAGTTTTACCTAAATCAGCGTTCATTTTTGCAAAGGATCTTTGCTAAATAAGCTAACTCCGCCCGATTGGGCGGGGTGTTTTCTTTTGCAAACAGAATAGGAGCGAAAAGCACACGCGTGCTACTTATAACGCACGCGTGTGCTTTTGTCTATATCTTGATACCCTTTATGTACTTGTCGTAGTATGTAGCTGCGACCGCCATAGCCGCCCAGACGTCCGCAGAGAACCCGAAAAAGAATCCCGGCTGTTTCTTTGTTCCCTTCCCGAAGTTCGGCTGTCCGCCTGCATAACGGTCTGATAGCGCGACTCTGATGTTCGCATCTTTTGCCCGAGCTTGCCCGCAAAGATTTAGTTTTTCCTCTTTACGGTAAATGTATTCCATTCTTTCAAATCCGAATTCAAGCGCGAGCTGCCAGAAGCGTCCAACCCAAACGCAGGTGTCAAAAACTTCCTTTCCTACTGCCATCCCCATGCCTGCAATCATTTCGATTGCAAAATCAACATTTTTTCTTTCTGCGCTTTCTGCGATAATTTTCATCATTTCTGCGTTATCGACCTTCCCGGCTTTGATTACCCTGGTAATATCTTCCGCGCCATACTCTGCCAGGACATAGCCGCTCTTGATGTTCCCGGGATCGATTGCAAGCACAAGGCTCATTCTGCCCCCTTCTTTCTACGTGCTTGACCGTAAAAAATCTTGTTATAAACGGCATACCTTTCATCGATTTTCGTAGAGCTGATCAGCCCGCCGGTTTTTTGCATCAGGATATCAAAGTAACAGTTTCCTTCTGCCCCACATGGTTTCATTTCTGGGCATGAACAACGATATACACAGTTTGGGACGAGAGCGTCTGCCAGTTCTGGTTGTATATCGTGCAAAGCAAGTTTAAGGTCTTCTGCGTATTGCCGCGTCTCTGGTGACGCCTGACGGCACAAACGCTTTCTCATCACATCAATCAGCGCTTGTGCATTCGCTTCCCCTACGAAGCTAACAGGAGCGTCCTGCGGCAGCTTATCTCTTGGAACACCTGTTCTGTCTGAACGCTGAGACTGAATGAAACACTCAAACTTGTGTCGGCTCCAATGGGTTGCAACCCAGCTTTTTATTTCCGGCCAAGTCCACTTTACCACAATATCTCGAATTGGGCTATGTTCTGCAATTAGAATCCTGCGCTTGAAGTCTTCGCTCGGTTCACATCCAAGATGAGGCTTTCCGACTGTCGATCTGCAATCATCCAGGACTTCGCGCCAGTCTCCCTTGATCTTAATTATTTCTGTCATCGTCCAGTGCTCCCAAGACCTTCAGCTGCGCGTTCTGTCTCTTCCAGAGCGTCCACAAATTCCAGTTCCGGAAGGATGCAGGGCAGAATTACAAGCTGCGAAATTTTGTCGCCTTTCCGTACTCTGTACGTTTGATTGGAGTGGTTGTGAAGCTTCACCATAATGCTACCGGTGAATCCGCAATCCACAACTCCTTCGCTGGTAATCCCGTGCTTGAAATACAGGCCGCTTTTGCTTTTGACAAAACCAACAGTATTTTTCGGCAGCTGAATATGTACGCCAGTGTCAAAAATCTCACTTTCTCCGGCGTAGACACAAACATCGTCATACGCTGAATAGAGATCGAGTCCCGCATCAAATTCATGCGCTCTCGTTGGCATGATTGCCCACGGTTCTAAAACAATTTTCAAATTTACACCTCTATTGCTTCGTCGTTCCGGATGTTAATCCGTTTTCCGTTTATCTGTATTACATAACCTTTTGCGCCAAACTTGCTTTTATAGCATTCTGCTTCGTATATCTTCCCAAGCTCAGGTCTGCACTCCCGGAAAAGGTCGACCTTCTGCGTTATTACAATTCTGCAAGGCCTGTATGGTAAGCGCCCCGGAACTTTTATCAAATTTTCAAGCATTGTCCAGACTGTCCGTTCCCTTTCGACTCTTCTGCCGCTCCCGCTTTTTGCGCCGGATGCTCTGTTCCGCCGCCGTAAGCTCCAGCCAGGCGAGCGCCGCATTCCATCCGCAGGCAAACTCCTCCGAAATAAACGCGCCCGGCTTTGCCTGCAGCAGCTCCAGCGTGTCTAAATCAATCCTCCTCATTTTGCCATCCCGTGACTGCAAAAATCATCCGCATCCAAATATCATGGTAGCTGCACCAAATACCGGTCTGCTTGCCGTCGCTGCACCGGACAGTCGGCCTTGCCTGCGCACATTTCTTGCACTGCACCACAGGTTCAACGCCCGCTGCGTTCTGCCGCAGCAGCAGTGTTTTCACGCGCTGCGGTGTCCAGCGCGGATTTTTCGCGTTGCAGGATTCAAAGTCTTTCAGCGCCGCCTCGCGGCTGATATAATCAGTCATAATCCATATACTTCCTTCCGATTCTGTTTCTCATTTCATACGGCAATGCAAGAAGCGGTGTGCATCTACTCAGGATTTCCGCTTTCAATATCCGCTCCGCCTGCCTCTTGGTCAGCTGCGGCTCTCGCTTCTTCGGCGGCAGCTCGCCATTCTTTGCCGCAATGGCCGTAGGATTATGTTTGTGCTGGCCCATCGATTTCTCCTCCGCATAACGGGCACTGGCGAAACTTAGCCATTCCTCTTTCCCTCCATCGCCCGCTCGACCTCAATGCAGGTATAGTGGCGGCTGAAATAATCCCAATTTGTCACGCAGTCGCTTCCCGCATCGTTCGGCGTTGCGTCCTCATAATCAAAGTAGATGTTGATGCTCGTCCCAAATGGCTCTATGCTGACGATTACTGCGGTTATTCGCACCGCTCGACCGTCCTCATCTGTCCAGCGTTCTCCCTCCTTGCACGGCAGCACGACCACGCGCCCGTCCTTGTCGGCCTCGGCAATCTCTCGGATGTGCTTGAGCAATGTAAGCTGCTCAGTCAGCGTTTTTGATTCTTTTAGCGCGTAATCAAACAGCTCTCTTAGCGCAGTTACCTCTTTTGGCGTCAGCCCCGTGTCCTCGCAGGCCGCGAGGCGTTCCGCCATCTGGACGAGCTCACCCCGCGTCGCGTCGTTCAGCGCGTGCCCGTTTATCTGCACGCAATCTTTATTCCAGCTTGTCAGCCTGTCCATGCTTGCTTCCTTCCTCCGGCGATTCTAACTTCATAAAGCATCCCCAAAATGTTTGGGATTTCTTCCCGCTTCGGTGCCCGAACAGTGGACGTTCTCCGATCGCTTTCCATACTTCCCCGGCCGGGATTTGCGTCTCCGCCCACTTAAATATCAACACGCCATCCGGCTTCAGCACGCGCATGCATTCTTTGACCCCATCGTGCAGCATTCTCGGCCAGCCTTCGCCCAGTGCTCCGTATTTTTTCCGCATCCATGCATTCTCTCCAACATTTTTTAGGTGCGGCGGGTCGAATACGACAAGCGAAAATGTCTCATTATCAAACGGCAGACATGTGAAATCACATTGGATATCCGGAGCAATCACACATGTTCTCTCCGAATCGTTTTTTGTGCTCTTCCAAACGCCCGTATAGGATTCATTCCTTACGTCACAGTAAATCGCGGCCGGATGGTTTTTATTGAACCAGATCGTCCTGCTTCCGCACGTTACATCAAGGATTTTCTTTTCCATCGTTTACCTCCCTAGCTTCCGGCAGCGGCATCCAGTGGGTGACAGTGCACGGTGCAGTCTTATCGCTCATGCTCCAACTCCTTTCTCAGCGCCCGGAAAATCGGGTATGCCTGCTGCGGCACTACAGCGTTTCCGAGGCATTTAAGTCTGTCCACCCTTGCGGGAATCCCATGAGCCACTCTACCCATGTCGGGTTCAGCTGCCCACCAATCTGATCGTTGAGGTTGTTCGCGCGGGCCTTGTTTTCGTACCGTTTCCGCTGCCCTGTCCGGTAATCCCGCGCGCACGGTGTTGCAAGCATCTGATCCATTGCTACCGCCTGCGTCAGATTGCATTTGCCCGGATCTTTCTGCCGGCTTGGCGGCACAGATTGCAGCGTGTCTTTGTATTCGTTCGCACGCGGCGTCGGCCATAGCCCGCTCCGGATCAGTACCTGTGCCCCTAGATGCGTGCTCTTTTCTGGTGGTCTTCCGCTCGTCACCGCAGTCATGCCGCATTGTCCTGCCGTCGGTATCGGCCACATCCGCGATTCCGACGAAGAACACCCTTGACCTCCTGTGCCACGCTCCGACAGCCGCAGCCTCAAAATTAAACACGACGACGTGATAGCCAGCACGCTCCAGATCCTTGACCACCTGCCCGGCGGCAATCTTGATGATTCCAGGTACGTTCTCACCGACAACGCAACGCGGGCGCAGCTCGGTGATAACTCGGAGCATCTCCGGCCAGAGGTATCGATCATCCCCTTTGCCCTTTTGCTTTCCAGCCACGGAGAAGGGCTGGCAGGGGAATCCGCCGGAAATAACGTCAACTGCTCGTAATCCTGTTCGCTCATAGAAGCTCTCCTTTGTCAGCGTCCGGACATCACGCCAGCGCGGCACGTCCGGCCAGTGCTTTTCCAGCACCTTCGTCGGGTAGTCGGCAAACTCACACTGCCCGACGGTCGTAAATCCTGCCCACTCTGCAGCCAGATCAAGTCCTCCGATCCCCGAAAACAAGCTCAAATGCGTCAGCATCCCCTAATCTCCTAATTAAATATTATAATTATGTTATTCCCCCGGCTTATAGCCGAGCTTGTCCGCGGTCGCCGTCTGGTGATACTCCGGCCTGCGAAAGCTGTAGCCCCAGTGCTTGGCCGCAAAAAACAGGGCTGCCGTTTTGTCTGCCGCGCGGACGATCACCGTCCGCTCGGCGTAATTTACTGCAAAATAGTTTTTGCCTGTGTAGCCTGGCTGCCGCAGCGTCCCCGTGTCCTTCCCGGCGCGGGCCTCTGCCCGCTCTTCGTGGTAATCGATGCTATTTTGCAACGTACTTATGCCTCCTTACCCGGTTGTCCGCGTGGACGGCCTGGACGTGTGCCGCCTGGCTGAGCTCGCGCGCCTTGCGTCCTCTCTGGTTTACCGCGTAAATCCAGCCCCGTATGCTCTCGTACAGCGCCCAGCTGCAGCACCTGGCGTGGCAGTCTGCGCTTCTTCCCGCGCAGTCCCTTGCGCACGGCGGCGGAACCGGCAGCATACGCTGCGGCACATAGCCGCTCATGCCTCCGCCTCCTGCGCAGCGCGCATCGCCTCGCGTACGATGCTGCCGCCGTAGGCGTCCTTTGTCAGCGCAAAAAACTCCTCGCGCGTCATCTTGCCGTCCAGGTCCACATTGTGGTCCTTGGCAAAGGCCTTGCGCCCCATCTCGCAGCTGCCGGTCAGGCGGTGGTGCCAATCGTAAAAAACCATCGTCGGATACGCTTTGTTTGGCTCTATCTCCTGCAAAAACACCTCGATCCGCGCCTCCTGCGGCATATCCTCAAACGCTTTCGCGCGCGCCGCCTCGACCGCCTCTCTTGCGGTCTGCCCGTGTGCAAAGTACCCGTTGACCTTTGCGATAAAGCACGGGGTGAGCTGTAAATCGCCCCGCAGGACCGCTCCTTTTGCCACCCCTCCATGTACAGACGTAACCACCGTCTGCACATTGTCGATGATCCGGACGTCCGCCCCGTTTATTTTTGATATCCCTGAGCCGTAGCCGTAGCCGGAGCCGGAGCCGTAGCCGGAGCCGGAGCCGGAGCCGT
>ERZ1034992.155-NODE-155-length-43596-cov-27.230725_pt1 | contig 43596 bp, 57 predicted proteins | sample MGYA00520695_ERZ1034992 | MGnify/ENA primary metagenome ERZ1034992 (study PRJEB33766, sample SAMN09781778) | gut metagenome | biome: gut microbiome | host: Homo sapiens | place: Madagascar | study: EMG produced TPA metagenomics assembly of the PRJNA485056 data...
CAAGACCCCCATGAAAGACTGGAAAGCGGCTTGCAGAAATGCGGAGAAGTGGGACAGGTGGGCGCGGCAGAAGCCGAAACAGCCGTTTGTCTATGACTACGGCAGCATGGAGGGCAGCTTATGAACACAGAATCCATCATTGACGCCATTGCCCGGGCCAGCGCCCAGAAGCCCGCCCCCGGGGACTACATGAAGGACGGCCTTCTGTACTGCGGGCACTGTGAAACGCCCAAGCAGTGTAGGATCCGGTTCCACTTCGGGGAACGGATTGTGGGCTGTCAATGCGCCTGTGAGCAGCGGCGGCTGGAGGCAGAGAAGAAGGCGGACGAGGCAAGGGCGCTGGATCTGCGGATCCGGAACCTGCGGGCTAACGGGATACGGGATCGGAACCTGCTGGACTGCACCTTTCAGGCGGCGGAGATGTCGCCGGAGCTGGAGAAGTGCCGCCGGTACGTGGAGCGATGGAAGGAGATGCGGGAGGAGAACAGCGGGCTGCTGCTGTGGGGCGGCACGGGGAACGGAAAGACCTACGCCGCCGCCTGCATTGTGAACGCCCTGATCGACAAGGGCATCCCAGCCATGATCACCAGTTTCCCCCGGATCCTCAACGCCGGGTGGGATAAGACCCAGATTGCGGAGGAGATGCGGTATTACCAGCTGCTGGTGATCGACGACCTGGGAGCGGAGCGGCGCAGCGACTACGCCCTGGAGACGGTGTATATGGTCATTGACGAGCGGTACAAGGCCCGCAAGCCCCTGATCGTGACCACCAACCTGACCCTGGACGAGCTGTGCAAGCCCACCAGCATGGAGTATCAGAGGATCTATGACCGCATCCTGGAGATGTGCGTGCCCCTGGCCTTCAAGGGCGAGAGCATCCGCCGGGCCCGGGCGAACGAGAAAATGCGAAAGGCAAAATTGCTGTTGGAGGATTGAGCATGGAGAGAAACACGGACAAGATCAAGAGGCTGGAATATGAGCTGGGACGGTATCGGCAGAAGGTAGACCGGCAGGAGGGGGAGCTGCGCCGCTTGCGGGAGGAGCGCAGCCAGGCTCTGGACGGGCTGGCGGCGGCCCACGCCACCATGAACGTGGACATCGCGGTGCTGGCCATGGCCCACGGGAAGAAAACGAAGGAAGGCTGGGAGCTGACCATGCCCCCCTTCGACCCCCAGGAGATCGCCCAGAAGTGGCAGGTGACGGCGGAGAAGGCCGGAGAGGGATACCTGCTGCGGGTGACGGAGGTGAAGCCGGAATGATCCGGTTTGACATCCAATATCCCAAGGGAAGCAAGGCCAAGACGATCTGGAACCGTCGGTTCGGGCTGAACGCCTACTACGCCGGGAAGCGGTGGCAGGAGCGGAAGCGGGACGCGGAGGAGCTGCACATGATCGCCCGGGCGGCCATGCATCGGGCGGGGATCCGGCAGGAGATCATTCAGGGCCCGGTCGCGCTGACGTTTTACTTTGACGATGGCCTGGACTGCTCCAACCATGCGATGTTGGTCAAGGCGATCGAGGACGCCATGAAGGGGTACATCATCAAGGACGACAGCCGAAAGTATGTGCAGTCGATCACCATGAAATTTCACGGAAAGGACTGCATCCGGGTGGAGGTGGAAGAGCTGGGTGGGCCGATTCAAGCGAGGGAAAGATGATCCCGAGTATGGGATGGACAACAAGGACTTGATCTGGCGCTGTCTGCACTGCCGCAGGCCCAGGTGCAACAACTGCGTGGGATCCGGCTACGCGGAGGTGCGGGCACGGATCCGGGAAGAGGCCAAAAAGGCCAGAGAAGAATACGAAAAGGAGCATGGAACATGTTGAATCACATTGTCATTATGGGACGGTTGGGAGCAGACCCGGAGCTGCGGCGGACGCAGAGCGGCACGGCGGTGACGTCCTTCCGGATGGCGGTAGACCGGGACTTTAAGGACAAGCAGACCGGCCAGCGGGCCACGGATTGGATTGACTGCGTGGCCTGGCGGGGTACGGCGGAGTTCGTGGAGAAGTATTTCAGCAAGGGAAGCCTGGCGGTGGTGTCCGGGCGGCTGCAGATGCGGGACTGGACGGACAAGGAGGGCAACAAGCGCATCAGCGCCGAGGTGCTGGTGGACAGCATCTACTTCGGCGGCTCCAAGCAGGACGAGGGCGGAGAACCCAGGGAACCGGAGTTTGAGGAGCTGGACGAGGATGGGGAGCCGCCGTTCTGATGGAGAAGAAAATTTTTTATCCCTGTAAGCTGTGCTACGACGAGGACTGCTGCAGGAACACCAGCGGGTGCTACCGCTGGAAGGCATGGTTCCGGGCCTATTGGGCGGAACTGCGGAGGAAATATCTAACCGAAATGACTAAATGACAGGAGGAAATCAGCATGAACAAAATGACCAGAGAGTCCATCTTGCAGATGGGCCGGGGAGCCTTTGCCGAGCGTGCGGACTACGAGATGAGCAAGGTGATCGACAACATCCTGGACCCTAACACCAAGGCAACGGCCAAGCGCAAGATCACCCTCACGCTGGAGATGGTGCCGGATGAGGAGCGCTCTCAGATCAGCGTGGCCGTGACCGCAAAGTCTGCGCTGGCTCCTACCCATCCCGCCAGCACTACTCTGTTTGTCAGCGCCGATGATAACGGCGAGATGGTCGTGGTGGAGGCTGTGCCCCAGGTCCCTGGTCAGATGGCCATGGACGGCGAGACCCAGGAAGAGCCCAAAATCCTGAAACTGATGAGAGCGTAACTGAAGGAGGAAAAACATTATGCTGGCTAAAATGATCGACAAAATCGTGTCCCTGAAGCAGACCCAGACCTTTGACATCGGCGGTGAGCACTACGCCGACAGAGAGCTGACCCGCATTCCGCCCCATGTGGACCGCCCCCGGTCCATCAACATGTCCGGCCTGGACAGCATCTGCAAGCTGATCCGCACGGAGCAGGAGAAAATCGGTGCAACCATTATGGTGCAGGCGAGCTCCTATAAGCAGGTGGACGTGATGACTACTTATCTCCCTGACCTCTCCAGGAATGCGCTGTACAGCGCCGTGGCCGATGCTCCCGGTATCCGCACCGGCTGGCGGAGCCAGGAGGAGGCACTGATCGAGCTGCGCAGCCTGTTCGTCCCAAACGCTGGGACCGAATATCTGCTGGACTTGCTATCCCACATGAGCGAGAACAGCACTGTGACCAGCAAGGACAACGGAGTGACCCAGCAGGTGGAGGCCCGCCAGGGCGTGGACCTGAAGGCTATGGTGGCCGTAAAACCCAGAGTCAAACTGATTCCCTTCCGCACCTTTTTGGAGGTGCCCCAGCCGGAGAGCGAGTTCCTGCTGCGGGTGGACAAGGACAAGGGCGTGGGCTTTTTTGAGGCCGACGGCGGCATTTGGAAGCTGGAGGCAAAGAACAACATCGCCAGATACTTTGAGGAGCACTTAAAAGACCTGGTCGATGCCGGGAACGTCGTTGTGATGCAGTAAGGCTGACCCCCGGGGGCAGGAAAACGCCCCCGGGGGAGAAAAACGGAGGTAAACATGGAACTGAACGTAAAACTGGACCCCGGGGCCTATCTGCCCCAGCGGGCTCACGACACCGACGCGGGGCTGGATCTGCGCACGCCGGTGGACGCCTACGTCCGGGCCGGGGGCAGCACGGTGATCGACACCGGGGTGCATATCCAGCTGCCGCCCAACACCGTGGGGATGCTGAAAAGCAAGAGCGGCCTGAACGTCAAGGACGGGATCGTGTCCGAGGGCGTCATTGACGAAGGGTACACCGGGAGCATCAAGGTCAAGCTCTACAACCACGGCACGGAAGCCAAGCAGATCAAGGCGGGCGACAAGATCACCCAGCTGGTGGTGCTGCCGGTGCTGTATCCGAGAGTAGAGCAGACGGATGAGATCCAGGGCGGAGACCGTGGAGACGGTGGGTTTGGGAGTACGGGGCGATGAAAGAGATCATACCGTACTCAAATTTATCAGCGCTGTTGGAAAGTATCCCACGGGAGCACATGACCATGGAGGTCTGCAACGCATTTGTCAAAGCCTGGGGGCGGATCCACGGGAGAGAAGCTGTGGACGGCTCCGAAGCGTGGGCGGAGTACAAAAATATCATGGTCAGTATCAGCGGCGGCGCGGACAGCGACATAATGTTGGATCTGATCGAGCGGATCGGGCACCCTAAGAGCTGCGTCCGGTATGTGTTTTTCAACACGGGCATGGAGTTCCGGGCGACCCTGCGGCATCTGGACGAGCTGGAACAGACCTACGGGGTCAAGATCGAGCGATACAGGGCAAAGGTCCCGGTACCGCTGGGATGTAAAAAATACGGTATTCCGTTTTTGAGCAAGCAGATCTCGCAGTACATATACCGTTTACAAAAGCATGGGTTCAAATGGGAAGACAAGCCTTTTGAGGTTTTGTATGAGGAATATCCCCGCTGCAAAGCTGCATTACGTTGGTGGTGCAATCTATGGGGCGAACACAGCAAAATGAACATTTCAAATCGCCCCTGGTTGAAAGAGTTTATGGTACAAGATCCTCCCGACTTCCTGATCTCTGATGGTTGCTGCTCCGGAGCAAAGAAAAAAACTGCGGAAATGATCGAGAGGGACATAGCTCCTGACTTGTCTTGTCAAGGGGTTAGAAAAGCGGAAGGCGGGGTCAGGTCTACGGTCTATACCTCTTGTTTTGACCAGGGGGTAGACGGACACGACAAGTTCCGCCCAATATTCTGGCTGCGGAAAAAGGATAAAGAGGCGTATGATCGAGCGTTTGGCCTAAAGCACTCCGATTGCTATGAGGTGTATGGCTTACAACGCACGGGCTGTGCCTGCTGCCCCTTTGGACGGGATTGGGAGTTTGAGCTGCAAGTGGCTGAGAAATACGAGCCAAGCCTGTACCGGGCGGCCATGCACGTCTTTGGACCGTCGTATGAGTATACCAGGCGGTATATGGAATTCCGGGGGAAGATGAAGGAGGGGCACAATGGGAATCACGGTTAACATCTAACTGAAGGGGAAAGATTGGAGGTTGAATGATGGAAAGGCTGACAAAAAGGAGCCCCGAGACCACGCATGAAAACGGCGTGTGCTGTACGCACTTCAATGGGCTTGAGTGCTTTTCGGTAAATGGGAACTGTTCTATGGGGTGCCCCTGGGAAGAAGCTGCGTGGGAGAGATTGGCGGACTATGAGGACACAGGGCTCGGCCCAGAAGAAATTGTAAAGATGGGCATGGCCTACGAGGACAGCAAACGGTATGCTGCCCGGCTGGAAGGTCGGATAAAAGCATACGGGGAAGGACGCATAGTGGTACTTCCGTGCAAGGTGGGAGATGAGCTGTGGACGAACATCTCTATTCAAGGGGATAGATACAGACAGTCCGACAGACCGTACCGTGTGAAGGTCGTATTTATAGGGATGGGCCCCGAAACAGCATTCTTTCACATCCAGTATTCCAACGGACGTATCTTCCCAGTTGATAAAGAACAATTCGGGAAGACCGTATTTCTCACCCGCGAGGAGGCGGAGAAAGCGCTGGAGGGAAAATAGGATGACAGAGTTAAAACCGTGCCCATTTTGCGGCGGAATAGCAAGAATATCTGTTGACCTTGAAGCCAAAAGGGATTCAGAGGGTAGACTTTGGGCGTTTACGGTTGTTTGTGATCACTGTGCGGCATCAACTGGAGTTTCATACAAACCCGGAATTGTAACCAAATTATGGAACAGGAGGGCTGACAATGGCTGAATACATTAAGCGGGAAGCGGTATTTAAGCAATTTGATAACGGAGAGGCGGATGTGGTCGAAATTTATCCAGACGGTTCGGTTGATTATGGATTTGGGGCATCGAATATTCGGGATTTGGTGAACAGCATTCCAGCCGCCGACGTGGCGCCGGTGGTGCGGTGCAAGGACTGTACCCATCTGTATGGGACGCTCTGCACAGTCTGCGGCTTGCTGCCCCGCAAACCTGACGAATTTTGCAGCAGGGGCGAGAGAAAGGAGACTGACCATGCGGCTGATTGATTCGGACAAGCTGGTCGATATGCTATATGACAATGAATACACCATTCTCTGCCCTTTGGACGAGGTCAGCGGTGTAATTGACAACTGCCCGACTGTGGGCGTCGTTTCGCTGTCCGACCTGCTTGAACTGCGGGACTGGCTCTACGAGCACGACGCCATCACCATGGAGGGGCTGGCCCAACTGAATCAGCTGATTGCGGGGTGCAAAAAAGGGGGCGATAAATAAGTGGAGCAGCAATCGTTATTTACGGATAATCCGGAGTATGACGCATTTGTGGAGAAGTTCACCCCCAAAAAAACAACGGACGACTGCTACACGCCTCCATTGATTTACAACGCCATCCGGGACTGGGCCTGTAAGGAGTACGGGATCGACCCGGGGGCTATTGTGTGCCCGTTCTACCCTGGCGGAGATTATGAGGAGTTTTCGTATCCGGCAGGGTGTGTGGTGTTGGATAACCCGCCCTTCTCCATCCTGTCCAGTATCTGCAAGTTTTATCTGGATCGTGGTATTCCCTTTTTCCTTTTTGCTCCGTCTCTTACGGCTTTCTCAGGCCGCTCCGTGGCTATGCGGATGAATCATATTATCTGCGACGCCAATATCGAATACGAGAACGGCGCTATTGTGCGGACGGCCTTTGTGACCAGTTTCGGCGGCGACATTGTAGCACAGACTGCCCCGGAGCTTGGACGCGCCATCGCTCAAGCCGTGGAGATACTGCACAAAGAGAAAACCAGAACCGTACCAAAATACACCTACCCACCCCACATTTTAACCGCTGCTATGCTCCAGAGATACTCCCATTATGGGGTGGATTTGCAGATCCGGCGCAGTGAATGCGTGCTGGTGTCCAAACTGGATGCGCAGATTCTCGAGAAAAAGGCTATTTTTGGGGGCGGCTTGCTGTTGTCGGAGAGAGCTGCGGCGGAGAGAGCTGCGGCGGAGAGAGCTGCGGCGACCGTCTGGCAACTATCAGAGCGGGAAAAACAAATTATAAAAAGTTTGAGCTGATAAAAGGAGGACGTAGGCCATGAGTAAATGGTGCTTTGGGCTTTGCGGCCGGTGCGTATGGAAATACAACGGCGGTTGCTCAGAATGGAGGGTAGACCATGAGTGAAAAATATTTGGGCCTGATAGGCCCCGAGGACAGCGTATACCTGCGGCTGATCCAACGGAAGGCGGATAAAGCCGGGCTGCCGGTGCTGCGGGTAAGCCGCCGGTCCGAGCGCTGCGGGTGCTATGTGATCGACAGCGAAACCGGGGACGCTAAGATCGACCTGACCTTCGAGGAGGACATCGACTGCGTGCAGCATCCGGGGATGTCCTGTGTGGCGGAGGCGGCGCTCCAGTACGTTCATCGTATGTTTATACCACTTTCGGTGGTCGGCTTGATCGGACGTCGACATGCGGTGCAGGGCCTGGGTGAGGCGCTGGTGCGCAGCGGTCACGCTGTACTGCCCTGCAACCGAGCTATGCACCCGTGGAAGGCACTGTATGGGGCTCAGATCATTGTAAACAGCGCTCCAAAGGCTGACCGGGATCTGCTGGATGCGGTCTGGGAGGGGAAACACCGGGTCATTGACATCAGCGGAGCGCTGGAGCCATTGACGCAGAGCCCCGACTGGAAGGGGCTCTATATTAGCCGGGGCGAGATCGGCAGGAAGAACGTGGAGATCCTGCTGGATCGGGCGCAGGCGGCGCTGGCTGAATGACTAAGGCGGAGCTGAAGAAGGCGGTGAGCTACCAGATCTTCTGCCGCAGGACGGACAAGGGGATCAGCCAGCCGATGCTGGCTTACATGCTGGGGGTACACGAGCGCAATGTGCGGCGGTGGGAGAGCCGGGACGGGCTGCCGTCGCCGGTGATGCTGTGCCGCATGGCGGAGATCTTTGACTGCACCACAGACGCCTTATTGGGGAGGGAGAGAGATGAGCAGCGGGTATCTGGAGCGCCAGAGGAGGATGCAGGACGAGGCAATTCACATGGCGGAGCGGGTGACCCGGCAGTATGACATGGACTGCTGGCAGATCGCTCTGGCTCGGTACGATAAGCTGGAGCTGGGGTATCAGCGGATCATGGAGATCACGGAGCTGGCCCAGCAGGTGCGGGAGGAATACGCCGGGGCCATCCGCCGGGACAACGAGCAGGACAGATACCGGGTACATATGGATCGGGAGCTGCAGGAGATCGCCCGGCACAACATGCAGGTGATCCCCTTTGAGAAACGTTATCCGGAACTGAAGCGGTTTCTGGGACTGAAAAAATAGAGGACAGGAGACAGAGAGATGAACAGAGAGCAGTGCAGACGGTGCGTGCATTTTAAGACATTGACGATGGGAAACAGCATACAGGCATGCCACTACATGCTGGACACGGGAATGAGGCGGGACAGAGAAGGAGACAAGTGCCTTTCCCGGGAGACGAAGCGGGAGACAAAGCGCCGGGGCTTTGATGCGCCGGGTGCCCAGAGATAAAGAAAGGAGCGTACCCATAGCCGGGTGCGCTCTTTTTCTTTTTGTCAAGGCAAAAAAATAAAAACCGGGCAAGTTTGTCCGTGTTTTCTTTTTGGTTTATTTGAGAGAATAGGTCAGGCGGAAGCCCCAAACCGCCCGGACAACCTCCAATGACCTGCGGTGCGCCACCGTGCCGCAGGGCATATGCAGACGTAGCTCAGATGGAGATGAGCCGCCGGTTTTATTGGGCCGGGAGTAAGGGTCGCAGGTTCGAATCCTGCCGTCTGCACAATAGAGTAGCCCTTTGGGGCTGGGTAGATCTGCTGCGTTGGAGCCAGGGGCGGGGGCCAGCAGCAAAAATGATTTGAGGTGGTGGTATGGCTGCGAGGCTGACAGACCGACAGAAAATGAAAATACTGGCGGATTATCTGGAGAACGGCAGCTATCGTGCCACTGCGAGGAAAAACAACGTAAATGCATCAACTGTAAAGCGGATTGTTGAGGCAAGCGGCGATTTCAAACAAAAAGCCGCGCAAAAAAAAGAAAAGGACGCTGCCGACGTACTGGCTTACATGGACAGCCAGAAGGATCTGGTGTGCCAAATTATCCAGAAGGGCCTGGAGGCGCTGAACGACCCGGACAAGCTGGCCCAGGCCAGCCCCAGCCAGATCACCACGGCCATCGGGACGCTGATCGACAAGTGGACGATGGTGGTCAAGGCGGAGAATAAGGGCGAGAGCGGCGTGGTGCTGATGCCGGAGGTCGGGGAGGATGGCTGAGACGATTTGGCGGCCGCAGAAGAAGCAGGCCATCTTTATGGCCCGACCGGAGTATGAGGCCCTATACGGCGGAGCAGCGGGCGGCGGAAAGAGCGACGCACTGGTGATCGAGGCCTTGCGGCAGGTGCACATCCCACACTACAAGGCGCTGATCCTGCGCAAGACCTTTCCCCAGCTGCGGGAGCTGATCGACAAGACCCTGAACTATTACCCCAGGGCATACCCCAAGGCGCGGTACAACGGGTCAAACCACACATGGACATTCCCCAGCGGGGCCAAGATCATCTTCGGCAGCCTGAACCGGCCCCAGGACAAGATCCAGTATCAGGGGCAGGCATACGACTTTATCGCCTTTGACGAGCTGACCCATTTCACGTGGGAGGAGTACAGCTACCTCTTTTCCCGCAACCGGCCCAACGGACCGGGGACACGGGTATATATCCGGGCCACGGCCAACCCCGGCGGGGTGGGCCACGGCTGGGTGAAGGAGCGGTTTATCACGGCGGCGGCCCCTATGACGCCGGTGACGGAGGAGGTCACCTGGCAGGAGCCGGACGGCAGGACGGTGACGAGGGCACAGAAGCGGATCTTTGTTCCGTCCAGCGTATGGGACAACCCGGCGCTGCTGGCCAACGACCCTATGTATGTGCAGCGGCTGGCCAGTATGCCGGAGGCGGAGAAGAACGCTCTGCTGTACGGCAACTGGGACAGTTTCAGCGGCCAGGTATTCACGGAGTGGCGCAACGACAGCAGGCACTACGGCGACCGGGCCAACACCCATGTGATCGCTCCGTTCAGGGTGCCGGGGCACTGGAGGATCTGGTGCGGCATGGACTGGGGCTATGCCCGGCCCTTTGCCGTTTACTGGGCCGCTGTGGACGAGCAGCGGCGGATGTATCTGATCCGGGAGTATTACGGCTGCACGGGGACGCCCAACGTGGGTGTGAAGCTGGAGCCAGCCCAGGTGGCCCGGGACATGAAGCGGATCGAGAGCGAGGATCCCAACCTCCGCGGCAGGCAGATCAGCCGGGTGGGCGATCCCGCTATCTGGGGCAGCCAGAGCGGGGAGAGCATCGGGGATCTGTTTGAGCGGGAGCGGGTTTACTGGGAGAAGGGCGACAACGCCCGCCTGGACGGCAAGATGCAGATGCACCACCGGCTGGCCTTTGACGAGCACGGGGAGCCCATGCTGTATGTGTTCGACACCTGCAAGCACTTCATCCGCACGGTGCCCAACCTGGTATACGACGAGAAGGACGTGGAGGACGTGGACACGGACGGAGAGGATCACGCCTACGACGCCTGCCGATATCTGCTGATGGCCAACCCCATCGAGGCCAGGATCAAGGCGGAGCCGGTGGTCAAGGAGTTTGATCCGCTGGAATCGGAGCAGGAGTACGACCGGTATCAGTGGTATCGGAGATATTAAACCCAGGGGGGATCAAATTGCAGAACATGAACACGCCAAACAGCCGGGGGAAGACCATTATGGACTATATCCCCGTGGCGGCCCGGAAGCTGGGGCTGATGGACAGCCAGGCCCAGCCGGAGCCGGTGAATGACACGCTGGGCAGTCAGGCACAGCCCGCATCTGCCGCTTTAGGCGGGCAGCCCATCGACAAGAAGGCCGTGGAGCGGGCCATCCAGACCCTGAAGGACTACAAGGGCGGCAAGGCCAACCTGGAGACCAGGATCGTGGAGGAGGAGCGCTGGTGGAAGCTGCGGCACTGGGATGTAATCCGGGGCAAGAAGGCACCCACCGGCGAGGAGGCCAGGCCGGAGCCCACCTCCGCCTGGATGTTCAACTCCATCAGCAACAAGCATGCCGACATGATGGACAACTACCCGGAGCCCAATGTATTGCCCCGGGAGCGCCAGGACGAGAGCGATGCCCAAACCCTGAGCGCCATTCTTCCGGTGGTGTTCGAGCGCAACGAGTACGAGCACACCTATTCCCAGGCGGGCTGGTACAAGCTGAAGCACGGGGTGAGCGCCAAGGGCGTGTTCTGGAACCAGGCACTGGAGAACGGCCTGGGGGACGTGGATATCCGGTTTATGGACATTCTGAACATCTTCTGGGAGCCGGGGATCACGGACCTGCAGGCCAGCCGGAACCTGTTTGTGGTGGACCTAAAGGACAACGACCTGCTGGAGCAGGAGTATTCCCAACTGAAGGGCAGGCTGGGCGGCCAGATCATCGACATCAAGCAGTACGTCCACGACGACAACGTAGACACCAGCAACAAGAGCGTGGTGGTGGACTGGTACTACAAGAAGCCCGCGGGGCTGGGCAAGACGGTGCTGCACTACTGCAAGTTCGTGGGCAGCGAGGTGCTGTTCGCCAGCGAGAACGAGCCGGAGAAGTATCCGGACGGCTTTTACGCCCACGGGAGATACCCCATTGAGTTCGACGTGCTGTTCCCCGAGGAGGGGACGCCGGTGGGCTTTGGGTATATCTCCATCATGCAGTCCCCCCAGATGTACATCGACAAGCTGAGCCAGGTGATCCTGGAGAACAGCATGATGAGCGCCAAGGTGCGCTATCTGGCCAAGAAGGGCGCGGGGATTAACGAGGACGAGTTCCTGGACTGGAGCAAGCCCCTGGTGTACTACGAGGGCGACCCCAACAACCTGCAGCCCATCAAGGTGGAGCAGGTGGGCACCAACGTGCTGAACACCCTGCAGATGAAGATCGACGAGCTGAAGGAGACCAGCAGCAACCGGGACGTGAGCCAGGGCAGCAGCTCCGGCGGCGTGACGGCGGCGGCGGCCATCGCGGCGCTGCAGGAGGCGGGGAACAAGACCAGCCGGGACATGATCAACGCCAGCTACCGCAGCTACACCCAGGAGTGCTACCTGGCCATCGAGCTGATCCGGCAGTTCTACGACGAGGCCCGGTCGTTCCGGATCACGGGGGAGACGGGGCAGAACGAGTATATCCAGTTCAGCAACGCCAGTATCCAGGGCCAGCCCATCGGCCCGGCCTATCCCGGCCAGGAGATGGAGCCTGGCTACGCCCAGAGCTATCGGCGGCCGGTATTCGATATCGTGGTGAAGCCCCAGAAGCGGAGCCCCTACAGCAAAATGAGCCAGAACGAGCTGGCCAAGGAGCTGTATCAGCTGGGCTTTTTCAACCCCCAGCTGGCGGAGCAGAGCCTGACGGCCATCGACATGATGGACTTCGACGGCAAGCAGAAGGTGAAGGACCGGGTGCAGCAGGGGCAGACGCTGATGAACCAGCTGGCCATGATGCAGGAGCAGGTGGTCAAGCTGGGGATGATCGTGCAGCAGCTGACGGGGCAGGATCTGATCGGTCTGGGAGACCAGGGGGCCGCGGCCCAGCCCACAGCCCCCAGCGGGGGCGGGGAGAGCGCCCAGAAGAAGGCGGAGACCAGCACCATGACGTCCTACGGGGAGAAGCTGGCCTCCCGGGCCACCCCGGACATGAACAGCCAGTGATCCGCATTGAGCACAGCCGGGATGGCGACCGGCACCGGCTGACCGCCAAGGGTCACGCCGGATATGGCCCCAAGGGGGCAGACATTGTGTGCGCCGGGGTATCTGCCCTGACCTACGCACTGCTGGCCAGCATCGAAAAGCTGGGCGGTACTATATTAGAGGCATGGGTAACCAGCGGAGACACAGAGATCATCAGTTTGGGCGGAGACAGCGCCTTTGAGGTGGCGCTGACCGGCCTGAAGCTGATCGCAGAAAAGTATCCACAAAATGTGGGGGTCATAGACGCCGCGTGAGGCGGCTGACTCTCGGGAAAGACCGTGAGAAAGGGGCATGGAGACATGCAGCACACCACTATTTTGCCTGAACTGAATCTGCAGCTGTTTGACGGCGCGGCAGCGGCCGCACCGGCAGCCGGGGGCGAGACCGGCGGCCAGGGGGGCCAGCAGGGACAGGGGGGCGCATTGCCAAAGGCTGAGGTCAAGGGCAGGAGCGGAGGCAGCCGCCGCTCCAATGCGAGCGAGTTCAAGAACGTGGTATTCGGCAGGCAGGGGGACGCTCCTGCAGCTGAAACCGCACAGGCTCCCGACGCCGGGGAGCAGGGCCAGGGCAAGGCCAAGCAGTCGGGGGTGGAGACCACCTCTAACACGCTGGAGGAGCGGAGAAAGGCGTTTGACGAGCTGATCGACGGGGAGTACAAGGATATCTACGCCGAGAAGTTCCAGGCAGCCTTCAACCGCCGCTTCAAGGAAAACAAAGGGCTGGAGGACAGCCTGAACGCGCAGAAGCCCATCATGGACATGCTGATGCAGCGGTACGGCATCGCAGATAATGACGTCAGTAAGCTGCAGACCGCTCTGGAGGACGACAGCGCCTATTGGAGCGAGGCCGCCGAAAAGGCGGGCATGACCGTGGAGCAGTACAAGTCCATGCAGAAGCTGGAGCGGGAGAACGCCCAGTTGAAGCAGATGCAGGATCGGCAGGAAGGCGAACGGAAGGCCAATGAGCAGCTGGCCGCCTGGTACAAGCAGGGGGAGGCTGTGAAACAGCTGTATCCCACCTTCGACCTGAGAGCCGAAGCCCAGAACCGGGACTTTATGGGACTGCTGCGGGCGGGCGTGAGCGTGAAGCAGGCTTACGAGCTGATGCACATGGAGGAGATCAAGGCGGCGGCCGCCAAGACCGCAGCCCAGACGGCGGGCCAGCAGATGGCGGCCCGGATCCAGAGCAAGGCGGAGAGGCCCGCGGAGAACGGAACGTCCAGCCAGAGCGCCGTGATCGTCAAGAATGACGTGCACAACCTGACCCGCGCGGAGCGGGCGGAGATCGCACGCCGGGTACAGCGGGGGGAGAACATCAAGTTCTGACCCCCAGGAAAGGAGATCACGAGGAATGAAAACTGTTTTTGATGTAAAGCTGATGGATCTGCAGCTGTTTGCAGACCTGAACACCCAGACCACCTATTCCGGCGGCCTGTCCGACGAGATGAAGGTGTATTACAGCGACTACCTGATCGACAACGCCCTGCCCAAGCTGGTGCACGATCAGTTCGCCCAGAAGCACCCCATCCCCAAGAACGGCGGCAAGATTATTGAGTTCCGCAAGTACAGCCCCCTGCCCAAGCTGCTGAGCGTGCTGCAGGAGGGCGTGACCCCCGACGGCCAGAGCCTGACCGTGACTACCATTACCTCTGAGGTGCGGCAGTACGGCGGCTACGTCACCCTGTCTGACATTCTGATGCTGACCGCCATCGACAACAACCTGGTGCAGGCCACCAAGCTGCTGGGCAACCAGGCGGGCGCCACCCTGGACACCATCACCCGGGAGGTGCTCAACGGCGGCACCAACGTCATTTACTCCGGCGGCGTGACCAGCCGTTCCAGCCTGGTGGGCGGCAGCAGCACTGATTCCAGCAACTGCTACCTGACCGTGGACGACATCAAGAAGGCTGTGCGGGCCCTGAAGACCCAGAATGCCGACAAGATCGGCGACAGCTTCGTGGGTATCATCCACCCTGACGTAGCCTACGACCTGACCAACGACAGCAAGTGGGAGAAGGTCAAGGACTACGACCCCAAGGACTGGTATGAGGGCGAGATCGGCCGCATCGCGGGCGTGCGCTTTGTGGAGACCACCGAGGCCAAGATCTTCAAGGCCGCTGTGCTTGTGGGCACCGCCACCCAGGTGACCGCCAAGAGCACCACCTCTACCGCCAGCGACGTGGTGGCCATCGACGAGGCCATCACCGCCGACGAGGCTATGCGTATGGGCGGCAAGAAGGTTACCGTGGGCACCGGCACCACCCTGTATACCATCCTGCGGGCCAACGCGGGCGCCACAGGCGCGGCCAGCATCGTGCTGGACAAGGCCATCACCACCACCGACGGCGACCTGATCAAGGCCGAGGGCGGCGGCACCGACGGCCGGGCCGTGTACTCCACCCTGATCCTGGGCGACAACGCCTATGGCGTGACCGAGATCGAGGGCGGCGGCCTGGAGCACATCGTGAAGCAGCTGGGTTCTGCCGGCACTGCCGACGCCCTGAACCAGCGGGCCACCGTGGGCTGGAAAGCCACCAAGACCGCTGAGCGCCTGGTGGAGCAGTTCATGGTGCGCATCGAGAGCTGCAGCACCTTCAACTCCGACAGCAACTAACAGGGACATAAGCCGTGAGCCTCCCCCCGTCCGAAAGGGCGGGGGGAGAGGTACAAAACCGAACCCCGTTCAGGCGGGGCAAGTAAGGAGGAGCCGTATGGCAGATAAGAAGAACCCCACCATGGACGAGGTGCAGGAGCAGGTACGCCAGCTGCTGGAGCAGGCCAAGGCGGAGGCCGCCAAGATTGTGGCCCAGGCCAAGGAGAGCGTGGGCCAGAACCCTGAACTGGACGAGAAGCGCAAAGCCGACCTGGCCCGGGGAGAGGAATATGTGGAGGTCAAGCTGTTCAAGGACAACGGCCGCTACAAGGATCCTGTATTTGTGGCAGTGAACGGCGAAAACTGCGTGATCGAGCGGGGCGTGCGGGTGAAGATCAAGCGGAAGTTCGCGGAGGTGCTGGACAACAGCGACAACCAGGACTATGAGACCAGCCGCCTGATGGACGCCAAGAGCGAGGAGTTCAGCCGCTCCGGGCTGTAAAAACCGAATACGACCGCGGAACAGAGCATTACTCTATGACACGGCATAGGGGCAGACCGGACAGCACGGGACTGCCCTTTTCTTATAGTGAGGTGACGGAATGGACAGGATCATCGAAGTAAAGGTGAATGGCAGCTACATCACCAAGGACAACCGGAACGCGGGTGTGCAGCACGAGGCCAACACCACCAGCCTGCGGATCGAGTTTGACCAGGGGTGGGACAGCTACGCCAAGAAAGTGACCTGGTGGGACGCCAAGGGGGAGAACCCGGTGGAGATCACCCTGGGCACCAACCTGCTGGAGGATGCGACGGCCAGCACCAGGATCTATTTGTGCCCCATCCCCGGGGAGCCTTTGGCGGAGTGCGGTGAGTGCACCTTTGTAATCGACGGCTATGTGGACGGGAAGCGCCAGCGCAGCGCGGCAGACTGTCTGTGGGTGAAGGAAGCCCCCTTTAAGGAGAACGCCGGTCAGCCCAGCGATCCCACTCCCAGCCAGGCGGAGCAGCTGCAGAAGGAGATCGACGGGATTAAGGGCACCATCAGCCAGGCGGTGGCCAGTGCGGCCGCGGCGGCGAAAAGCGAGGCAAACGCTAAGGCCAGCGAGACGGCGGCATCCGGCTCCGCCAGCGCGGCGGCAAATAGCGAGACGGCGGCGGCCGGGAGCGCGGCTTCTGCGGCGGCGGCCGCCAGCGCGGCAGAGACGGCGCAGGGCAAAGCGGAAGCGGCACAGACAGCAGCAGAGGCAGCGGCGGAGAGCGCCGGATCCGCGCTGGAAAATGCGCAGGCGGCGGCGCAATCGGCATCGAACAGTGCACTTTCCGCATATCAAAGTGAGCAGAGAGCCCACGAGGCGGCGGAAAACGCATCGACAGCCGAGGATCAGGCATTACGGTACGCAACAGGTGCAGCGAGGGCCGCAGAAGAAAGCCAGGCGCGCGCAGCTGACGCGGCGGCCAGTGCCAGCGCCGCAGCGGAGAGCGCCGCAGCGGTGGACGGCATCAACAAGACGGCCCAGAGCTGGGCGGTAGGCGGCACAGGAACCCGGGACGGAGAGGACACCAACAACGCAAAGTATTGGTCTGACAGGGCGGCGGCTGTGGTCGGCGGCGATTTTGCCACAAAAGCAGAGGCGCAGGGCTATGTGGACACGCACAACCAAAGCAGTGCTGCCCATGCAGATCTGCGGCAGGCCATTGCAGGCAAAGAGAACGCCGGAGCGGCGGCGGCGGTGCAGCAGAATCTGACGGCCCATATGGGGGACACGGTAAAGCATATCACGGCGGCGGAGCGGACGGCGTGGAACGCCAAGGAGGCCGGGGGCGCGGCCGCCGCGGTGCAGCAGAACCTGACGGCCCACATGGGGGACACGGTAAAGCACGTGACGGCGGCGGAGCGGAACAAGTGGAACGGGAAGGCCGATCTGGTGGATGGGAAGGTGCCCAGCAGCCAGCTGCCGGACATCTCTTCCGTCAAGATCTATACGGCCACCATCGGCACGACCTGGACGGAAAACGACGACGGCACCAAAACCCAGACTGTCACTGTCACCGGCGTCAAGGCCACTGATACCGCAATCGTTGACCATAGCCAAGATAACATCACCGACTATGCGGCCTTTGTTGCTGCTGAAAACGAGTACCTGACCTGTATCACTAACGGCTTTGCTGTTACTGTTGCTAACGGTATTACTTTTACCATCTTTGGTGATGCTAATACCGTGGCCATTCCTATTGTTGTGGAGGTCGTGTGATGGGCCGGGTTATTGTGAGTGGTGGGGGGAGGATGGAATTACCCCCTACTCTTGCCACACTTGAAGAGGGCAGTATTGTTACCATCAATGAAAATGGCTCCCCTGTTGAGTTCTATGTAGCTAAGCAGGACTACGAGAGTGGGCTAAATGGGGGGGGCAGAGTGTTGGTGGTTAGGAAGGATTATTATACGAATAATTATTGGTATGTAGGCGGAACAAACGAATACCCCCCAAGCACTATCAATTCTTACTTAAACAATGATTATTTGAATATCCTAAGCACGGGGTTGCGCAACAAGGTTGGCAAGACAAAGTTTAAGATTGCTGAAGGCAACGGTAGCGGAACGGTCGTTAATTATGAACAGAGTGTATTTGTGCTATCTTTGACGGAACTTGGTCTTTCTCATACTTATGCGCCTGTGTTGGGAGACCCCTTAAATATTGCTTCTACACTGAATATTAGCACAGCTACGCAATGGACAAGAACAGCTGAAACCGGTGAGACTACGAACGTGTATGCAGTAGCACCTTCTGGTGGTTATAGCAGAAGCGATATTGGCAATCGTTATGGTTATCGTCCCTGCTTTACCCTCCCATCTACAACACTAATAAAAAACGGGGCGGTGGTAGAATAATGGGCAAAGTAATAATGTCGGGTATCGTGCCTTTGTTGAGCGTGCCTGTTAGAAGCGTGGAAATTAGTGCGTTAGCGACTGGGTCTATCGTTAAAACAAACGTCGATGGCGTGCTTACAGAGTTTGTTGTAGTGAATCACGGTGTCCCGGGCAATAGTAGCCTGTATGGTGATGGTTGCGATGGAACTTGGCTGTTAATGAAAAATATATATAATACGCAAAAGTATCATACATCAGCCATGTCTACGTTTAATTCAAGCACCCTTTGTACTTGGCTAAACGATGAGTTCCTAAACTTGTTTACAAGTGAAGTTCAGAGCGCTATTTCCACGGTCAATATTCCTTATGGCTATTACAATAGCAGCACTGCGTTTAGCGGGGACTACGGTTTAATCTGCAAAATTTTCCTCTTGTCCTGTTATGAATTAGGCCTCACCAAAAACGACATCAACATCCCTGAAGATGGTGTCAAATTGTCTTATTTCACAACAGGAGAAACTGCAAGTGCAAACGCAAAACGAGTAGCACAGTACAATAACGCAGCTTATGAATATTGGACTCGCACACCTTACCGCAGTACAAAGGGATATCCGGTGTATATCTCGACAACCGGCGGATCTGCAAGTCAGGATAAAGCGACTTATACCAAAGGCGTTCGTCCTGCTTTTGTTCTGCCTTCAAGCACTCAAATCAACAGCAACACAATGGAAATCATGGCTTGAAGAGATATATCAAGCCAGAATTGGGAAGCTGCCGGAGAAGGAAGAGGTGGAATGATGGGAAGGTGCATCTATCTGCGGAAAGGGTCTGTGCATATGAAGCCTGTGGCAGAGGTTGAAGTCGGCGCTTTAGCTATTGGCTCAATTGTCAATATCAATGAGGGCGACAGCCTTGTGGAGTTTATTGTCGTGCATCAGGGCTTGCCCGGTGACACCTATGATAGCAGCTGCAACGGGACTTGGTTACTGAGAAACAAATGTCTGGCTACCCAATATAAATTCGGTAGCAACAATAATTACTCGGCAAGCACAATCAATACCTGGTTAAATGGGGATTATTTCAATACTCTTGGAAATATCGAGCAAGGCGCGATTCGATCTATCAAAATACCCTATTGGAATGGTACTGGCAGTTCTGGGTCTGCGGCGACAGGCGCCAATGGCTTGAGCACAAAAATCTTTCTTCTAAGTGGCTCTGAGGTGGGGTATACCGTTGACGATAAAGATCGAATGGCCATATTCGGAGAAAAGCTAAGTTATTTTTATTTAGGCACGGACACAACCGCAAACAAGCAGAGAAAGACATTTTCCGACGATCGTATTGGTGCGAATTGGTGGCTTCGCTCTCCACGAACCGGTAACACTGGCGATGCGTGGTACATTGATTCTAATGGAAATGCGATTTATTCCAGCGCAAGTGTTCCATGTCATATTCGGCCCGCGTTTGTAATTCCTTCAGGAACTTTAATCCATAAAAGCACTCGAATTTTAATAGAGGAGGTGTAAATACACAAGGACATCAACGAAAACTAACATGTGGAGAGGAGAGAGAGCATGACCGAGGCCATCATCTGCGCCATCGTCACCGGCGGGCTGAGCCTGCTGGGCATCATTTACGCGTCCAACAAGTCCGCCAGCAAGATGGACGCAAAGATGGACACCCAGCAGGCAGTCATCAAGACGAAAATCGAGGAACTGACCCGGGAAGTCCGGGAACACAACAACTTCGCCCGGCGGATGCCGGTTGTGGAGGAGCAGATCAAAGTCATCAACCACAGGCTCCAGGATCTGGAGCAGGGAAAGGAGTAAAAATTATGAACGCTATGTACATCTATGACATCTTCGAGGAGACCGAGCGCAACCAGGATCCCGATCTGTTCATCGGCCTGGCCAAGCTGAAGGTGAACAAGCCCATTCCCGAGGACACCACCGAGGGCGAGATCTGCGAGTTCATCGGCCGTCACTACCAGGCTCTGGTGGACGCCTACAAGGGCCACGACCGGGCGGCCTTTGAAGAGGCTGTGCTGGCCTGCGAGGCTGCGGACGCGGAGAAGGAGGCGGAGTGAGATGGACTTCGGCATTGTTTCTGTGGCGGCCATCACCGTCATCTGCTATCTGCTGGGGCTGGTGGTGAAGGCCATCCCCAACATGGACGACAAGTACATCCCCATCGCCTGCGGCGTGTGCGGGGCGGTGCTGGGCCCTCTGGCCCTGCGTCTGGGCGTGGCTGACTTCCCGGCCACGGACTACATGACCGCCGTGGCCGTGGGCATTGTGAGCGGCCTGGCGGCCACGGGCGTGAACCAGGTGGGCAAGCAGCTGACTAAGGAGTGATCCCATGCTGCACATCGCCATTGACGCGGGACACTACAAGGGGACGCCGGGGCGGCGGTGTTTAGACGCCCTGGATCCCAGCGAGACCCGGGAGTGGGAGCTGAACCGCCGGGTGGCGGACAAGCTGGAGGAGCGGCTGGAGCGGTACGACTGCGAAGTCATCCGGGTGGACGATAAGACGGGGGAGACCCTGCTGGATCTGCCGGAGCGGGTGCAGGCGGCCAACGGCTGGCCCGCGGACGTGTATCTGTCCATCCACCACAACGCGGGCATCAACGGCGGCAGCGGCGGGGGCTGTGTGGTCTACACGGCCCCCGGCTGCCAGGCCAAGAGCAAGGCCCTCCAGAAGGCCGCCTACAGCGCTGTGGTGAGCCGCACGGGCCTGGCGGGGAACCGGGCCACCCCTATGGCCGAAAGCCGCCTGTACGTCCTCCAGCGCACCGCCATGCCCGCCATTCTCATTGAGTGCGGGTTCATGGACAGTGCGACCGACGTTCCGGTGATCCTGGGCTCGTACTTTGCGGAGCAGGTGGCCGAGGGGCTGCTTGCGGCGCTGGCGGAGGTGTTCGGCCTGAAGGAACGCGAGGAGGAGAAACAGCGGATGAAGTACACCAAGAGCGGAAACACCCACATCGTGGAGATTCCGGCCAAGGACTTTTCGGTGCGGCTGGTGGACAGGGCCAAGAAGTCGGCCTACAGCGGCAACTTCTGCAACGCCGGGTTCTTCGGCAACTACAACGAGGGCAAGGACGTGTTCACCCTGCCCGTGGGCCACACGGTGAGTACCTTCGAAGCGGCCAGCAAGTGGGCCAAGCACTACTGCGAAGAGCGGGGCAAACTGACAGACGGCAGGCTGATCTACGCCGAGCCGGGGCGGACGGAGACCACCCTGTTTATCCGTGGCGGCAAGGCCGACATGGGAGAGGTGAGCGCTCCCCCCGAGGGCTGCGCCTACGCTATCGCGGGTGTGCCCGTGCTGCGGCAGGGCCGGGCGGTGAGCTGGGTCGAGGCCCGCGCCCAGGGCTGGGAAGCGTCCAGTCTGTATGCCACCTGGCACATCTTTGCCGGGTACGGCAAGGATAAGAGCCGCGTCACGGTGGTGGCGCTGAAAACCACCTCCGGCAACCTGATCTCCAGCGGCGAGGGGGCGAAGAAGCTGGCGGCCCTGGGGCTGACGGACGCCATCAAGCTGGACGGCGGCGGCAGCACCATCCTGAAGGTGAGCGGCAAGACCCCTGTGTCCACGGCGGGCAACCGGCGGATCTGCACGGTGCTGACCTTTGGAGGGAACCCGTATTCCGCCCCCACCCGGACGCTGACGAAGGGAAAGCGGGGCGAGGACGTGAAGTGGCTCCAGTGGGAACTGAATGACCGGTGTTTCCCCTGTTCTGTGGACGGCAGTTTCGGCCCGGGCACCAAGGAGGCCCTGATGGCCTATCAGGTGAGCGAGGGTCTGACCCCGGACGGCAGCTGCGGCCCGGCGACGAGGAAGAAATTGCAGGAGTGAGGTGAGCCCATGGCGACCATGAATGAAGTAATTGAGTATGTTGACCGTGTGCGGCCCAACGTGTTTACCGACGAAGACAAATACAACTGGCTGAGCACCCTGGAGGGGCTGATCGCCCGGACGGTGCGGCAGGAGGAGGAGCCCGCCCTGGAGCTGCCCCGGGACGCGGACAAGGAGCTGAGCGTGCCCGCCCCATACGACGAGATCTATCGGCTGTACGCCATGGCCATGGTGGACTTCTACAACCGGGAGTACGACCAGTACAACAACACCACGGCCATGTTTGAGCAGCGGCTGGAGCAGTTCAAGGCGTGGTACATCCGGCACCACCCCACCTGCGACAAAGTGAATTTCAAGAACGTGAACTGAGAGGAGGGCACAGGATGCTGCCATATCTGAAAAGCACAGCGGGAGCAATGAAAAAGGAGCTTGTGGCCTTCCGTGGAATCAACTGGTCTGATCAGGCCCAGGACGGGGATCTGGCGGACAGCCTGAATCTGAGCGCCCGGCGGTGGCCCTATCTGGCGGCCCGCCGGGCGCGGGCCCAGCAGGCGGGGTACACCAACTGCACCGCCCTGACGGCCCGGGGGGAGCTGGTGGCGGTGCAGGGGACAAGCCTGCTGTACAACGGCACTGTGGTAGGCACGGTGACGGCGGGGGAGAAACAGTTCGCCGTGGTGAACACCAAGATGGTGATCTGGCCGGACAAGGTCTATCTGGACCTGACGGACAACACGGTAAAGCCCCTGGGTGCCAGCATTACGGGCACCGGCGGCACCTTTACGGAGGAGAAGCTGACGGTGAGCGGCTGGGGCGACCTGACGGGAAAATTCAAGGCCGGGGACGCCATCACCATCTCCGGGTGCACCAAGGAGACAAAAAACAACAAGGACGTGGTGATCAAGACGGTGACGGCCGGGAAGATCACCGTGGAGAAGGGGACGTTCACGGCGGCAGCGGAGACGGCGGCGCTGACCCTGGAGCGGAAGGTGCCCGACCTGGACTACATTTGCGAGAGCGAGAACCGCCTTTGGGGGTGCAGCAGCGAGACCCAGACCATCTTTGCCAGCGCCCTGGGCGACCCCACCAACTTCTATGTCTACTCCGGACTGTCCACAGACAGCTACGCTTTGGCGGTGGGCACGGAGGGAGAGTTCACGGGGTGCTGCAAGCAGACCTCCTCCGTGCTGTTCTGGAAGGAGACCAAGCTGCACAAGATTCTGGGCAGCTACCCCAGCGAGTACGCCATGTACACCTATGACATCGAGGGATTGCAGGCGGGCTGCCACAAGAGCCTGCAGGTGATCAACGAGGTGCTGTATTACATGGGGCTGCACGGGGTGTACGCCTATTCCGGCGGTATGCCGCAGCTGATCTCCACCGCCTTCGGAGAAAAGACCTTCAGCCAGGCCGTGGGCGGCACGGACGGTGACAGCTACTATCTTTCCGTGAAGGACGGGAGCAGTAACCGGCTGCTGGTCTATGAGATCAACAACGGCTTCTGGGTGCTGGAGGACGGCACAAAGGTGGTGGACTTCACCCGGATCGGGAAGGATTTGTATTTCCTGGACGGCAGCGGCAAGGTGTGGCTGGAGGACAGCGGGCAGGAGGACATGGCGCTGGAGTGGATGGCGCAGTTTACGCCCTTCTATGAGACGATCCAGGGGCGGAAGCGGTATAGCAGGCTGATCCTGCGGCTGGAGCTGCCCGCCGGGGCCTGGATGCGGGCAGAGACCCGCAGCGACGGCGGCCGGTGGATCGAGACGAAGAAGATCCTGGGCCGGGACGCGGACAGCATCCCGGTGCAGGTGCCCATCAACCGGTGCGACAAGTTCGAGGTGCGGCTGAGCGGCAAGGGGCCCTGCGCGGTGCGGGCTATGGCGCTGGACTACACCGTGGGGAGCGAGGTGTAAGCCGTGGCCGTAATCTTTCCGGAGAGCATGAACCGGCTGGATTTGGATGATCCTTCGTCCAGCCTGTCCACCGTGGAGAATTACATCCGGTACATGACGGAGCGGATGGAGTTTTCCAACAAGAATTTGAGCCGCACGGTGAACAGCGCGGGGGTGTCCACCGTGGAGATTATTCAGCTGCTGGTGGAGCTGAGTAACGCGATCTCTACTTTGCAGAGCACGGTGAGCGGATTGCAGGGGACGGTGACGGGGCTGAACACCCGAGTGGGGGCGCTGGAGACCAGCGTGACCAATTTGAACAGCGCCATGACCACGGCGCAGAACCAGATCGGAGCGCTGGACGACAGAGTGACGGCGCTGGAGAATGAGAGTGGGGGGACGACATAATGGCAATGACAAAAAAAGACCAGGACGCCCTGGCGGCGGCGGGCAAGGCATGGACTGAGGCCAACGCCAGGGGGGACAAGGCGGGCATGGAGGCCGCCCACCAGCAGGCGGAGAGCATCCGAAACAGCTACGGCTACTCCGGCGGCAGCGACGGCAGCCAGAGAATCCCGACCAGCAGCAAGAGCAGCAGCTCCGGCAGTTCCGGCGGAAATAAGACCGGCGGGCAGTATGTAGGCATCGGCGCGGGGGACGCTTTTAACCGGGCCCAGGCCGGAGTGAGCGCGGCGGATCAGGCGGAGCTGGACAAGTGGGGCGCGGCCTATAACAACGCCGCCAGCCAGGAGGAGAAGGACTACGCCCACAAGATGGCGGAGGCCATCCGGGCCAAGTACGGCTACTCCGGCAATGTGGACGGCAGCGATTACATCAATTTGCCGAACCAGATCGACTACGGCAGCTTTTCCTACGGCGCGGCGCCCACCTATTCCGACCGGTATACCAGCCGGATCGACGAGATGCTGGACAAGCTGCTGAACCGGGATAAATTCAGCTATGACTACACCCAGGATCCCCTGTGGCAGCAGTATCAGAGCCAGTATCTGCGGGAGGGCGAGCGGGCCATGCAGGACACCCTGGGCCAGGTGAGCGCCCGGACGGGGGGACTGGCCAGCAGCTGGGCCCAGACGGCGGCCCAGCAGAGCCAGAACTACTACGCCAGTCAGGCGGCGGACAAGATCCCGGAGCTGTACCAGCTGGCCTATAACATGTATCTGCAGGACATCGACGACCAGGTGCGGGATCTGGGGCTGCTGGAGGGCATGAGCGACCGGGAGTACAGCCGCTATCGGGACACCATGAACGACTGGATGAACGACCGGGACTTTGCCTATGGGGCCTATCGGGACGACGTGAGTGACAAGCGGTACCAGAATGAATGGGACTACTCCGTGGGCCGCGACAAAGTATCGGACAACCGATACGAGAGCGAGACGGCCTATGACCGGGCGCTGCAGCTGCTGCAGGCGGGGATCATGCCCGGGGAGGACGTTCTGACCCGGGCGGGCCTGACCGCCAGCCAGGCGGCGGGCATCATGGCCAACCGGACGAAGAGCAGCAGCACCGGAACCAGGACGGAGACTAAGAGCGGAGGCAACGGCGGTGCAGATTGGACTGGCGTTGAAAATTGGGTCTCCCAGTACGGTGAGGATTCCGCCGAGGACTACATTGGGGAGCATTACAAGGATCTGGGCTATTCCAGCAAGAGCATGGCTCTGGCCGGGTGGAACAACCATATGCGGGAGCTGAAGTCGGAACAGAACGGAGGACTGAGCGACGCCGCGATGCAGATCTTTGAGGGCCTGAAGTCCATGCGAAGCCAGACGGGGAGCAGCAATGCCATTGGAAACTCCATCGCCGTCTATACAGATCAGGGAAAGCTGTCTGAGAAAGAGGCGAGATATTTGTTCCGGTATTTCGGCTACGATCCGGACGACTGGTTTGAATAAGGGGGAGCAAAATGCCGATCAAGAAAGAAAAGCTGAACGCCATAAAGGGATACAGCAAGAGCCAGGAGAGCGGCGGGGCGAATGATGCCGCCGCAAGTTCCGGCACTTCCACCGGCGCGAAGATCAAACGAAGCAAATTGGCGCAGATCTATGCCGCCCCGTCCACCCCCGTCCGCACTGCGGGCGGGGGCAGCACCCGGAACGCCGCCAAAGAGGCCCGGCAGGAGCAGTTTGCCCAGAAGCGGGAGCAGGCGGCCCGGGAGCGGGAGATCAGCGACTATGTGGCGACGTTGGATCAGGAGCAGCAGGACGCCTATGATCGGGCTGCAGCGATACTTCAAGGAGAAAAAAGTTCTTCCGATGCCGGGCTGCCGGAGGGCTACAGAAAGGCAGGGCTGAAGGACTTGACCTGGAACTCTTTGAAGCAGGGCTATTACAACGCCGTTTACGGGCAGGAATCCTTCAAGGATATGTACGGAGACGAGAATGAAAAGGCCCGGTATGAAGAGCTGCTGCAGGGGGAAGATTATCGGTTCGTGCCCCAGGGCGGGATCCAGGAGGCGGTTTCCGGAGCGGCCAATCTGCTGGGCCAGCAGGTGCGGCAGTGGACAGACCCAAACTCTGTTCTGCTTGCGACCGGGGCGGCGACGGCGGCCAGTCTTGCCGGTAAGGCTGGCCCCCAGATCATGATCCCGGAAGAGATCATCACCGTTCCTGCGGCATTTGCCGCCGGCATAAAACTGGGCAGTTCCCGAAGCAACTTTGAGATCGAAGCGGGAAATGCATACAATGAGTTGATCGAGAACGGAGTATCTGCCGACACGGCAAAAAAGATCGCCACCGGAGTTGGCGGCGTGAACGCGGCACTGGAATTTGTTCAGCTAGACGAGCTGTTCAAATCGTTCAAAATTCTGAAGAAAAGCGGCGCGGCAAAAAACCTTACAGAAGAGATCGGGCAAGAACTGTTGCGGCGCGGGATCGACGTGGCGTCCGAAACTGCGCAGGAGGTGGCCCAGGAGGGGGCTACCATTGCGGGTGCACAGCTGGGACAAAAGCTGGAAAGCGGAAACTGGCAGTATACCGGGGACGAGGTAAAAGACCGACTGCTGGACACAGCACGTTCCTCTGCCTTGTCTTTTGCGGCTATGAATGTGCCCGGCGCGGTCAACAACACGCTGTATCAGGTGAAAAACCACGGTAACAGCCAGACCAGTCAGCAAGATACTGTCATCAACAACAGCCAGGAGCGGCAGGAACAGCCCCGGGAGGCCGTGAGAGCGCCCCAGGAGAGCACGGAGCGGCAGGGGGATACCACAGCAGAGGCCCAGAATAACGCACAGGACGGCGACCAGGCCCTGCTGGAGGCGGCCCTGAGCATGGCCCAGGAGCGGCAGGAGGCCGCCGGGGGCCAGAACCAGCAGGAGAGCCAGGCGGACCGGGAGATCACCAACAGCATGGAGCGGGTGCGCCGGGCGGCGGGAGCCCTGGGCGAAAGCGGGGGCAAGGCCCTGACGGCGGCCTACACGGAGGACACGGCAAAGACCATCGGCCCGAAGGAGGCGGTGGAAGGCTTTTACCGGGTATACAACGCGGCCATGAAGGGGGAGCAGCTGAACGGTGAGGAGGCCCAGGCGGCCCAGAAGCTGCCCGCCCACCTGCGGTTCGCGGCGGAGAGCGCCGGGAAGCAGGACGCCCTGCGGGCCAAACAGGCCCAGTTCTTCGGGGAAAAGGCTGGCCTGGTGAAGGACGACAGCTGGAAGCAGGCCCACCTGTCCAGCAAGACCACCCGATCTCTGGACGCCCTGGGCAAGGCCCTGGGGGTGCAGATCAAATTCGCGGAGACGGTCGCGGAGGGCACGGCCAACGGCCAGTATGCGGACGGCACCATCACACTGGCCCTGGACGGGGAGAACCCGGTGATGACCACGGTGACCCACGAGGCGGTGCACCGCCTGCGGGAGGCATCCCCGGAGGCATACTCCGCCCTGGCGGACTTTGTGCGGGGGAACCTGAGCGAGGAGACTACGGATTACGCCCTGCTCAAACGGGAAGTGCTGAACCAGAGCGGCGACGTGGACGCCATGACGGAGGAGATGGTGGCGGACGCCTTCGGCCGGGTGCTGAACGACGGTAAGGCCATTGAGCAGCTGGTGCAGGATAACCGGAGCCTGGCGGAGAAGGTACGGGACGTGCTGGCGGACATCGTGAACGCGGTGAAGCGGGTGCTGAACCACCAGAACCTGGAGCTGACGGTGGAGCAGAAGGCGGAGTTCCGGGAGCTGGAGAGCCAGATGGGCCAGATGGAGCAGCTGTTCAGCGACGCGCTGGGGAAGGCGGCCTTGCAGACCGGGACCGGCAATGGTACAATGAGCGCAGATGAAAATTTCTTCTGGGAGGGAAACCGAAATGGACGAAAAGGAGCGCCTGGCGCAGGAACTGCTGAAAATCTCCAAGGAGAGGAACGGAACCGTCAGCAAAAAACAGGAGGCGGAAATCAGAGAGTTCGCGGAGAGCTTTCTGATGCTGCTGGACGACACGGAGGAGTAAACCCGACCTTTGGCGCAAAGCCGGTGCGCACCTGGGCCGAGGGCCACACGGTGGAACCGGCCAAGGGCAGCGTAGCCTACACGGAGCAGCAGACGGCCATGGAATACGGCGTGCCCAGCTTTGTGGTGGCCGACAAAGTATGGACCAAAAATAAGGGAAACACCCCGGCGTTTTCTGCCGACGGACAGATTTACCTGCGGGAAAATATGCCCGAGAGAAACCGTGGAATGTACGTTCCCCATGAGGTGACCCATGTTATGAAGCAGGTGGGGTATCAGCCCTACCTGGATTTTGTAGAGCGGACGCCTACGATGCTGAATATGAGCGACCCCGCCACTATGCTTTTGCTGAACCATGTGGCAGAGCATCTGCACACGACCATTGAAGATGCAGATCCGACACGCCTCTATGATGAGTTCAACGCTACGATGTATGGACATATTGCCGGAGGCAAGACCGGGATGTTTACGAATGGCCCAGCCGACCATGTGTTCCATGATTTTAACGGTTATGTAAAAGAACTGACTGGGTTGCATGAGCGGTTCAAGGCCGACAACCAGAAGGAGACGAAATTCTCCCTCAAGGCCCCGGTGGAGGAGACCGACAAGCTGCTGGCCCTCCACAACAAGGACGAGAACAGCATCCTGGCAGCCCTCAAGCTGGGCGGCCTGCCCATGCCCTCCATCGCCATTGTGAAAGCCAGGGATGGGCACACCAAGTACGGCCCCATCTCCCTTGTGTTCAGCAAAGACACCATCGACCCTAAACTATTCCGCACCAACAAGGTGTACGGCGGCGACGCATGGACGCCGACGGCCCCAAGGGTAGATTACCCCGTGAACAGCAAAAAGGCGGCCCAGTTGGAGCATGAGCTGCACCGGCTGGCCGGAGACACCTCCGTGGCGGGTGGCATCTTCGGAAACAGCGCTGCCCTGCGCTTTATGGGCATCGACGACACCAGCACCAGGAGCACGGCGGAGCTGGCGGAAAAGCTGGCCTCCACAGACACGGTGCGGGCGGCCTATCTGGCCGACCAGGGCAAGAGTCTGGAGGCGGTGAAGAAGGACAAGGTGTGGGACAGGTTCGGTAACGACACCCTGCAAAAGGTGATTGACCGCCTGGGCGTGGACACGCTGGCTGAAACGGAGGCCAACCTGGAGACGGGCGAGAGCGTGAAGGACGCCCTGGGCGAGAACGCCGAGGCCATCCGCGACATTCTCCGAGACTACTACCGTGAACAGGGCGAACCCATGCTCCGCAGAATGGCCGTCAAGAAGCATTGGACCGACGCGGAGATCAACGAAAGACGGCAGACCCGCATCGACAATTCCATGGACGGTGTTTCCATCTTCACCCTGGAGGGCATCGTTCACCACGCATGGGATATGTACCAGGACGGCGGCGCGACCAAGGGCGAAATCGACCGGATGGCTACCTCTGACGCGCTGCGCAGCGCCGTGGACGACCATGCCGTGGAGGAATGGATCTCCGGGAAGCTGGACGGCCTGCTGGGCGAGGGGGGCATCTACAACGGCAAAGATCCCTACACCCCCTCCGGCAATCTCCGCAGCTTCTCGCAGCTCCACTATGCCTACACCCTGGAGAACATCGTCAAGGCGATGAAGGAGGGCCAGGAGGAGCGGGGCGGCAACACCTGGGGCGTAAGCGCCAAGACCCTGCAATCCGTGGCGACGCCGGAATACCGCAGCATCCAGGAGATCAAAGCGGACAGCGGGCGGCTGGGCATGGACGAGGGGGCCGAGTATGAGGCGAAACTCCAGGCCATTGATGACCAAATTGGCAACATCATCACGAAAATCAAGCAGGGAAACAAGGCCCATTCCGACAATTCCTTCATCGAGAGCGACATCATCGGCGGCATCCTGGTGGACACGGCCAAGGGCAAGAAAACCGTGGACGCTATCGTGCGGGCGTTCTCCAAGGAGGGGTACAAAATCAGCAGTCAGACAGCCCAGGACATCCAAGCCGCCTACAAGGCGGCGGCGGGAATGCCCACCGGCTACTTCGAGGCCAAGCCCCAGCGGGCCGTGGGCTTTGACGAGGTGCTGGCCGCCGTCATCCCCGATGACAGCAGCAAAAAGCTGCGGGACGGCTTGGAGCAGGCCGGTGTGCGGATGCTGGAATACAAGACCGGCGACAATGCAGACCGCCTTGCCAAAATCAACAGCGTGGACAATGCAAGTTTTTCCAGGAAAGAAAAAGACATGCTGGAGGCGTTCCGGAAGGAATACGGCACGATCCCAAAGGGAGAGAAGCCGTCCCGGGAGATCCTGCTGCCCAGAAAGACCGCGGCGGACAAGAAGGTATCCCAGACGGTGCGGACGATCCTGGAGGCGGGGGCCACGCCGGAGGGAATGGTGCCCACGGTGGAGGACATGGTGGTGAAGGGCGACTTCTCCTATGACGCCTATTCCGACAAGAAGGCCATTTCCGACGCGGAAAGTCAGATCCAAAAGGTCGGCTGGGCCCAGGCGCTGACGGACTGGACGAGCGCGGTGAAGAGCGGAGAGGTATCCAAGGCCAACACGGCCATGGGCTGGGCCTTATACAACAATGCAGCCAACAGCGGCGACACCAAGACGGCGCTGACGGTGCTGAACCAGATGGTGGAGCACCAGAGGAGTGCGGCCCAGGCCCTTCAGGCAACTCGGATCCTAAAGAGCATGTCGCCGGAGACCCAGCTTTACGGCGTGCAGCGGAGCGTGGAAAATCTGCAGGAGGAGCTGAACAAGCGGTACGGGGACAAGAAAGGCCCGGAGCTGAAGATCGACGAGGATCTGGCGGAGCGGTTCATGCGGGCCAAAGACCAGGAGAGCCGGGACCAGCTGCTGAAGGAGATCTACCGGGACATCGGCAGGCAGATGCCCAGCCGATTCGTTGACCGGTGGAACGCCTGGCGGTATCTGGCTATGCTGGGCAACACCCGCACCCACGTGCGAAATATCATGGGCAACATGGGATTTATGCCGGTGGTAGCGACCAAGAATTTGGTTGGTACGGCCATCGAAAGCGCGGTATACCGGGTGTCCGGAAAAAAGCTGGGCCGAAGCAAAGCGTTAGTGAAAGGGACTGTGCTTACAAACGTATTGGATCTTGATAAGCCCATTATATTGGGCGGTCGTCAGGATCGGGCGCTGCTGAAAGCCGCCTGGGGCGACTACGCCAAGGTGCAGGAGGCGGCGCTGGGGGGCGGAAAGTACAGCGATTTTGCAAACGCCAACCAGTATGTGGAAGAAGGACGGAAAATCTTCGGCAACACCAAGATCGGCCTTTGGAACGCCACTGGGGGCAAGGCGCTGGAGACCTTCCGAAAGGCCAACAGCGCGGCGCTGGACGTGGAGGACGTATGGTTCTCCAAGCCCCACTACGCCTACGCCCTGTCCCAATACTGCAAGGCGCACAGCATCACGGCGGAGCAGATCGCCGAAGGGAAGGGGCTGAAGGCGGCCAGAGAATACGCCGTTCTGGAGGCACAAAAGGCTACCTACCGGGACACCAACGCATTCTCCCAGACCATCAGCGACCTGGGCCGGGGATCCAAGGCCGGGAAAAACAAAGCCAAAAAGGCAGTGGCCACGATCATGGAGGGCATCCTGCCCTTCCGCAAGACCCCGGCGAACATCCTGGCCCGGGGCGTGGAGTACAGCCCCATTGGTTTGGTCAACGGGATCAAGGAGGCTGTATGGGATGTGCAGAAGGGGACAAAGACGGGAGCGGAAGCCATTGACGCGATCTCTGCCGGACTGAGCGGCACGGGGCTGCTGGCGCTGGGCATCTTCATGGCGTCCCAGGGCCTTGTCCGGGGCCACGGAGGGGACGACGACAAGAAGAAAAAGTTCGAGGAGATGCAGGGACACCAGGCGTATGCCCTGGAGCTGCCCAACGGCACGAGCGTGACGCTGGACTGGCTGGCCCCGGAGGCGCTGCCCTATTTTATCGGCGTGAACCTGTGGGAAGAGACCGGCGGGGAGCGGGCCACCCTGTCCGACTGGATGACTTCCGTTACGCTGGTGACGGAGCCGCTGCTGGAAATGAGCTGCCTGCAGAGCCTGAACGACGTGTTCGACGCGGTGGGCTATGCAAGCAGCAATGAAATGGCGCCCCTTCCGTCGGCGCTGTCCAGCGCGGCGACAAGCTATCTGACCCAGGCGCTTCCCACTGCGCTGGGGCAGGCCGAGCGGACCGGAGAGGACAAGCGGTATACCACCTACACGGAGAAAAACGCCTTCCTGACCAGCGACATCCAGTATACCTTGGGCAAGGCCAGCGCGAGGATCCCAGGGTGGGACTATCAGCAGATCCCCTACATCGACGCCTGGGGCCGCACGGAAGCCAGCGGCGGGACTGGGACCCGGGCATTCAACAACTTTGTCAATCCCGCGTATACGTCCCAGATCCAGACCAGCGAGATGGAAAAGGAGCTGCTGCGGCTGTATGAGGCCACCGGTGCGGGCAGTGTATTCCCCCAGCGGGCAGAAAAATATTTCACCGTGGATCAAGAAAGAAAAGACTTGACTGCGGAGGAGTATGTGAAGTATGCCACGCTGAAGGGGCAAAGCGCCTATCAACTGGTGACCGACCTGGTGAAAGACAAGAAGTATCAGGCCATGAGCGACCAGGACAAGGTGGCTGCCGTGGAAAACGCCTATAAGCTGGCCAACCAGCAGGCCAAACAGAAGGTTGGAGGGTATGAGCCGGAATCCTGGATCATCAAGGCGGCGGAAGCGGAAAAGAAATATGGGGTGGATCAGGAGACCTATGTTCTTTTGAAAACGCAGACTGCTGGGATCGAGAGCCTGAAAGACAAGGACGGCGAGAGCATCACCAACAGCAAGGGGCTGCAGATCATGGAGACCATTTACGGATACAGCCAGCTGACAGACAAACAAAAGCAGGCCATGTTCGAGTATCTGGGGGTCGGCAAGACCATCCGGCACTACAACCCGGCCAAGGTGAAGGAAGAACTGGCGAAGATGAAAAAGCGATAAGGACGGCGAAAGCCCACGCCGGAAGGCGCTCCGCAGGTCCATTGCAGAAAGGACATGCGATGGACAGTCAGCATCGGGCCATACGGGCCCGCATCTCTACCATGGCCCCGCGGCGGGCCGAGGCGTACATCAGATCCTTTGAGCTGCCGGAGGAGGAGGCAGAGAGCCTGATCCAGTGCGATGTGCGCCGCCTGTCCTACATCCAGGCGGCAGAACGGCTGCACATCTCCCCGGAGGCGCTGAAGAAGCGGCGCAGGAGGGCATTCACCAAGATCGCGGACGGAATATCCAACCCATAAGAAAAGACCAGACAGAGACCCTTTCCGGGCCCTTTGTCTGGTCTTTTTTTCTGTATGATGGCCTTGAAGGGGGCGGTAAACATGTATCAGCAATACAACCCCAACCCAACGGGAAAGAACGTGGGGGACTGCACGGTGCGGGCCATTGCGAAGGCGACCGGTAAGGACTGGGGCGAGACCTATCTGCACCTTGCAATGCAGGGCTATCTGATGGGGGACATGCCCAGCGCAAACGCCTGCTGGGGGGCCTATTTGAAGAAGCTGGGCTTTGTGCGGAGGATCCTGCCGGACACCTGCCCGGAGTGCTACACCCTGCGGGATTTTGCCCAGGAATACAGCAAGGGGACATACATTGTGGCCCTGTCCGGGCACGTGGTATGCGTGGAGGACGGGACGATCTGGGACAGCTGGGATTCCGGCGGCGAGGTGCCGCTATATTACTGGGTAAAGGAGAATTGACATGGCTTTTACACCTTACGGCTATCAGAACCCCTATTATCCGCCGCCCATGCAGGACAACCTGATGCAGATGCGGCAGCAGTTCCAGCCGCCGGCACCGGCCCCACAGCAGGGGATGATCTGGGTGCAGGGAGAAACGGGCGCTAAGAGCTACCTGGTGGCCAACGGCAACACGGTGCCTCTGTGGGACAGCGAAAACCAGACGGTATACATCAAATCTGTAGACACGGCCGGGATGCCCTCTATGCGGGTGCTGGACTACACGGAGCGCACAGCGGCCCCCAGAGCGGCTCAGGCCCCGGCAGTGGAGTATGTGCCCCGGAGCGAGTTTGACGCCCTGGCCGCCCAGGTGGCGGCGCTGAAGAAGGAGAAGGAGGAGCAGGATGGCTAACCCATTATTTCAGGCCCTGGGCGGGCAGATGCCCGGACCCATGGGGCAGTTCCAAAAGATGATGCAGCAGTTCCAGCAGTTCAGGGCCAACTTCCAGGGGGACCCCCAGCAGGAAGTGCAGAAGCTGCTGCAGAGCGGAAAAATGAGCCAGGAGCAGCTGAATCAGCTGCAGGCCATGGCGAAGCAGTTTCAGAGCCTGATGCAGTGATCAATTCGCGGCCGCGATTGATGATAAATTTTTGAGAGGAGTTTTTCTATGGCTATTTCTGACGGCATGCCCACCATGACCATGCCGGTGGCTCCCGCCAACACCAACGGCGGCGGCTTTGGCTGGGGCGGCGACGGCGCCTGGTGGATCATCATTCTTTTCCTGTTCGTGTTCTGCGGCTGGGGCAACAACGGCTGGGGCGGCAACAACGGCAACGGCGCGGGCGTCGTGGATGGCTATGTGCTGACCAGCGACTTTGCCAACATCGAGCGCAAGCTGGACGGTGTGAACAACGGCATCTGCGACGGCTTTTATGCCATGAACACCGGGATGCTCAACGGCTTTGCGGGCGTGACCCAGGCCGTAACCAGCGGTTTCTCCCAGGCGGAGCTTGCCCGGTGCAACCAGCAGGCCGCCTTGATGCAGCAGCTGAACGCCATGCAGATGCAGAACCAGGAGTGCTGCTGCGAGAATCGGGCCGCCATCGCCCAGGTGCGCTACGACATGGCCACCCAGGCCTGCGACACCCGGAACACGGTAAACACCGCCGCCCGGGACATCATCGACAACCAGAACCAGAACAGCCGGGCTATCCTGGACTTCCTGACCCAGAGCAAGCTGCAGGATCTCCAGAGCGAGAACCAGGGGCTGAAGCTGGCGGCGTCTCAGGCCGCCCAGAACAATTACCTGATCTCCCAGCTGCGGCCCACGCCGATTCCGAGCTATCAGTCCTGCAATCCTTGGGCAGGCGGCAGCTATACCGGGTGCGGCTCTTGCGGCTGCTGAAAACTGCATAGCATAGCTTTTTGCCGACATCGGCAAAATGGTCAGCCCCGTGCTGATACTGACAACAACGCGGCGGGGCAATAGTCCCGCCGCTTACTTTATGAAAGGAATGATTTTATGGCTGAGTACAGCAATGGCAATATCGTGACCGTCGCCGCCGGTCAGAACGTCCCTCTAACTGAAACGGCAGCAAACAGTAAGCCCTGCATCATCCACCGAGAGGGCGCGGGCATCGTGACCCTGCGCGGGCTGACCAACCAGTGTAAGGCCCGCTTCCGGGTGGGCTTTGGGGGCAACATCGCCGTGCCCACCGGCGGGACGGTGGAGGCCATCACCGCCGCCCTGGCCATCAACGGGGAGCCGCTGAACAGCGCCACCGCCACCGTGACCCCTGCCGCCGTGGAGAACTTCTTCAACATCTACGTCAGCGCCATTGTGGAGGTTCCCCGGGGCTGCTGCCTGACGGTGGCCATGGAGAACACCAGCACCCAGGCCATCAGTGTGGCAAACGCAAACATGACCGTGGAACGGATTAGCTGAAAGGAGAATCGTTTATGGGTATGAGAACATTATACAAGCTGAAGGACATGCTTTGCCAGGAGCTGGACGAGATCGCCGAGAAGGGAGAGCTGGGGGCCGGTGATCTGGACATCGCCCACAAGCTGACCGACACCATCAAGAACATCTACAAGATCGAGATGCTGTCCGGCCAGCAGTACAGCCGGGATAGCTATCCCAGAGAGGGCTATGCCCGGGGCGGGGACTGGAACGCTAACATTCGGGGCAACTACGGGCGGGAGAACTCTTACCGCCGTGGGCACTATGTGCGGGGCCACTACAGCAACGACGACGGCCGGGATCAGCTGAAGGAAAAGCTGGAGGGCATGGCCCAGGGCGCCGACGAAAAGACCCGGGAAGTCCTGATGCGGGCCATGGAGATGCTGGGGGAGTGATTTTTCCACCAGCGTGAATAAAAAGAGAAAAAATATTCTCTTCAAACCCTTGCCGTATAAGGCATTTCTTGCATAATTCTTTCCACCACTTTTCCACCACCTTATGTTATTTCAGGTTACGTTTTATACAAATAACTGGAAGAAATAAAGGGTCGAAAAAGCGAAGAGAAAACCCCAAAAGCCTTGTATCCCAAGACTTTCGGGGTTTTTCTTTCTGGCACGCCCGAAGGGACTCGAACCCCCAACATTCAGAACCGGAAACAGTACAATGCTCGCCGCAAACGCCTTGTCGCTCTAAGGCTGCTATGGACACCATATTTTATTTTCCACCACTTTTTCCACCAGTACCATCTAAGAGGCCCATATTTTGATGCAGGATTTTCCCATCTTTATGAGTGTATATATTGGCAGTGGTTTGAATATCTGCGTGGCCCATCAGCTCTTTTGCCACGTTGATGGGAACGCCTGCGCGTTGAAGATCGGTACAGAAGGTGTGCCGCAAACAGTATGGGGTAAGATCATCGGAGACCACAGAGGTGATGATCTTGTTCCGCTTTGTCTCAGCCCCCATATAAATATCCAGGTCACGCTTGAAGCCCGTCCAGAGGCGGCGGAGACTGTTTTCGTTCTGAGGGTTTCCGGATCCGGTGGGAAAAACATAGTCAGAGGGCCGCCTGCGGGCCGCCTGGAGCTTTGGCAACAGGGCGGCATGTATGGGAATATCCCGGACGCCGGAAGCTGTCTTAGGGGCCTTTATGGCGTTCGTCATGCCGCTCTCCCGGGCGGCGTGAACATGGATCTCGTTCCGGTCAAAGTCCACATCGCCCCAGGTGAGGGCGGCAGTCTCGCCGGGGCGCATGCCGGTATAGAGCAGGGTGAGGATCCATAGGCCGGAACGGTGGGTCTCCGCCACGGCTAAAATGGCTTTGCGCTCCTCTTCTGTGATGGGGCGGCGCTTATGCGCGGCCATATTCGGTAGGGTGAGCAGCTCCGCCGGATCATAGACGATGAGGCGGGACTGGCGGGCCCGCTTGAACAGCTCCTGAAGCACCATGCGGACTTTCTTCACATGGGATTCCGACATGCCGGCCTGGCTGTTGAGGATCTTCTGGAGGTGGACATCCCGAACGTCCTTCAGTTTCATGTGGCCGATGGCAGGCTTGATGTACTTCTTGTACTTTTCATCATACATCCCCAGGGATTTGGCTGTCAATCCTTTGGGCTTTTTGTAAAGCTCCATCCATTGCTGATACCAGGCGTCTACCGTGCTGTTGCTGCTGATCTCGCCCTTTTCGGCGGCGTCCAGCATGGCGGCCAGCTTTTTCAGGGCTTCCAGTTCCGTTTTGCCGGTGGCTTCATATTTTTTCCCGTGATAACGGGCGGTTTTTCTGATCCTTTCCGGCATTTTAACTTCCTCCGACACAAAGTGACCGAAAGTGCAATTTTTTCATGTTAGAGTATAAGCGCAGGCGGGAAACCCCGCCCGCGTTTGATCACTTGGCCCCGCCGCCTGCTGCGGAGGGCGGCGGGGGTCTTTATGATCCAGAATCCTTTTTAGATTTTGCCAGCATGTAGCCACATAGTTTCTCTTGATGATTCCAACTTGGGGTCACGTTGTACTTTTTAAGCTCTTTCATGATATTCTTATATTTCCAATACCAGGTCAGATCTGGGCTTTTCGGACGACATAGTTTACATGGCTGACGATCTAAAAGATCAACTGCGTTAATGGCTTTTGTAATAGAGGGATTACATGTTTTGGTGCGGTGAAAAGTTTTTCCTGACGGAGAAACATAAAACGTGTATGTCAAACCCCATTCTGTATCATCAAGTGAAAAACCATCTCTTGGGTATCCATCGTTCCCTATCATTGTTCGGGAAGGCATACCACATTCATGGGCGATAGTAAATTCATCTTTTGTTGCGTATTCTTTTAGATATTGTTTTCTTTTGGTTTCATATTCAAATTTTTCTTTTACATCTTGAATTTTCATTGAAATAAAGGCAAACCCCATGATCGCAGGTCCAGGCAATAATAGGATCAAAGCGAAAATAAGCAACCATGTGTTTGATTTTTGATTGGTTTTTGTTGTAGCTTCTGATGGTATTTTTTCTGTTTCTTCTTTCGTTTGTGTAGTTCCACTTCCGTGATTGGTCTTATCGTCCATAGCGTAGGGGCAAATACCATTTTCATGCTGATGCGCCGAATATCCGTGGTGATAATGATATTCGCCGGTCGATCTATCGTAATGCCCCCCGTGGGAATCAGTTCTTCCGGAATGTGCAAAGGATGGGGATATAGCGATCAAAGCTGAAACGCATAAAATGACAGCTATTTTCAGTCTGCGAGGAAACGAAGGCACATCGATCCCCCTCTTTTTTGAATAGTCCCATAAATCGGCTTGACAAATACGAACGGTTGTTCTATCATTGGCTTACGGATAGAGACAGGAGGGCAGGAGAATGACCGAACAACAGGCAGCAGCGTACATCGCGCAACTTACATATGAGGAAAAGCTCAAACTCAGCGAGATGCTAAGATCCCTTGCACAAAAGCGTCCACTTTCTCCTTCTCCTCTGGAGACAATTGAACCAGACGTCTGATCAGAGAGGCGTCCAGATCGCGCTCATCGGCATTGCCGGTGGGCGCGTCTTTTTTTACTCCCGGACTGTCCTCGGTTCCCAGGAGGTAGCCAACGGAGACCTCAAAATAAGCGGCGAGTTTATTCGCAACTTCTGCCGAAATACTTTTCTTTCGCCCCATCTTCAAGTCTGTCATTAGACTTACTGAAACTTTTGCGTCCTTTGCCATTCGATACCCCGTGACCCCTTTTTGTTCGCACAGTTCGGAAAGACGATTATACAAAATAGACATAATACGGCTCCTCAAAATAGTTATTTCTACAAACTACGCGAGCGAGTGGTATTTTGCCTTGACTATTACTTGAGAAAGTAGTAATATATGGACATGACAAACCTGTTCGCGTTATATTCAGCCTCTTCACACCCTGAGTATATTACACGAAGCAGTAATTGTCAACGATAGAATGGGGGAAATAGGACAGCCCCCTCTCACTGCCAATGAGAAGGGGCTGACGCACACTTTGTCCAGCATCCGCTGTGATCTTCCGGGCTGCGGCCATCCGCATCATCAATTTCGGCTTGCCTGAACAAGCCCCGACTTGAACGGTCCGGTCGTTGCCCCTTTGGCGCGGGGGCGTTTCACAGCGGAACACTGCCTGCTACGCACGCGACGCGTTCATAGCGCGGAGGGTATCCGCAAAATGAAACCCCAGGCAGTCCACGGTGACACGAGGGAGGACGGGCAAGGATGGGACGCCTTGAAGAAAAACAGACCGAGAGCCATGAAAAGCTCAAGAAGATCTGTTTCCTCAAGGCAAGCACCAGTGGCCAAATCCCCACCCCCTTTCAGTGTATCCGGATGTTTCCGGCCGGACACCCCCATTCTATCACACCTTACACTACAAAGTAAAGGAGGATGCAGGATTGACCGACTACGAAAAGCTGGTGAAGCACCGGCTGATCGACCTGGGGAAGACACAGACCTGGCTGATCGAGGAGGTACAGAAGGCCACGGGGCAGTATTGCGACAGCAGCCTGCTGCACAAGCTGTACACCGGAAAGCTGAAGGTGCCGAAGATCCGGGCGGCGGTGGACGGCGTACTGGGTCTTGGATAAAAAAGAGCCCCGCCCGGTGAGCAGACCGGGCGAGGCGCAGGAACAACGGATTTCTGCGGACAGTATAACACATCCGCAGGGGAAAGGCAAGAGGATGAAGGAAAAACGAGTATCCGCACTGAACGCGGAGATCGCTGAGAAGCGGCGGCTGATGCGGGCGGCCTACGGGAAGGCCTGCATCACGCCAACGGAGCTGGCGGCGGAGGTTGGGTATTCCCCCCACGCCCGGTTCGGCGATATGTGGGCCCAGCGCAACGGCATCCCGCCGGTACAGCTGGGGCCGAGGAAGCGGGTCTATGAGATCGACCTGGTGGCGAAGGCCATCGTACAGGCGAGGGGGATGTGCTGATGAGAGACATTGTGATCGTGATCGCCGCGGTCTGCGCGGTGGGCGGGCTGTCCATGTCGGTGGGCAGCATATTGGACGGGCGGAGCGACAGCTGGCGCAGCGGATTTGCCGCGGGGTGCCTGGCGATGAGCGTGACCGCGCTGCTGGGGGCCGTGGTGGCCGCCTGGGTGATGTGAGGAGGACATATGGACAGACGGACAAGGACACGGCAGGAGCTGCGGAGAGAGCGGCAGGAGGCAGGGCTCTGGTTCTGCGCCATCGGCGGGATGATCCTGCTGGGGGTATTCTTCTGGGATGCCCTGCTGGCGGCGCTGGGGGCGGCGATGCTATGAGGAGATACATGCCGGAGCCAAGCCTGGAGGAGCCGGAGAAGGACGAGATGCCCCGCTGCCCCTGCTGCGGCTGGGAGTGCAGCACCCTCTACCGGGCCCGGGGCGGCGAGATCGTGGGCTGCGAAAACTGCATTGACGCGCTGGATGCGGTGGACAACAGGCATCTGGCGGACTGAGGAGGACATATGGACGAAGAGAAGAGCGGGATCTTTCAGATCCAGGACGACCAAGGGGCCGAGTGGGCCCTGAAGAAGATCCGGGAGGCCCGGGAGGAGCAGGCCAAGTGGCTGGACTTCTACCAGGCCCGCATGATCCAGGTAAAGACCCAGACCCAGGAGACCATCGACTTTATGGAGGGCCTGCTGCGGCAGTATTTCGACGGCGTTCCCCACCGGGTGACGAAGGGCGGCACGGAGAAGTACGCTCTGCCGTCCGGGGAGCTGATCTGCAAGCCCGCCGGGATCGACTATGAGCGGAACGAGGGGGCGCTGCTGAGCTGGTGCGAGGCCAATTTGCCGGAGGCGGTGAAGGTGACCCGCAAGGCCAGCTGGGAGGATGTGAAGAAATACATCAAAGAGACCGGGGACATCCCGGAGGGCGTGGTACCCGTGGAGACGGAGCCCACGTTCCAGGTGAAGTGAGGTAGCTTATGGAAAAAATGGAGATTTACGAGCAGAGCCGGGTGTGCCCGGAGAACGCCCAGCGGCAGATCCAGGCGGGCAAGCTGCGGGGCAAGACGGACATCAACCCCATGTGGCGGCTGAAGAAGCTGACGGAGCTGTTCGGCCCCTGCGGGAGCGGTTGGAAGATCGAGAACGTGGCCTTCTGGACGACGCCGGGGGCCAGCGGCGAGGTGGTGGGCTGGTGCAGCCTGGAGCTGCGGTACGCCACGGAAAACGGATGGTCTGACCCCCTGTTCGGCATCGGCGGCTCGATGCTGGTGGATACCCAGAAGGGCAGCCTGACCACCAACGACGACGCCTACAAGATGGCCTACACGGACGCCATTTCCGTGGCCTGCAAGAGCCTGGGCATGGCGGCGGACGTCTACTGGAACCAGGACAAGACCAAGTATGACCGGCCCCTTGAGCCCCAGGACAAGCCCAGGATCGTCTGTCAGCGGTGCGGCAAGTCCATCATGGGCTACAACGGAAAGGCCGGGAAATTCACGGCGGAGGAGATCGTGGAGAAGAGCCGGGCGGCTTATCACAGCGATCTGTGCTGGGGCTGCATGAGAGCCGTCAAGAAGGCCCAGGCCGAGCAGGCCCAGGCGGAGCAGACGACCCATGAAGACGCCGGTTGACACGGTAAAGGGCCGGATCGTGGGTTATGACGAGCGAACCCAGGAGCTGCTGATCCGGGCCCACTACGACGACTGGTACACCATGACCAAGCGGGGGTACAAGGAGTGCCTGGTGCAGCCCCTGGACGCCCGGCCCCTGAGCGACCGGCAGCGGAAGATGTGCTACGCCCTGCTGCGGGAGATCAGCGACTACACCGGGCAGGACGTACACTCCGCGAAAGAATACCTGAAGATCCGGTTCCTGGCGGACGACTTCGGGGAGACGGCGGACAGGATCTTTTCCCTGGCCAACGCCCCTATGAGCCTGGTGTGCGCCTTCCAGCGGTATCTGGTGCGGTTTATCGTGGAGTATGACATCCCGTGCCGGGTGTCTCTGCTGGAGTATGTGGACGACGTGCAGGACTACATCTACGCCTGCCTGATCGCCAAGAAGTGCTGCATCACCGGGCGGAAGGCTGACCTGCATCATATTGATCGGGTGGGGGCCGGGCGAAACCGGGACGACATCATTCACGAGGGCATGGAGGTGCTGCCCCTGTGCCGGGAGATGCACCAGGAGGCCCACACCATGAGCGACCGGGAGTTTTTCGAGAAGTATCACCTGCCCGGCGGGGTGGTGATGGACAAGACCCTGTGCCGGATCTACAAGGTGAAGGCCAAGAGAGAGGTGAGACAGGCCGGTGGCTGAGAGCAAAGAGTACGTCAAGTTATGGCTGAGCTATGACGATTATTTCCGGGAGTACGACAAAGAAGCTGTGGGGACTTTAGTTCTGGCCATGATCGCATATCGGAGAGACCGAACGGAACCCCAGCTTCCCGGGCCGGAGCGGTTTATCTGGCCCGCCATAAAGCGAGACATAGATGAATCCATCAAGGCGCAAGAAGAGTTTTCTGCCCGATGCAGTGAAAACGGGAAAAAAGGAGGCCGTCCAAGAATCGAACAGAAAGCGGATGCTTTACCGGAAAAGCCAAAAAACCCAACCCTTTTTCCGGAAAGCCAAAAAAAGCAAGGTCAAGGACAAGGTCAAGGACAAGGTCAAGGACAAGGTCAAGGTGATATAACGCGCGCGAAGCGCTTCACTCCCCCCACACTCGCAGAGGTTCAGTCCTATGTGGCTGAGCGCCATTCGGCAGTAGACCCGCAGGAGTTCATCGACTTCTACGAATCAAAGGGCTGGATGGTCGGCAAGACCCCCATGAAAGACTGGAAAGCGGCTTGCAGAAATGCGGAGAAGTGGGACCGGTGGGCAAGGCAGAAGCCAAAACAGCCGTTTGTCTATGACTACGGCAGCACGGAGGGCAGCCTATGAACACGGAATCCATCATTGACGCCATCGCCAGGGCCAGCGCCCAGCGGCCCGCTCCTGGGGACTACATGAAAGAC
>ERZ1034992.160-NODE-160-length-42729-cov-101.895885_pt1 | contig 42729 bp, 40 predicted proteins | sample MGYA00520695_ERZ1034992 | MGnify/ENA primary metagenome ERZ1034992 (study PRJEB33766, sample SAMN09781778) | gut metagenome | biome: gut microbiome | host: Homo sapiens | place: Madagascar | study: EMG produced TPA metagenomics assembly of the PRJNA485056 data...
ACCTACGTTTTTGTTTACGAAGTCACTACAAAAGTGAGCCGAAGTCACTACAAAACTGTGCTGAAGTCACTACAAAAGTGAGCCGAAGTCACTACAAAAGTGTGCTCTTTTGGCGTGTAAGAGACTGATAATCAGCTATAAATTCGTGTCGGAATATAGAATATAAGAATATGGAGGATTCTATAGTAATTTATCTATTATAGAAAAAATAAAAAAATCACCGTTTCTTCTTTATTCTATATTCTATATTACCGAAAGACTAAGAGAAAGAAAATCAATAAGTTAGGAGACAAAAGAGCACACTTTTGTAGTGAAAACAGCACATAAATGTAGTGACTTCAGCACAAAAATGTAGTGACTTCGGCACACTTTTGTAGTGACTTACAGGTTACGACTCTAAAAAAGCATGGTATGGAAGACAATAAGCAGATAATAAAGAAATATATCAACACCCCCTTTGCCTATGCCAGGGCGCAGAAAGGATTGACTTTGCTCCAGCAGAACATCATGGTAAAGGTGGTTGAACATCTACAGGTGTATATAGGCAAGTACTTTAAAAATCCTGTATTGCAAGGTTCCAAGGAAGACCCTAAGCCTATGATGACGCGCGAGGATAGGGATAATTTGCCTCCTGTGCGCATAGAACTGAGTGAGCTGGGTGTATCTTCCTGTTCGTATAGTAGAGTGCGTGAGGCGTTAAAAGAAGTGCTAAACGTGCAGTTAGAGAAGAACACGTTTGACGATGAAGGAAAACCTGTAAAACGCTTAATACAGATATTCTCGAAGATAGACACACCTGTTACCGACAAAGGGACACAGGTGAGGATGAAGTTAGGCGAGGATGATGAACTGACTGACGTACAGGTGGACCGTACACGAGGATATGTAGACATCTACCTGAATACGGATATGGTCTTTGAAATGTTCGACATGAATCTCGGTTACGTATCGCATCCAAAAGACATAGCACGTATAGGCAAGGTTGACAACATGCCGTTGATGTATTATCTTGTCAGACATAAGATGAAGAACTTCGATCTGTCTAAGGTGGAGATAACCCCTTTTGAAATACGCGACTATCTTGGACTTATAAAGCGTGATGCTGATGGTAACGTGACTGACGTAAAATATCCCCGTTATAGTATGTTTAAATCGCGCATAATAAAAACAGCTCTTGACGATATAAAACGTGCTTGTGATGCGGGGCAGATAGATTTCTATTTCGACATAAAAAAAGAGGTGCGTCCACGAGGTAAGACAAGGGGAGAACCGAGTTATATAGAGTTTGTAAAGGTGGCGGATAAGAAGAAAGCAAAGCAAGACCACCGTAAGGCTTCAGAAAAGCGACTGTGCAAGACGTTATGTGAAATATATCCTACGCTTGACGAAAAGCGTATGATGGCTATATTCAAGACGGTTCCCGAAGACCTTTGGAACGACTTCAAGGCGTATGCCTATAATGGTGTGCCCCAGGCAGTGGAGCAGCCGCATAGATGGAGTGGCACGATGGAGGACTTCGTGTTTTACATTATGGAGCAATGGATAAAGCAGCATAGCGCGAAGGCCGAGGCACAGCAACAGACTTTTGCCTTTGCTGAAGTCGAGGAAGTGAAACCAGGTGAAAAAGAGTGGCAGATGTATTTGCGCTTGATTGATAAGCAACTTGCGTCCGACTTGAGCAAGGTTAGGTACCTATCGTTTGAGGATGGTGCTGTATGTTTGGGCGTGGAGAATAAATCTCAAGTAGAAATGATAGAAGAGCATTTTGTCGATGTTGCCGTTTTGTCCCATGCGCAGAAATGCGCCGTTAAGATATTCGGCAAGAAAATTTCCCTGAACTATAAGATTGTAAAACAATAAAAATTCACACCGCTTACCCTTTCCCATAGGGTAGGCGGTGTTTTATTATGTCCTGTTGATGTTAGCGACTTTTTCTAATTTTGTAGGCGTAATCAACAAGACATATATATGGGAAAAATCAAATCAGTTATGTTATGGCTTCTGGCTGTAATCACGTTTGCGAGCTGCACTGCCTCACGTAAGGTGGAGCAGGGGAGTAGTGAGCAGCAGCGTGATAGTGTTGTCTCCGTTGTTATGGATAGTGTGGCGAAATCAGAGGCAAGGACGGACAGCAGCGCCGTTACAGTCACGGACGAGAATCATACGTCCGGCACCACAAGCGAGAAGGGTAGGGGAGAGGAGACCGTCCAGGAGCGAGTGACCGAGAGCACGGATGCTCAAGGCAACAAGACCACCACCACCGACCGCACGATACACCGTAAGGGCGACTATGAGCGCAATAGTTCTTACGAGGAACATTTCAAGCATCTGGAATCGACCATATCACGTATGCAGCATACGATAGACAGCCTTGTGTTGAGCAATAAGCTGAATGTCGGTACGCATTGGGCGAAGAAGGACAGCACGAATATGGTGATGGAGAAGAATACAAAAGAGATAAAAGACACTTCTTTTGAAGACTTTATGTGGAAAGTCATGAAGGAACTTGCATTCTGGGCATTTGTATTATTATATATATTAGGACTATTATCATGGCTAAAAGACAAGATAGAGGAATGGTTGAACTCTCGGAACAGCCGGAAGTGACGCTACAGGACTTCGTTCTCCCTGCCAAGATAGAGGCTTTCTGTGAGAAATACAAGCCGCTCGGCCATTGGCGTGAGGATTGCGACATGTTCACCGACTATCAGCTACGCTCGTATTTCAAGGCAGTGGTGTGTCCGTTGGGCGATCCGCTGGCATTGTACCTTCAGGAACTGGCAGCAAGAGGCTTCAAGATGAAGGATGATGAATGTGGAGAGCCGGTAATCTACGCTGCGCTACGATGAATTTTGAATTAGGAGTTAGGAGTTAGGAATTGGTCACCTTTGGCGATTTTGAATTATTTAGTTTTAAATTTACAACCATAAAAAATTATAGACATGAAGAAACCTCATTATTTTTACAAGATTTCGGCTACATCTAATGTTGGCCGAGACATTCAGGCGTTTATGCACCGTTGTCAGGAAGCCGAAGAAAAGGCACGTGAGTGGGCAAAAAAACAAGGCGCGAGCAGTTATTACGAGTCACCTGAAGGTATGGCAGGTGGAGTGGGAGCCGTGGTGTTTGCCGACACCACCGGACGAGACGGATGGGAGAAGGAAGTGTCGCCCGACGGACGTGTCTTCTTCTTCCCCATCGAAGGCACCGACTTGGATAAAGAGATAAATGCCCTGCCCGTCGTGAGCGAGGCAGAGCTGTTCGGTATACTTACCCTTCAGCCGAAGCGCACGAACGACAACTTGCCATTGCCCATGACCTTTGGCAACAGTACACCCATCGTGTTCTTGCATCAAGGCTTCTGGTATGCAGACGTTCCGTATGTAAGTGCCGATATGACGCTCACCAAGATAGAGGAAAAAGAGTTTTATCGTCGCAAGATGGCAGCGATAAACGAACGAAAATAAGTAGTAAGTAGTAGATCATAAGTGGTTAATAATTAGGTCTTAGTTTAGATTTGTTTTTTTATGCGTTACCCGTCCGTGAGGATAGGTAACGCTTTTCTTTAAAACGTTAGTCTTGTGTAGGATGGTCGGCAACCATATAATCCTCGTCTAATCTTATGCTGTTGTATCGTTTCGCTTCGTTGAGCATACGAGTGAGGTCGGCTATTTGCTTTTGCTGTTCGGCAATAATATCGAGTAGCCGGCGCTGTTGCTCTATGTGCTCATTCTCTAACTTTACGATAGCCGCAAGATTCGCATCGCTGATATTGTCGGCTGGTGTTGCCGACTCTTGCGCATCTTCCGTCTCTCTCGTTTTTGCCACAACACCTGGCACTACCGATGGGGCAATCTGTACGTCCAGGGGGTTGAGCATAGAACGCTCTCCGTGCTGACGTTCGTCCGTACTGTTTGCGTAGCCTTGTGCTGGTTCGAGAATATCATTTGGCGTAGGCATACCAGGCACTACAGCACCGTCTGCGCCGGCATCTGCATCACGAAAGAAGGCAGAGAGAGGAATCTGATAAGCGTTGCAGAGTCGGAGCATACTAAGGACAGGCATTGGTCCTTCGCATCTAACCCACGCCTTAAACCGATTGTTAGACTTGGCTCCGAGGGCTTGCAGAATCTCGCCTTTGGGTATCTCAGGGTTGGCTTCGAGCCATTGGCTTAAAAAAGAGAAATTGTACTGGTACTTCATAATGATAAGTGTTAATGTAAAATCTTTAAGTATTAAAAATTGCAAAACTATTGGATTAACCAATAGTAAAAATTGGTTATTTCAATTTTAAGAATTATATTTGCTTCAAATTTAAGAAATAAGAATTAGATGACCAAGGAAATCATTGAAAAAATCACTAAATCATGCACGCCGTTGCGGACGGATGATTTGACCGTTGAGGACAAAAAGAATCTGTATGTTGCATTGGCTAAGAAGGGCTTTACGCTCGCCACTTTCTACCTTCGTTTCTTCCAGAAAGGATTTTCTAAATGGGAGATAGAAGGTACTGACGAGTGTAAACGTCAATTCTTACTATTGTCTGATGTGTCCCATTCTTTGTTGGAATATGTAGACGAGAATGACTCGCAGATGGAGAAGGGCGATAAGGGGTATCTATACACCTTGGCGCAGAGCAATGATCCTGGCGTTTTCTATTCTTGTCTCAAGCGAGTGAACGCTGGTATGTGCAACAAGTTTATCGCTTATATGAACGAGCGGGGAATGAGTGCCGCCACCGTGATAAAGCGTTTCACATCTGAGAACTGGAAACCGTGGGAACAGGAAGGCATACGCAACCTTCTCACTTCTTATTTTATTGACGAACAATTATAATACTTTACATATGCTTGACATTACGCTTGACTTAGAAACCTGCTCGCTTTGCCCCACAGCAGCAGTCATGTCAATTGGTGCAGTTGCATGGAGGCGAGATAGCGAAAAAACTCCTTTTTATAATTTGAAAGACGGCACGCAAGACCCTTCAAGTGTGTTCTCTTGCCACATAGATCTCCGTAGTATGTTTGTCAACAAATATACCTTTGATGAAAAGACAGCGGAGTGGTGGGGAACTAAGAGCGATAAGGCCAAAGCTTCGTTACTGAGTAACGACAGCTATGAGTTGCCGTGCCGACCTATTGAGGTAGCCGTGAAGGATCTTTTTGAGTGGTTGGAGGATTTCAAGAAAGAGCAAGGCAACCAGGACGTTTGCCTTTGGGCACAGGGTTCTGACTTCGACATCGCTATCTTGCGTAATATCTGCTATAAGTTGGGCATAGATATTCCCGTGCATTATACCAACTTCCGCGACCACCGCACGTTTATCTACGAGGCAGCCCGACTGATATGCAATGCGCGTGACGTGTTCTATCGTCCGAGCGAGGCATACGACCTTGTGGAAGACTATAAGGACGTGGAGAAGGGTGCGGAACACGACCCCGTGTTCGACTGCAAGCGTAGCATATATTCAACGTGGCAGATGATGAAGAAATTGGCTCATCTGAAATCTCCGGAGGAATAATGCCTAACCACGAGTATCTGAACTATCCCTATATTCCCAACCGTCAGAACAAGAGACAAGGACGACCTACGCATCGGGAGTATCTGCATCGCATAGCCTATACTGAAATGGTGCGCGACTATGACGGCGACAACAAAGTGTTGCTCTTTCATGCGCCATTCGCCTTAGTGAAGGATGTGTGTCAGAAGTTGTTCACGATGATGCAGGGCAATGTAGAGAACATCATAATAAGAAACGAGCATTCCTGCCGAGTGAAAAACGGCAAGTGTTATTGGCGTGTAGCTGTGGAGATAATCGGTCTCAAAGAGAACTTCATTTCGTTCAAGGAGTTCGTGCTGATGTTGATTGGCTGCATGAAGAACTTGGCTAACTGCACCATCCGGCACTTCCGCACGGAGACGTTTCTGAACTTATAGTAAATAACAAATGTAAAAACAAAAAGAATAAAGGACAGCACGACGATGGAGGTAGCGGTAACGCCCTCCTATAAGTAAGCCTCGCCAGTAATAAGGAACTGAAGGCCTCGGAGACTGAGCAAGGCTGAAAGAAGTTTGGCACATCGTCGGCTGTCCCTTTTAAATAATAAAGGGAAACTATGTTCTTTCATCCTATAATAAATCGTCTCGCCAACATCGACCTGCACCTTCTCGTGAAGCCTGCCAACGAGCAGCGCATCGAAGGTCAGACCGCGTGTTTCTGTCCTATCTGCAAGAAGGGGCAGGACGTGGATGCCGATGTCAAGCAGACACCTCACTTCATTATCTACGAGAATGAGCGAGGTGGACTGTATTCGGGTGTGGGCGTTGACGACAACCGAATGGCAGAGCATGGTGCCGTAAAATGGAAATGCACCCGTACGGGTAAGACTGGCTACGGAGCCATCGAGTTGTATGCAATCAAGATGAACCTTCCGATGCACGGATATAGTCTTCAGCGTATCTGCCAAAGACTCGTAAGGGATGTGTATGGCGATACCGACGAGGTGCGCCGTGCCTTCCCAGAGGTGTTTGCCAAGATGGACTATCGTACTCGGGCACAGCAGACCATCGAGACATTCTCTTTCATGCCGAAGACCGACTTCTCGCCACAAGAGCTTGCAGCCCTTGGGTGTGAGGTGACGCTTGACAAGGGGCTGCCTCGCTTCGGCTTTGGCAGTACGTTCACGCCTGACATGCTCAACAAGGACTTCCGTATCTATTCCCTTCTGAGCGTGACGCTGCCCGATGTAATACGTGACGGTCAGCATGTGAGCGAGATTATCCACGGTACGCCCTGGAATCCGCTTTTCGTGTGCTTTGCCTCGCAGGAGATAGGTCCGCAAAACTCATACGGATGTTTCTTCCGTCCGGCAATGGCTGGGAGCGAGCCGATAGTGTTCTCTACGGCAGAGGAGCACAGCGTGAGAAAGGTGAGCAAGTGGCTCATGGGCGACAATGTGTTTGTTCATGCAATGGATAATCGCAAGAGCGACAATACAGCCGTTCATGCTGCTATTGCAAAGTACGACCCCGAAGAAAAATACACCGAAGAGAAGAAGATTTGGGTAGAGAGAGAAGATAAAGAAGGTAAAGGCAAAGGAACTTTCAAAGAAGAGAAATACACCATCCCCACCGCCGAGATAAAAGCTCGCAACATCGTGTTTTGCCGCACCCCCGAAGACGCATTGAGCGTGTATTATGCCATGCGCTCCCTGCGCCTTGACAAGGCTGAAGACCAGCATTTTCAAAACTTCTGTTGGTATCACGTGGCGTTCTCCATCGGACGGAGAAATTTCTGGTATATCGAGCGTGGCGAATGGAAACGGGAGAATCTTGATTTCAGTGCTGTGCAATATCAGAAGATGAACCGATTTGCCGAGCACGTCATCATCCTATACCCCAACGATATTGCCTCACAGCGCGACTGCGGAGCTATATGCACCAAGTTCAGTTCGTTGTATTATGCAATGCTGCCCGAGGGTTTCCGCTCGCGTTATTGCCGACGCTGGCAATGGCTATATGGCTGCTCTCCCCGAAGCGTGCGCGACTATCTGCTGACATATAACATGAACGCAGAAGAGAACTTCCAGTTCGACCACGACCTTCGCCTTCCACTCTACTCCCGATTGCGTGGAGCCAGGAACACGGAACCTTTCGAGATAGAATATCCGCGTGACCCTCGAAGCGGAAAGCCAAAGCCACCTACCTGCAAGGTGTCGCCTACGCGATTGTGGCTCTTTATGACCGCTCACGGATATTATCGAATGATAGACCCCGAGAGCACCGACCTCGTAGGACAGTATATCCACCTGAACAAATGCTTTGTGGAGTATATCGATGCAAAGAGCATTATCCAGGCAGCAAAGACAATGCTTTTGGAATATATAGAACAGACATGGCGGCATAGCGACAACGAGCGACGCTTGATGTCCGACTGTGCCAATATGGTGGACAAGACCTTCACTGAGAAGTCTGCCGGAGGTTTGCAGAGTATGGTGATAAACTTTGCCGATGCGTTTGATGCCAAGACTGAGTATTTCTACTTCAACAATGTGGCACTGAAGATAACGCCTGACAGCATTCGCACGGTGTCGTATGACGACATCAACTTCTTTATTCCCTCGCTCGCCAAGAAGCCGTATGACTTCACGATGAGAGCCTTCAAGACTCCTTTTACAATTACCGAGCGTCAGGAATACCGCGACCGACTGGAAGCGATAGACAAAAAGGAGAAGATGCAGAACGAGGACGGGTCGCCAGTGTTCAGCTACGACGAGATAAAGCAGATGCGTGGCGACCTTATGGAATGGGCACAGACATATCGTTGGGATGTCAACTGGCAAGGACAGCAAGAAAAAGACCTTTGGCCTATCCTGCGTATTGTGCGTGGATTCTCAAACACCCTCTGGGAGCGAGAGCGAGACGTGCTGCGTAGCAAAGAGAAACTTACTGATGACGAGCGAGCCGTAATGAACGCCCATTTCGCCAATATGCTTTCGGGCATTGGCAGACTTTGTTATCGTTCATGGGAAGGGATGCAGAACGTCTGCCCTTATCTTCTTGAGGATAATATTGCCGACGAGAAGCAAGCCTCTGGTGGTAGTGGTAAATCGGTATTGGTAAACCTCGTAGTTGGTTCGGCAGTCAATGTGTTTTGTGTGGATATGAAAGACTTTCTTACCATTGTCGATGCAAAGTTCTGTCTTTCCGACTTGCTCATATATCCCGGCAAGTATCGTGTTGTACACTGGGAGGACAAGCAGAAGAGCTTTCCGCTCAAATACTTCTACAACAAGATTACCAAAGGTACGAAGGTTGAAAAGAAATTTGGCGACCCCGTCAGTCTGAAGATGGAAGACTCACCGATGCACGTCATAACAAGCAACAGTCCGTTGAGCGATGACGACCCCTCTACTATAGGTCGTTTCCCACTGGTTAGTTTCTCCGACCGCTTTGCTCGCGAGAATCCTCAAAAGCGACAGCCGGCGCGATCACCATCCGACATTATGAAGCGTTTTGATACAGACCCCGCCAAGCTCACCGACATCGACCGCAACCAAGCCATTTACATTTGCGCCCTTGCAGTTCAGTTCCTCATGCGCTATCACACCTTTGCCATTGCACCTCAAGGCAATGTGCGTCGCCGTCAGATGGTACAGAAGCTCACCGAGAGCATCGTGCGCTACTTCGAGTGGTTCTTCTCTCGCAATGAGGTTTACGGTGTGCCGATATGTACGGATGATATGTTCAACGAGTTCATGCGCGACTGGGCGGATGCTTCTGAAGGTAAGAGTAAGGAGTATAGCCGAGCCACCTTCAAGAAGAAGATATACGACTATTGCGAGAATATGTCGATAGCGTGCAACCCGAAGCACCTCTTCGAGAACGAGAGCGATAAGCAGCGAAAGTGCTTCAAGCTACAGGCGTGGGTGACGCAGGAATACTTCACTGGTCGTGAGTGGGAAAACGACAACACCATTGAGCCGAAGTTCATCCGCTACATGCAAACGTCAAAGCACGTGTTCTTCTTCTATCGTCCTGGCAAGGACGCAATACCGAAGGATTATCGAGAGCTCAAACGCATAGCAAAGCAATATGCCGAACAGCCCGACCCGCTGCCATACCGCGACGATGACGGAAATATCGTACAGCTCACCGATGAGGAGAAAGAACGTTGGGAGAACAATAAGACACGCAAGCAGGGTAGGCGAATGGCAGCACCTGCGGCAACCACAACAGCCACATCTGTTGCGCCGGATATAAAGGAAGAGGATATGCCGTTTTAAATAGAATGAAAGTATAACTTAAATATTTATAGAGTATGAAGAAAATAATTCTTAGAAAGGACTATCAGACTAAGGTAGTGCCAGTAGCAGAAGCGATTGGTCATTATTTGGCAAAAAGAGCTGTTCGTACATGGACCGAAGATTTTATAGATGAAGACACTAAGGAAACGGTAACAATCGACCGTTGTGAGGTGTTGCTTGAGCGAGGAAAACTCATCACCTACGAGTTGGCTAACGGACTGAAAAAGGATGGCGTTAATGAGGTTGAAATCTCCGATTGTCCTTTTCGTGCGGAAGAGCAAACAGACTTTAATTCTCTCGCTCATATAAAAGTGACTGTTCGTAGTAGCAATAACGAGAATGCTGTGCTTATTGTACGTAGCGACTCTCTGCGTGGAGCACAAGATTGCGCTATTGACTATGCGGAGGGAGCTGTAAACAAGATTTTTGACTCTCCAGACGCAAGCTATGTGTATATCACGAAGTCAGAGATAATTGGTAAATTCCATTTTATCGGTCGTACAAATGCCGACATTGAGGAGGAAGAAGAGCAGCTGAAAAAAGACCCTGATGCGCTCGTAAAAGAGCCGTTCAAGGTAAAGGCCAACTTTATAGATACAGATGTCTACGACCCAGAAGACCGTTCTCAGTATGGAGTACATAAGAACGAGCTGTTCGTAGTATGGGCTTACGACGTAGTGACAGCAAAGAATATCGTATTCGATTATCTTAAGCATAAGTTCCATACCGTATATAACGACCGCGAGACTTTGCGTATTGTGGGCGCTACGCAGTTCTATGCACATACCTATGTGCCTGCTGAATACTGCAATGAGTATATCAAAGATGAAAAGAAAAGGCTTCCAGTAGAAGAGTAAGATTTTTGGTTATGCGAACATTCACCCCCCCAGATGCGAAAACTGCATTTCTTACGACCACATAAAATGTAGTTGCAGGGAGCAGAGTTCCCCGCTGTTCGGCGGAAATATTAGTCCGTTGCACCTTGCTTGTAGCAGTTTTATTGGGCTGTCAAAGGTATATGCGCCTAAGAACCGAGTAAAGAAATGGTACAAGGTGCGCACGATGGACGATATGAGCGACAGCAGAGCGAGATTGTATTAAACAGTAAACATAAATAACAATAAAACAACAAACAAAATGGCAAGTTTTAGTTTAAGTCCCGACCTTTTAGGCTTTAATGGCGCAAAGGTCTTTACCAATCTTGACGAGAAACATCCTGAGTGGCCCTGGGTGTGTTTCCCCCAACCCCTCAACCCTATCACGTTCAAGACAGCTAAGAACGACCCGAACCGACAGATGGCGTTCTTGAGTCTAAACATGTGGCCCTTGAGTGAAAAATACAAGAACGCTATTCGTCGTTCGGCTATGGAGAATGGCGACAGCAATTCGAGAATACCCACACATGAGTTGTGCTTGAATTTTTCTGTCGAATATATCAAGCAGGTAGCAAAGACTCTCCCTAAACTCGTTGAGCAGGTAAAGGAGCAGTTCAAGGCTGCCGATCCTGACATCGTAAACCAAGATCCCGCTGATGTGAACACTCATCTTTTTAAGGCTATCCGCAATCGTATGAACAAGCGAATTGCCCTGGTTTACCAACCGCAGTTGCAACAGCAGCCTTCGCCCTATGCTCAGCCCACCTTTGCGGCAGCAGGTGCAGCCACCGGCTATGTGGCACCGGCAGAATCAAGCGGCGTAGATCTCGGCGGTTATAATCCGGCAGAAGACGAGGATTTGCCGTTCTAAAAGAGTTTTGAGTTTTGAGTTTTGAATTGTGCGCTACGCGCATTTTGAATTTCTCATTTTTTAGTTGAGAGTTTAAGGAAGTTCAAAACTCTTAATTCAAAACTCGACAACTCAAAATCGGCGCAGCCGACAATTCAAAACTTAAAACTCAAAATCCAAAACTCATGAAGTTACAAGCCCAATCATCTCGCGCCCTACACGCTGCCCTCAACAAGTCGGCTAAGTGTATCGCCTCTAAGAACACTATAGCAATTCTCGACAACGTGTTGTTGACACGCAAGGGAGAGCAGTTCTTCCTTACATCATCAACAACTGAGGCACAGCTCACCATTCCGGCACCGCTCACCATTTGCAGCGGCACATACGACCGCGACATCGTGCTGCCTATCAAGATGCTCAGCGCATTGTTAGGTACATTGCCCGATTGTGTAGTTACTTTCGACATTCCCGACAACAGCCAGTCGTTCACCGTGGAGTATTGTACGAGCAGCGAGGACAACGTGAAGCCGGGTAAGGCGCAGATGTACCTCTTTCCTGGAAACGACTATCCCCAAATGGTACAGCCGAAAGCCGAGCAGTCGGCAGTAATAAGCCTGCCGATGTCGCTGTTCCGCTCCGTCGTAGACACAGCCGACAAGTTCGTTTTTCTCGAAGAGTTGCGTCCTACACTCTCTTGTCTCTGCATCGATGTAGCCGAAGACCGTTCCGAGGTGGTGTTCGTCGGAACAAACGGACAGACACTTGTCAAGGCGATGCACAGCAACGACCCGGCAAAAGGAGGCAGCGACTTCTTCCGTTGTGGCGAACCCTGCAAGACGCTTATCCACCGCAACTATTTCCGCACACTCTCCGCTTTCGATGGTAGTGAGGACATCACCATTGAGAATGACGGCCATACCATCCGCTTTACATCAGGCGGCACCGAAATGATATGTAAACACATGGAGGGTAGATTTCCCAACTACAACTCCGTCATTCCGAAGTCGAATCCTTTCTACGTAGTGTTCGACAAGAAGGAAATGCTCGACATCCTGCGCCGTGTCAGTCTGTTCTCAAGCAATGCGAGCAACCTCGTAGAGATAAAGAAGAACGACATGTTCCTCACCGTGTCGGCAAGCGACGCAGACTTTGCCATATCGGGCGAAGACCAGGTGTGCATAGCCGATGCCCAGTGTAAAGACAACTTCCGCATCGGTTTGAACTCTACATTATTCCAGACCTGCATCAACTCCATTCCTTCTGACACCATACGAATGCAGTTGCTCGACGCTTCGCACGCCGTGGTAATTACCGCCGACGAACCGGCACCCAAGGTAATGACATTGTGCATGCCAATGATGCTGAATGATTAAAACTCAAAATTAAAAAAATGGACGATACTCTCCTCTTCATTCCGCCTTGCTGCGTAGACAATAAGCTGCCCAAGGCGGTCAACCAGGCTCCCCACCGTCAGCTCACGTTTTACACTCATGGCGACGTGACAGCGGAGAAATTCTATAAGGCAGTGAGCCACCTCGTGATAGATCCTCATGTCATGGTGCTCACCATACCTTCGCCTAAACAAGAGACATTCATGTTTCTTGAGCAATGCTTTGAGCGAGGATGGATAACCCACCTCGTGCTATCCACCTATCGCTCGTGCGACTCGCTCATAGCAAAACACCTTGGCGATTACGCCGACCGCATCATCTATGCGCAAAGCGACGATGTGAGCGACCTAAGCAGTCACATGGTGCTCTACAATAAGGATAGAGCTCTAACACTTAGTGGACCGATGTACGACCGTCCGCAGACCGATGTGCGATTGGCTGCATACACGCTCGTGTTCCACCCGTCCCACCTGCTAAACTCTACAGCCGATTGGGGCAACTCGCTCCGCAATATCCTCTTCCCCGACGTGTTGCGTCAGCGTAAGAAGATTTTTGCCGGAGGCGTAAAACTGATAAAGGATAAGGAAATAGACAGGTTCATACACTTGGAATTTCCGCCCCTACGGGAATGTTGAGTTTTGAATTTTGAGTTTTGAATTGTCGCCGTTGGCGATTTCGAATTGTTCAATTTTGAATTGAGAATTAAAAGAAAATCAAAAGTCAAAGGGTGTAAAGCCAACAGTTCAAAACTCAAAATTCAATAACTCAAAATGCGCGTAGCGCACAATTCAAAACTCAAAACTCAAAATTCAAAAATGAAGAAACCAACCCAATCATACACCGAGCTTCGTCGATATATGGAGAAATGGCAATGGGATGACCCTCGCATGGGACAACGTGTCACGGGCTTCAATCCTCCGCAGACAGCCAGGAACGTGCAGCGTATGCCGTTCTATATCAAGTTCCTTACCAAGAGCGGACATGTAGACGCAGGTATGTGTATCTGCCTTGCTGTAGACACTGACCGTCATCAGCGCAAGGTGCAGTTCGTGGTGAGTGGTGAGATAAGGGTTGTGAATGACATACTTGTGCTTGAAGTAGACGGCACGAGATTCATAACACACTAAAAAGTACATTTTTGTTTTTTTATTATTTGAAGATTTTAAATTCATGGTACAAATATAGTTTAGCGAAACTATAGGCAATTTTCAACAATCTTCGGTTCGTGAGAATGGAAGATTTTTTTAACTGATTTACAAACTTAAAACAAAATATATATGTGGCATCTTTTTAAAAGAAACAAGCAAAATAAGTTGCAAGAGTTGCGCGACTTAGCTACCATTACGTCCATTCTCAATGAGTTTGAACGTCACGGACTTATTCATTGGCAGCGCCGAGATAAGATACTTGTCATTGAAGAATCTCTGGTAAAATTGAAATTAGCCGAAGGAAGAAGCGGCTTTTTGAAGTTTCTCAACCAGGTGGCCATGTGGCAGAACAATAACATAGCTCAAGAAGCCTACGAAACTTACCGTCTGAAGGTGGAGACCGAGGCTGTACGAAAGGCGCAGGCTCAGTTTGCCATGCTCACCAAGGAAGACCTTCAGCGTATTCGTCAGAACGCTCGTGAGCAGATGCCAATAATCCCACTTGAACAGCTCAAGTTTATCAAGGAATTTGACATCTTCGTTGTGCGAGCAGATGCACCTTCAATTCAAGACGCTACTAAAGAAGACGGTCATCTGCTGGCTCTTGGACATTTCGATGGCGAGAAGGTGGAAATGGCTATGTACGAGGATATAAAATACATATTGTATGATAGATCTGAGTCTTGACCGTCACGACTTTGTTGCAGCCGTTGAAGGATTCGCCCATGGATCGCATCTGCGTCAGCACGTGTGGCGTGAAATAGTGTTCCGTAATATTCCGCAGATGAGCGATGACGACATGGACTTCTTTTGGTACATCTTCCGTCGGAACCTCTGGGATTGCTACTTCCGTCAGCGCGACGGCAATACGGTGTGCGAGTGCGGTAGTAATGACTATCTGCATGCGCTTGCAGCCCTGCATCGAGGCAATAGATATACCATCACATTCAAGTCGCCCGAAACCAAAGGTCTGGTATCTGTTACATGCTATCGCTTTAACGGCCGTTTCCGACCGCTTTATTTCCCTGGACACAAGAACAAACGAATGGCTTCATTCGAAGCGTATATTCCAGACGAATGGATTAAGGAAAAGCGACAGCATTTCAGTCCCGAGAATCGCAACGTGCAAGAAGGAAATGAGGGGTGGTGGACTGATCTAAGCGTATACGAGAAATTCCCATTGGACAGCACGCCACAAATAAAATAATATCTAAACTTTAGTTTATGAATAAAATGTTTATACCATCTATATCCCACACCGACATGCTTAAGGTATTGGCTTGTTCAGTTCCAATGTGGCAGAGTTCGATTGCATATTCGCAAATTTGTAATCACACCTTATTTATTGGTGATGAGGTCTGGTCGTTTGCTCTCAATATCGAAGCCTACGGACTGTCGGAAGAAGGCTATAAACACATGGCTTCTTTCCCTGTACCTATAATATTCAGTGCTCGGTACAAGGCCGTCCGTCATTGCACAATGTTGGTAGACGATATTCGTGCGCAGGTTTTAAATATTATCCGTAGTATGAAAGACGTTGATATGGCGAAGTTTCCTCATGCTTACCCTCTGCAACTTGATCGCTGTAAAAGCGTAGTACTCATTGAAGGCAAGGCGGTATTAATCTCGTCGATAGAACACGCCACACGTCTTATGCTTCTTGCCGGAATGAATGCGGTGGATATTGATATAGAGGATAGACTTATATCTTTTGTAGGCAGACACAAGGGCGTTGCTGTTGCGGCAGTAACCATAGCAACTTTTAGTCAACCTGAAGATGAAAAATACAGATATGCTGTATTAGGCAAAATTAGTATGCACCCTGTTAAAGCGGAGTGTAATGAAGTAGACGCTTCCTTGATACATAGTACGTCCATGGCTGTATTCAATGCTTCAGAGTTGATAGAGAAGGAGCGAATGGGTATGTATAACATATACTCCGTAGAGTTGGCAAAGTATCATACGGCCTATGTGCTTGCAAACGACGAGCGCGAGGCAGGCGAGATAGCCAGAGATAATGTTTCTAATGATGAGTTTTCTGACTTTTGTCAAGTGGAGGACGTGAATGTCATTGAATACGCTGACATTGAAGGTACTGATTGCGAAGTGTACACGCCGAATGATACTATCAGTGTGAGTGATTTGTTGAGATATGGCTTCGATAAAAACAATCAAGACGAAGATGAAGACGTTTAATCAACTGGTCGTTCTATAAGAGAAAAGATTAATAATGAAGAAAAAAAATAAGACCAAAAAGCCTGATGCCTTACAGCGTTTCAAGGACGCTTGCAACGATATTGCCGAAGCCGTGAACAAGCAGTTGTTTGACGGTTGTCGAGAATGGCATTGGATAGGTGACGAAGTAGGCGGAGCGTGTGATTTCGAGGAAGCCGACGTGCTGAATCCGGAAGACATGGCTCGCATCATCGAGAATGGTATGTCCTACGATGAATACGCCGAGTGGCGTGATGCCAACCTTGACAACAACCGATATATCAATCTCAAGTCGTGGTTGATGGGAGCAAGACATGAGATGTTTAAAGAGGAAGAAACTGAAAAACAATAAATAATATGGAAACAAAACGTAAATATACTGACGAGCCGGGAGCCGACAAGGGAGCCATACACTTGATGATAACCAGATGGTGTGGCTATCTTTGCCGTTTATGCTGTAATAAACAATACGACCTCGACACGATACCCGTGGCAACCGTAGAAGAACTAAAGGCTGCACATACCGTTATGCTTACTGGTGGCGAACCTTTCTTTTTGCAGGATATTACTGGTTTCTGTGCTCGTCTACGTCTTGATTATCCAAATGTCAAGCAACTCTATATATACACATCTGGTTTTGAAATGTCCCGAAACGAGAGGATACTTCGTAATTCATGCTCACTCTTCAGGAATGTGGACGGCATTAACTTTTCGCCTAAAAGCAAGGCCGATTATGAGGCAATAAAGATGATGCTGACGAATGGGGATTTTGCAATAGAGTTCTTTGCCCATGCTCGTAGCAACCGCATTATCCTAATGCCTAACGACTTTATGACCCGTAAGCAGCAGGAAGAATTTATTGAGAGCCTACCTCTCGAAGGTTTGGCTTTTTATGGTGCAAAATTTGACATAGAATACAGAGAATGGCAGGAAGATTTCAAGCCTAACGGTGGCGTGTGGCGTAGACTGCCAGTGTTCTTGTAATTGTACACCCAAGAAATAAAGAAATTTGATATAAGCAATTTTTATTTTAAAAACTAAGAATATGGAAATAGAAAAACTTAAAGGAGACCTGATACAGACGTTAATGCGCAATATGGGTCTTATTATCAACGATCTTGCCGAGAATACTAAAAAGATTGAGTATTTGGAGCAGCGTGTCAATCAGATGTCGGAGAAGAAAGTCGAGCCAGAGAAAATAGAGCCTACCTTTGAAAGTATTGACCCCGAAACTCGCTATCGTTATGATGTGGCTAACGGCGAATATTGCAAGTTTATAGATACTGAGCATCCTGGAGCGTATGTCATAGCCATTTTGAAAAGCCCATACGAGAAAGGGAAGGTGGTTATGTGTCACGCTTTGTTGGTACACGAGCAGAATGGTGTTGAGATTCTTTATGTGTCAGACGAAACTTTGTCGGCACCATATAGTAATTATTCGAGAGGTTTCTGTAATTTTATCAGCAAGTGTACTTCTTTTAATCTACGAGAAACATACGAAAAGGCAAGCCTAACGGGATACGATGTGAAGCAAATCAACGATTATATAACGAAGGTTGGCTATACGGTGGTTTTTAATGCAAGTGCGACAAATACTCCGTTTTCTTATTCAGCCTCTGCAATACTTGCTCGTCCTCTCTTTAAGACACCCAAACATCGTCATTGTAAACGCAAGGGGAATAAGTAATAAATAAGGAACGCTTGATTGTTGTAGCATTTATACACCCCAACACACAAAGCAATTTGTAATTAGCGATTTTCATTATTCTAATGAAGGGCAGACGTTGTGATAACGTCTGCCCTTCGCCTTTCTTATACAAACCTAAAAATTCAAAATTGAACAATTCAAAATGCGCATAGCGCACAATTCAAAACTCAAAATTCAAAACTCAAAACTCCCTCACCTTCCACTCGGCAGCACAAACCAACCGCCACCGCCACGGAAGAACTTGCAACCTAAGTACAGCGTATCGAAGGCATCCGTGAAGTCGGTACGTTGCTGTAAGGGCAGCGTGTCCTCGCTCTCGGGCTTCTTCTCCTGACTCTTGTCTTTGTGGAATCCCTTATACGAAATCTGCACCTCACATAGTTGCATGGCAATGATAAGGTCAGAATTATTCACCTGGTTTATGCGGATGGCAGGGTAGGAGAGGTGAGCCAGTCCGTCGTTGATAATTTTGTGCTTCACCTCGTGCTTCTCCGGTGCGCCCATGTCTATGGCCGTCACGTTCCAACCTCGCTTCTCTAATTCTGCAATCACGGTCATATAGAATCGCTCGTCCGACGAAGCGTAGGATGCGCCCTGCTTGGCTGTGGCATCATAAAAGTATGTCACGTCGCGGTTGATGGCTCGCTTCGGTGCGTAATAATCAGAAAAGTCGGCTATCAACTCACGCAGTTTGCGTTCGTTCTTCACATAGAAACTCTTGATGACGTTCAGACATTCCATGCCGTCACGCTCATACATTTGCCCAACCACCAAGGTATTGATGTTGGCATTGTAGTCGAGGGCTATATATAGAGGTAGGGAGTTGATGCAGTCGGCATCCATGCGCGAGTCGTTGCGCTCGGACAGTTCCTTAAAGTCGGGTTGATAGCTCTCGCTCGTAACTTTCCTTCCACCGATGATGCCCGATACCTTTTGCGTGGAAAATTTTGCAGACGATAAAGGGTCTATTTCATCTGGTATATATCCGTGAACATGTTCGATGTCGAGGTTAGAGTAAAAGCCATCGTTAGACTTCTGTACCTTGATGTTGAGAATGGAAACCGCGAAAGTGTAGGGTGGAAGATCTCGTTTCATTTGACGGATATAGTCTTCACCCAGAATATCCACATTGTCGAGGGATGATGCACGGCGCACACAGAAAGCCACGCGGCGCAGTTCGCGCAAATCGAGGTTGTAATATTTCTGCTTGCGATAAATCATCTGCATTTCAAGATCTTCCTCGTAAGTAATCAGATACTCGTAATCATAAACCAATTCGGCATCCTTTTGTGGAATGAGTTTATAGTTTACCGCCATATCCACCATTGCCTTCGTAACGTGTCTGCCATGATTGGGCATGATGCGGAACTGTCCTTCATGCTTCATCATCTTCAGAGCCACGGCACGCATAATGGTGCGAGTTTCTGTTGGCACTACGTGGACTATGTGTCCGTTCTTCTTCGCATTATAAAGCAAGTCGTTGTAGCGTATCACCTTATTGGCGTATTCCTCCAACTGCTCTTGTACCCACCGATAAGTCTTGCCTTTGAACGGACCTGCCTCAATTTGCAAGTCCAGTTTCTCTTCCTCCTTCTCCAGCCACGAACCTTTGGCAGTGAGCGAGGCATCCGAGAGGAAGCGCGTACTTTTATACATCGGATTGTAGTCGGAGAAGTTGATGTTTCCGAGCGGATGCGTCTGTCCCGAAAGAGCCGGCATCAACTCGTCGGTCACTTTCTTATAAGGAAAGAACCTCGCCTCGTCGCCCACCATGGCAGAGAACGTGTAGGAGTTGGCAGAGGCAGTCTGTGAGAGAGAGATAAGAACCCATCCGGCACCATTGGCCAACCAAATGTAGTTGTCGTAGTTCTTGGGCTTGAAGATACTCTCGCGAGCGTGCTTCGGCGGTCGTCCCCACCCGAAGTGGATGCCCTGCGTAAAGCCGAACATACGCTCCATTGCTGCCATCGTACTCGGTATGGTCTTGCCGAAGCCCTGTTGACGCGACACAGCCACCCATGCGCCGAGCATACCAGGCATGGAGTTGCTTGCCGTCCAGACGTAAGGAGCCACAAGTCCGTCGGTCTTACCCACACGGCGGGCAGCAATCACTCGCTCATCCTTGGCTCCCATGTATAGAGACTGCTGCTGGAATTTAGTTAAGTATATATTATGTGCTTGCTGCATAGTTGAGTTTTGAGTTTTGAGTTTTGAATTATGCGCTTTGCGCATTTTGAGTTGTTTATTTTTGATTTTTGAGTTGTTATCCTGAACCTTGCATTTCCTAATTGAACAATTCAAAATCGCCAACGGCGACAATTCAAAACTCAACATTCCTAATTCCTAATTCGGCCCACGTGCCATTTGCTGCAGGTCCTGCATCTGTACACCGTATATCCTTGCGCTTTAAGCTTCGGATTCTCTTGCAAGAACTCCCAGGCATCATCCTCAGTGTCGTAGGCCTCCTTCGCCTTCCACGAGTGCTGTTTGCGAGTGTAATGTTCAGGGTCTGGCTTGAATGGCGGAATTTTGTTGAAGTACTTTTTCATTTTTGAGTTTTGAGTTTTGATTTTTGAGTTGGTCGGCAAGCCGATTTTGAATTATCCAATTTTGAGTTTTTGTGTTGTTTTGTGTTTTCTTTTGTTCTATTCCCCGTTCAGTTAAACCATTTTACAGTTGTCTCGTCCTTATATCCTTTCTCCCACACGAACCAGGCGTAAGCCGCTGCGCTGCTGCCGTACTTGTCGAAGTCGCCATTCATAGCGCATTTCAGTCGTGATGAACTTACCCAAACACGAATGGGGGGGGTAGAACGGAAGAGAGCGCGACGAGCCTTGCCTTCGAGGAAAGTCAGCTTCAGGAACATCGCCACCTTCTTTCCTTCGGGAATGATGCTTAGAGCCTTCTCCACAAACTGCTGCGCGAATTTGTAGGGCGGATTGGTGACGATGTTGCCGTCCCACGCCAAGTTGTCTATCGCAAGAAAGTCGGCTACCTCGCCGTACCCTCTATCCACAAGGTCGCGGCTCACCACCTCATATCCTGCTGCCTCCAATACCCTACTCATGTGACCCTCGCCACACGAAGGCTCAAGAATCCTTCCCTCAAACCTCTCCAGTTTGCACAGCCATTCCGTCGCCTTCGGTTCTGTGGCATAGTAATCCTCACGCTGTCTATCCGCATCCGTATGGTTGCTTGCGCCTAACGTCTTGAATACAGCAGCCGAGCCGCCTATCCAGTCCTTAGCCATTGTGAACCTCCTTTCCTGTCAGATTTTCAGCAGAGAGGTTGAGATAATGCGACAATTCCTCTATTCTGTCTTCATCTACATCCTCACAAAGTTCTCGCAAGGTGACATATTCATCCACCGGCTCGTAAGGATTCTCCTTAGAAATCATAAAATAGATTTCCGACTCACGAAATCCCAATGTTTCGAGCAGCGTATAAACATCCTCATTCTGCATGTTTTCGGTCACGTTCTCCTCATCGTATATGATAGAGACCGTTCCGTTGCTGTAATCTAAAATTGATATATACATAGTGTTGTTGTTTTGTTGCAGTCTTAGAAGAATTTTACGGGCAGACTTTCATTGATTAACTTGCGAGTTTTTTCAGCACAAGCAGCCACGCATTTTTCTACAGCTTCTGTGATGTCTTGGATTTGACCCTCACGCATATTGTTGTATTTATCACAAGTGTCCTCTATTATTTTGTAGAGTGTCTGTTTTTGTAAAGCCACCATATAGTCCACATATTCCTTGCAAGTCTTGCGCCGTGGCTCCTTTACCCACTCGATGAAGTCCTTCTTCCAGTCCTTCCATGTCTTGATTTTTATTGTTATCATAGTTGTGTTGTTTATAATGTCAAGTCAATACCGAACTTGTCCTCCAAGAATTTCTTGAAGTCCGGCTTGCCGAACAGTCCTGTGCTTACTTTGTTCCAATCTGCATCGGAGCTGTAAAATACGTCGCGAGTGAACCATTCGTAAACGTTGTCATATCTCTGGCACGCCTTGCTTTCAGGATGCGTTTCCATAAATTGTTGTCCCGCACGGAGATAAGCCTTTGCTATCTTGGGATTTTTCTGAAACTCGATAATGCGCTTGCGCCTTGAGGCGAGAGGGCAGCACATACAGCCAAGACGTTTCGATACGTCGATTTGCCTCCCCGAATTGTAATAAATGGGTGCGAGTTTCAACTTTCTGTCTATGATGAAGTCGCGCACGTCCTCATCGGTCCATTCCAGAATAGGGTAAATAAGTTCTACGTGGTTTTTCTCCGTCTTTGCTCCGTAGTACCTACACTGTGTCGGCTCGTTATATCTTTCTTCACGCGCCCTGCTCTCAGCCTTTCGCACACCGATAACACTTTTGTCGAGCACCTTGTATTCTTTCAGTTTTTCACAACAGAAACGGGAAAAGCGAGATGGGAATCCTTTCTGCGCCACGAGCTGAAAAAAGGAAGTCTTGGCCCGCAGTATCTCCACGCCCATTCCCCTGACGTGCCCCAGAGTTCCTGGCGGGTCGATGGTCGTATTCTTGTATAAGGCCCGATACTTAATGTCCGCCTCTTTCGCCAACTGAAGAATCACGTCAGAGTCCTTTCCGCCCGAATAGGCTATCTCTATCTCGCCGTCGTACCCATTTTGTATGCCTTGAAGTAGACGAATGGCACGGTCTATTTTCTTTTGTAAATCCTTTGTTATCATTATTATTTAACCTTTCGTTGTACTAACCATTGAATTCTTCACTCTTCGTTCTTCCCTCTTCACTTTCCGTTTCCATGTATTCAAAGTAGTCCGGCTCTTCCGGTTTTCCTTCACTCAGCAGCTACTCGTCTTCTATCTCCTGTAGGTCCTTGGTAGTAAGGCCATACTTGCGAGCCATGCGCAGCTTCTCCTCCTCGGTATAGTTCACACGGTCGCGCTTCACGATGCTCACGTCCTGCGTGATGGCAATGCGACTCATGTCCGGCATCTCGTCCGTAGCGTCCTTCTCCTCCTGGAAGTTGCCATACACATTAGCTAAGGCTTGCATACCCTTATCCACTGCACGATCGTTGTTCTGCTGCTTACCCGTGCGTATCAACCACTCGGCACTGCTCAGATACATGGCCTTGTGGCGTGGACTCTCGTCGGTCTGGAAGAACCGTATCAGATGGTTGCACACCAGTACGTCGTTGTTGAGCTCCGTTACGGTACGCGGACAGATATTACCCTCGTCGTCGAGTGTAATCTTCAGCGCAAGCACATACTCCTGCGCCTCCTTGTTGCCCTGCGCAGCCTGGTCGAAGAACATCTCATAGTCGCGTCGGGCAATATTGCGGCACACCGTCCGAGGGTCGATGTCCTTGTTTTGCACCCATCGCTTGTAGAACTCCGAGCATATCTGCATACGGTAGCGTTGCTCCAGCTTCGGGAACGCCGTCTGCATACTCGTGCCGTAGGAGAGCCACTTGTCGATGCGGGCCAATGTATTTTGCGTGATTTCTGACATAGTGTTGTATTTTTTATATAGCCAAAGTTACAATATTCCCCGTCCCCCATACGGACATACCCAACCTCCCCGAACCCCACCATGTCCGCATTGCGTAGCAGCTTATCAGTAACTTTGTTGTATAAAATTCAGGACAACAACACAAAAACACAACACAAAACATGAACAATCCATTCTACGTTTCGCGAGCCATTGCCGCAGTGCTCGGCTTGCTGTGGGTTCACATCGAACCCTCTATCAATTTTATCACCGTGTGCTTCTTCGCCCTCATCATCGACTGCTATACGGCATGGCGATGCAACCGACGCATCTACCAAAAATACCGCGAGGAGATAAAGCGTAACCCGAAGTGCAAGATGGACGGTAAGCTGCGCTCCAAGAAGATGGCAAAGATGGTGTGGACCTTCTCGGTCTTAATCATGTGCATCTGCCTTGCTTCGTATCTTGACCGCAACATTCTCGGCTACATGAACACCCACCTCGCCAACCAACTCACCGCCATGTACTGCCTCGTTCAGTTCGTCAGCATACTCGAAAACGAGAGCACCTGCAACGGAGCGGCATGGGCAAGAGTGCTGCAAAAGATTGTGGCAGATAAGACCGAGCGACACTTCAACGTAAAGCTGAAGGAGCTGATGAAGGACAAGGAAGAAGCGGAGGAAACAGCGGAGACAGCGAAAGAGCAGTAAGGTTTCTCCCAAAGGCTTAAAGAGGCCTATAAAGGCTTAGAAAGGCTTAGAGAGGCTCAGTAAGGCTTACCATTAAAAAGCAGCATTATGACAATAAGCAATATTCTTGAGCATTGGGCTTCCATCTACAAGCCCCTTTCTCACAACCCCGAAAGCGAACGCCTCGAAGATCAGAGCTTCTTCCGCATCCGCTATATCGACCTAGAGAACATTTTCTCCCGTAACGCCAACATCGTTCACTCGCCGTGTATGCTATACAGCGTACTGACCACCGGCGAGCTCGTTGACGCAAAGAAGGCATCTGTCTCTCACCAGGTGTGGTTTCTCGCCAAGGTAAAGGACACGCCGCAGACCCTTGGCCGTTACGACGGCAACAAGATAGAGCGCACGGCCAACGACCTCACCGACTACTGCAAGGACCTAATAGCCTGGCTTATCGAGGTGAAGCGCACAGCCCGCTGCCCCGTCACCCAGCGCAGTTTTGCCGACGATGCCGTAGTGATGGCAGAGCTACAAAGCATCGACACCAGTTCCATCTCCTTCGGTATAGTGGGCGACATCTACGCCGGACAATGGCTCGTGGTGGGCATGGACTGGAAAAGCCTGCAACCGCTCTACAACTTCGCGTGTGGCAGCAACGGCAAGTATATCGTGCCGAAAGAGGACTTGAAAGGATAGGAGGGTAGGGTATGGCTAAAGCTATTCAATCTCCAGCTTTTGATTTCAAGGACACCGCACGATGGTATCTTGGCGACGTATTGCGTCAGCTTAAGATAAACACCGAGACGCAGTGCATCTTCCCGAAGGAGATTTACAGCGGCTTCCGGGCAATAAACGATGCCCGTGGAGCACGCGGACAATGGCACGCCGAAGGAGTGGGCGTAAACTCTTTCCAAGGCAGGATTGTGAACGACACTCCCGAAGGCTGGACCTACGAGTTTACCTACAACGACTATATGCGCTTCGTGGATATGGGTGTTGGTCTCGGCACTAAGTACAACGATGTGGATAGCGCACGAAAGGCCAACTATTCTCGCCGCTATGTCCGTTCATGGAAACGCTATGGAGCGGGTCGCTCTCAGCGTCCTGCCATTATGATGGAGCTTCGACACCTGAAATCGCGTATGCAAAACTATCTCGTAGACTTCTACGGTTACCAGGGCGAAGCGCAGATGATTAAGGCTTTCGAGGATTCCGATATTCATATCACGCTCTAACAACACAAAAACGACAATAACAATGGCAACACAAAGATTAGCAAAAGTAGTAATCACGGCCAATGCCTCTACAGCTAAGAAGGTATTGGAAGAGATTGACGCTCTTGTGCAGAAATATACTGCCGACATTCAGAAGATGACTGCCGCAGGTCAGGCTAATACGGCTGAGTGTAAGAAGGCAGAGAGCACATTGAAGGCGTTGTCGCAAGTGCAGCGCGACAATATCGAGGACACGAAGCGATTGGGCGAGGTGGTGCAAGACCTTACCAACACAAAGCTCCGTGACCTTCGCCGTGCTATGGGTTCGGGTAAGGCGGCTCTTGCTAAGCTCACTGGTTCGGATGCCGACCTGAAGAGGGCTGAGCAGATACGCAACGAGATGAAGCAGGTGGGCGATGAAATACGCCTTATTGAAGGTCAGTATGTCAAGATAGCCGACGGATTGAAGAATGTAAAGAACCAGTCAGACCAATGGCTCGACAAGGCTATCAAGCAACAGCGCGACCTCGTAGGGTCGCTGCAAAAGTCGGATGCAGGCTATCAGCAGAACCTTGCTACATTGAAGCAGCTTGAAGCCGAGGAGGACAGACGCAAAGGCAAGATGAACGTAACTGAGGCTCGTCAGACTGTGAGCAGCGACAATGCTTCGGCATCTGATTTGCGCCGAGCCAAGGCTACACTTACTGAGGCCCGTGACAATACACCTACAGGCAATTCGGCTGATATTGCAAAATACAACAGCGAGCTTCAGGAGATAGAGAAGCGGCTGGAGTCCGTATCGGGAAAGACGCAAAAGGCATCTATGAGCTGGAAGCAGATGAAGCAGGTGTTGGCTGAACCTAACAAGGCTTCGGGCGAAGACATCAAGCGCACGATGGAAGTGATACAGCAGAATATACAGCAACTTCCTGCTGGCAGCAAGTATGTAGCAGATCTCCGTCGCCAATACGCCATGCTTGAACAAACCCTCAAAGGCACCCGTATGTCGCAGAGTGCTCTCAACGACATTCTCACTCGCAGCAAGCAAGGCAAGGCTTCCCTCGACGAGTTGCGCCGTGCCTACAAGCAGCTTGAAGATGAACTAAACCAAATCAACACCAAGAGCAAGGAGTTTGCCGACAAGCAGAAGTCGATGAAAGAACTGAAGAAGAACATCGACGAGGTGACGGGTGCGGCACATAAGCAGGGTGGGGCATGGCAGACAGCACTGAAGAACCTTGTTGCTTATGTAGGATTGTTTGGAGCATTTAATATGCTCAAAACAAAACTTACTGACGCTATAGATCTCAATCTTAAGTATTCAGACTCGTTGGCCGATATTCGTAAGGTTAGTAATCTTTCAATGGATACGGTCAATGAACTTTCGCGCATGTTGGCAAAAGTGGACAGTCGTACAAGTCTTGAAGGTCTATCACAGCTCGCTTATGTCGGTTCTCGTATGGGTATGGGTAAATACGGAGCAGTCGGGCTGTACGAATTTGCCAAGGCCAGTGACCGCGTAAACGTTGCACTTCACGAGGATTTGGGCGATGATGCTATGCTCACACTCTCTAAGTTTGTCGAGACGATGGGCGAGGTTGAAAAGCATGGTGGCAATATTAGTAACGCCTTTGATTCGGTGGCAAGTTCGATTTTCAAACTTGCAGCTTCGAGCACATCTAACGGCAACAACATCTTGGAGTTCGCGAAGCGTCTGACTGGTTTGGCAAAGGTTACTAAGGTGACGAGTGCTCAGCTTTTGGGTCTTGCGTCGGCTTCCGATTCACTCATGCTTATGCCTGAAGTGGCTTCTACGGCTTTTGGTAAACTCCTCAGCAGTCTATGGAATAACTATCATAGCATAGAGGATATGTTAGGTATGCAGCGCGACTCTTTGAAAAGCATGATAGAGGATGGTAGGACTATGGATGCCTTGGTCACTGTCTTGAAGAATGTGAGCGACAAGAACCTTAATTCTATGGGTGACTATTTCAAAGAGTTTGGTTCAGACGGTCAGCGATTGAAGCAGGTTATTGTCACTATGGCACAGAACGTAAACGTCCTGGAGCAGCATCTTGATACTTCCAATGAGGCTTACAGAGAAGGTACGGCCGTAGTAAAGGAATACCAGATACAGCAACAGACTGCACAGGCCATCATCGAGCGTGCCAATAACATGTGGGAAAAGGCATTCGTTAATCCTGAAGGTATTGATTCTGTGAAGGAGATGGCGAAGATGTGGTATAACTTCTCTAAGTCGCTTACCCATTCGCAGCCGTTCCTGTTGTCGGTCCGCTTTCTGTTTTTTGAACTAATTGTTGCCGTTAGGATGTTGCTTTCTTTACTCCCTGGGTTGGTCGCATATCTGGGTACTCGTGGACTGATAGCAGTATTCTCCAAGCTGATACCTTTATTTACGGGATTGAAGTTCGCTACGATGGCAAGCAATATAATCCTTGCCACGAGAGCTGTTATGGGTAACGCAGCGGCTGTCCGCTTGCTTACGATACGTTGGCAAGCCCTGAACTTGGCAATGAAAGCTAATGTTATAGGTCTTGTGTTGGGTGTGGTGACATCCCTCGGTTTTGGTTTATATGAATTGTTCTCCAATACCGAAAAGGTTACCGGCTCGATGAAGCGTTTTGACGGTTCGTTGAAAGGTGTGAAATCTCAAGCCAATCAAGCTGTTGGTGAACTCGACGCTTACTACCGTGCCATTAAGAATGCGCAGATGGGAACTAATCAGCGTACAGCTGCCATAAAACAGTTTAACTCAAAGTTCGGCTCTTATCTCTCTAATCTTATAACCGAAAAGTCAACTGCAAAAGATTTGGCAAAGGCATATCGTGAGGCTGCCGATGCTATTAAGGCGAAGATTTACCTTCAGATGAAGGAGAAGGATATTAAGGAGCAATATACACCACGTGTGGGATGGAGTCTTGATAGACTTAACGAATATGGCGAAGTAGGTAAGGGTACTGATAGTATGGATTGGCTCAAGGCTTACGAAGCCGATTCTCGTGGTAAAGGTATGCACGCTATCGCTAATTATTTGGCAAAACGCTTTAAGACTAAAAATGCAGCCGAGGTATTGAAGTCTTATTTCCGTGGTGATGAGAACCTGCGTTTTGATTTTCGTAAGACTCTCGATCAATACGGAAATGTAAATCTCTATCAGACAAGCGTAGGTAGGGGTGATGAAAAGCTTTTTAGGGCTTTAAGGTATATAGCACAGACTCGCTCCGCTAATAACTCAATGAGGAATATCGACAAGAAGTTTAATCCAGTACAAAAGGATATCGATAATTTCCTTACCAAAGACAATGAAAAGAACACTCTTGTCGATGATGATGATAACGGAAAGGGAGGCAAAGGTGGCAGGGGTGGCAACGCCGGTAATCCTAACCATGACGAAAAGAATATCGCAAAAGACCGTGCCAATGCGCTTATTGCCAACATCAAGGCTTTCTATGAGGAGCAAATGCGCAAATACCTGGAATGGGTGGCTCAGATGAACGCCGATGGGGAGAAGATTAGTGAAGGACAGCAGAAGGAACAGTTAGATTATCTGCAATCGCAGATGGATCGTGCTCTTGGCACGGCTCGCCAGTCTATCGCTAATCTTGGCGATGGATGGAAAGAGTTCTATTCCCACATGGACGAGGACGTAATGGTTTTCGACGATGAGACTTCTAAGCAACTGCTTGATTCGATTGGCAAGGCAGATATTGGCGAACTTCATAAATTGTTCTCCAAACTGTCTGGCGACCTCTCTCGCGAAAACAATAAGACTCTCGCAGAAAACCTCGGCGCATTGCTCGACCAGATATTTGCCAATGGCTCTAAGGAATTGCGCGAGGCAGCAGAGAAGTTGCTTGCCCGTCAGCGCGAGATACAGAAGATTTTGAACGAGCACGACTATACAGGTGCTGTTGACCGCAACACCCGTAGCAATTTCGACCGCTTAGGTTTCCTACAGCCAGCCGAGGACGTTCGTACCGACTCTTCCGAAGGCCTTGAAAAGATGAATGCTGCTTTTGACAAGCTGACAACTAAGGCACGCGAGTCTATTACTGTATTATATAGTCTCAATCCGGAAAGCGAGGAATTTCAGAATCAGTTCCTTCAGTTCTTGTCTGTAGCCAATGATGGCTTCGATTTTTCAAAACTCTCGGTGCAAAATCTCAAGGCTCTTTATCTCGAACTGATAAAGTATAACGACGAATACGTTGCTGCTGAGAAGAAAAGCTACGATGATGCTAAGAAGATTACCGATTTCCTTTGGAAACGTAACGAGCGCAATATCGCCCAACAGGATAAATTGCGCAAAATACAGAATGAGAGCAACCTTTTCGGCAAGCGCACAAACCTTCTCTCTAATCTCGGTCTTGCCAACCTTACGGCCGACCCTGAGATAGAACTGATGAAGGCGCGTATGCAAGCTGCTGAAGACTATTATGCCTTTGTAGAACGTAATACAAAAAACAAGCAGCTTATCGACGAAGCCGAGCGTGCTCGCCAGGAAGCCGAACTTGCCTATGCCAATCAGATGGCAACTGCTATGAAGTCGCGTCTCTCGCAGATGAAGGAACTCGTGCAGCCTATCGAGGATTTTGGCGCAGCCGTAGGCCAGGCTCTTGCTGAAATGCGCTATGATGCCGAGAGCGCAAATGACGCTATAAAGTCTGCCCTAAAATCCATGCTTGAATCATGGGGCAAAATGGCTGTCAACGATGTCAATACTCAGATGTGGAAGGCTATCAACGATGCAGCGGTCAAACGGGGCAGAGCAAACGCGCAGCCCGACATCGATGCAGCGCGTGCCAACGCAAAAGCCAACTATACCGATTTCAATGGTATTGATTGGCGCAATTTCGGCACGGAGTCTAATCCTTTGTGGGTGCGATGGACAGGTGACCATTACGAGGATAAATCGGGTTATGCTGTTTATACAAAGGAGGATGGCACACCATTGCCAAATCCCGACGGTAGTGTTCCTCAAACCAACGAACCACCAAGAGCATGGCAGAAACGTCATCCTGACGGAACGATTGATGATTATAATATGGAGGTAGCCGGTCTTGGTGGACAAATCGGATCTGCGGCCGTTGATGTTGCCACTGGTAATAGTGATATGGGCGAGGCGGTTGCCGGCATTGCTATGAGTGGTGCAAATGCGCTCCTTAACGCTAACATCGGGGTTGGTAAGAAAGATGACAAGGATAAGAAGAATCGCAAAAAGGAACTTCGAGATGAAAAGAAACATCAGAAAGATCTTGCCGACATAAAGAAAAAAGGAGTCAAAGATCAGGAAAAAGCTGTAGAGAAGGGCCAGAAGAATATGACCCAGGCAACAAAAGAGGGAAGCGAGGATCAGAAGCAGATAACAAAGATCGGGCAAGATGTCATGCTTGCAGGCACCGAGCAGGTGCTTGCAACGACTATATCGGCTAAAAAGAAGACCGATGACGAGGCCGTGAAGAGCGAGGCAGATAGTACAGAGGCGCGTATGAACCTCTCGCTTGCAGGTGCCGTTGCCAAGTGTTTCGATTTCCTTGGCCCTATTGCTGGTCCTATCGCTGCTGCTGTTGTCACAGCAACCTTGAATGGCTTGTTACAATGGGCTATCAGTTCTGCTTTTAACAAGAAGCAGAAAAATTCGTCTAAAGGTCCAAATACAAAGGTTGTTTCTGGCATGCTTACCTACGACTCCGGCAACGTGCAGGACCTCCGTCCGTTCGTAGGCAACGATGGCAGTCTTTATTGGGCAACCGAGGACAATAAGCTACACAACGGTGTGTCGCTCCTCACACATCCTACCGCCACTACCATTAATGGGCATCCGTCCCTGGTAGCCGAGAATGGTCCCGAGTTGGTAATCGGTCGCGAGACCACACAAGCAATGATGATGAACAATCCTCAGTTGCTCAAGGCTCTCGTAAATTACGACCGCAACTATTCCGGTCGCCGAGCTTATGACAACGGCAATATTGCGGAAACGTCCGCAACAATCGCCCCACAATCGTCTACAACCGAGGAAATGGTATCTGCACAAGCCAATACTAATATTGCGCTCCTGCAAGCCGTAAACACGCTCCTGCAACGTCTGGAGCAGCCTATCGAAGCCAAGATTGATATGTATGGCCGTGGCAAACTCTACGACAGCATGACAAAGGCTAATCAGTTTATGAAGAACAAGTGACCTTGCGCAACAAGCAGTCCGCGTCAAGCGGACTGCGATACATATCTTCCGCAAGCAATCTTTTCAAGTAGCAAAGCACTCAAGCAACAAATCATTTATTAGGTCGTCGCACCGTTAGGCGTGGCGACCTTTTTCTATCATTCTTCTATTGTTTTCTATCATATAAAGAATAAACTTCAGTCCCCAAAAGTCCAAAATATCGAATTTTCGTAACTACCTAATAATCATGGACTTTATCTGAAGTCTACTCCCCAAAAGTCCAAAAATCTACTAATTAAGGCTACTACCTTATATAAATTTCGCCAATTTTCTTTCTTCCCTATTTTCAAAACTCCCGAACCCTAATAGTATAGTTAGTAGCATTAACGCCTATGGCGTAAATATTTGACATTTAATAAGTTATAAGATATGAGGAAAGGCAACTAAGACCGAGAAAACGCTATATAATGCCCTAATTCTACTATTCTTTATATATTTTTTGTTCTTTGCGCTCGTATAAGTATATAAAAAATTACCCCATTTCTAAACTTTTAATAGATAAGTAGCGGAAAATCAGAAAGTTAAATCGCTTTTTGAAAAATTCATTCGGGGGTCACGAGGTGGATTCCGGGTGGACAGCTGAAGTATTTTTCAAAATTACGAACTTTTCATTTTTCGGTGTTTTTTGGGAAAATGGACTCAAAGTCAAAAATTTGGACTTTTGAAGGCTTTAAAGTTCAAAACTAAACTTCAGGCTTTGTACAGTCAAACAATGTTAGGAATTGCTATAGAATAAACAAAAGTTAATAACAATAGTAAGAGTTGGTTTTATCAATTATAATTATTAAATTTGCAACGGTAAAATACAATGGTTACTAATCATATAAAATATGTTCGACGAGATATGCTCCATATATCAAGATGCGCATGATGCCAAGGGAAAGTTCGTTGACCAAGAAACTGGCGAGTGCATCACGCAGATGTCTATCCGTGAGTTCTGCTTGACGGATAGATGGAAGCCCTATGTGCAGCATCTTCGCGCTATGCGCAAGGAGTACGGCAGTAAGGCGAAGCAGATGCCGGAGTATATCGAAACAAAGAAAAAGTTACCTGGTGCCACTCTTAGCGGCTTGTTCGCTCTATATGAAGATGACAGCCGTACACATCCAGGACAGCGGGTAATGGTTAGCCGACGAGAAACCCATCTGAAGCAGCATACCGGCTGGCTCGCCATCGACATAGACCTTGCGGACAATATGCAAATGAGCAATTTTGAGAATGTGCGCATGATTTGCCGTTTTCGTCCGGAGATAGCCTTGCTGATGCGGTCGTGCTCCGGCAGCGGATATTTTGGTTTGGTTAAGTTGGCGTACCCTGAACGGCACAAGGACCAGTTCAAAGCTCTACTCAAAGATTATGCCGCTATCGGCATCACGCTTGACAAGGCTTGTAGCAACATCGGACGTGTGCGCTTCGCCTCATGGGATGATCCCGAGCATATATATATCAATGAAAATGTGGTACCCTATAAGGGATTGGAAGGTGAGCAAGTTCAGCTCGTTTCCTTGGCTTCACGTCAAGCGTATCGCTCGTACAATGCGAATGTAGGGTATAAAGTAGAAGGCAATTCTAACTTCTGGGAACAGAAGCGTGTGCAAGACAGATTGATTGAGATTATCGTGCAGGAACTTGTGGGCAACCATCGGAACATTACCGAGAGTTATGACGACTGGGTGAAAGCAGGATGGGCATTGCGCTCACATCCGTATGGTCTTGACCTCTTCCACCAACTATCAAGATGCAGCTCCAAATATAATGAAGCACAGTCAAACCTGAAATGGCAGCAGTTGGGAAGCAGTCAGACAGTGACGTACAACTATCTCATTCATGCCTGTAAGGTGGAGTTAGGAGAGGAAACCTATCGTCAGATATGTAGGCGAGTTTGGAGTGAGTTGAAAGGCTAAAACATCTTCACTGCGTATTCACTTCATATTCACTTGTTTTCACTGATTTTTTATGTCAAAAATTCAATAAAAACGATCCTATATGAAACTAATAACAATTACCGGTCCGAGTGGTGCGGGGAAAGACACTGTAGCAAGAATGCTGTCAGATTTTGTCGGCTATAAAGTTATATGCTCCTACACCACACGCCCGAAGCGTGAAGGCGAGATTGATGGAGTGGAGCATCACTTTGTGGAGAAGTGTGACGTGCCGCATGACAATATGCTGGCTTATACGCAATATGGCGGCTATGAATATTGGGCCACCATCGAGCAGGTGGGCGACAAGGCTATTTACGTTATCGACGAAGATGGGCTGAAGTCACTCTGCGAGAAGTTCCCCGATATAGAGCTGTTCAAAATTTGCGTGTCGGCCAAGGTAGGCACCCGACTTCGTAGAGGCGTTACTTCTGAACGTATGGCACGCGACAATCAACGTAAGCGTCTGCCATTGTCGTTCTTCGATGCTGTAATCTTCAACAATGACTCGTTCAACGACCTACTCGACGAAGTGCTGCGTGTGAGGTATATGATTGAATAAAGATTGCGGCAATGAAAATGCACTATCTGTTAAATAATAAACTTAGATTCGTAAGCAATGAAATTAATAAGCAGTTCAGTGGAGTGGTGGCAGCAGGACAACCTGGCACAGCACATTGCACGAGTAGGCAGAATATGCTACAAGGCAAAAGGTAAGCAACCGGATGAAAGTATGTCGGCTGAGGAAGTGGAAGCCTTTATCCAAAAGCGCGACGAAGAGCGATGCAAGGGATTCTGGGAAAGCGGACATCGTTCGATGTACCGACATGGCACACGCTACTTTTTTATGCCCAACGAAAAGGGCTTTCCTAACTATATCTGGGCTTATCTGAACGCTTCGCCCTACATTGACTATGCAACTAAAGACCACAAGGTATGGATTAGTACAAATATGCAGTTCTTGCTTGAGAACAAGAAACTGATGGACGCGCTTAGTCAATATGGTGTTAGCGAAGACGAGTTTATCGAGAAGGCTCAGAAGTATAAGTGTGAGGAGGCATTCTTCATTATCCGCATGACGCTGGTAGTGACTACACAACGCATACAAGGAGAGTCGTATAATCGAAAATCACCCAATTGCATTTCAGAGCAAAGCACGCGTTATGTAAACCTTGCGAAGCGAGGAGGTGTACAAATTTGTCGTCCGCACTGGGAAGCAAAAGGTAAGTGGTATCAGATTTGGGCTTCTCATTTTGGCTATTGGGTGGCAGAGAATGTTTACAAGTTCTTGTTATTTACAGGTTTGAACCCCGAAGATGCAAGAGGTAATCTCACTTTTAATACTTATACCGTTTGTGGTTATACCTATACTTTGAGTGAGTGGCAGCATATATTAGACATGCGTTTACGCGATAAAACGGGACGTGCGCATCCTGATGCCCATATTATTGCGAAAAAAATCAGCAAAATCATAAATGATAGGATGCGCCAGTATTGCAAAGATTTTAGTATTTAATTAATTTGATTAGCAATGAAAATATTATTTAAGAAACTTGACGAAAAGGCTCAGGTGCCAGTTAAGGCAGATGGGCATGAAGAGGATTTTTGTTATGACTGTGTTGCTGTAAGCGAAGAAGAGGTTGCTCCTAACGTATGGAAATACGGTCTGGGTTTTGCTTTGCAGCCAGTGAATGAATTTGATGGGTATAACATCCGCGGATTTAACTTCCGCTCACGTTCTTCGGTATGGAAGACGGGTATGGTGCTTTCTAATTCTCAGGGTACGATTGACGAAATTTACACCGGAGAAATTTCGGCTGTATTCTATCACGTAATGCCTAACATGCCACGCTATAAAGTTGGCGACAAAGTATGCCAGCTCTGCCTTGAGCGCACCGAGTCGTTGGAGTTTGTGGAAGTAACTGAACTTCGCAAAACTTCACGTGGTGAACACGGCTACGGCTCTACTGGTAAGTAATTGATAATGCACCTTATGATAAATAGAATAAATTATGAGTAGAAAACCGCTTCCCGACCGAGAGGAATTTGTGCGTTTGCAACCTACGGTCTATCAATTCCATTTCAAGGATGTTCCTTCAACTCAATATGCCAAGTCACTTGATGCTCTTTTCCATAACCCCGATTATCTGGACGCTGTGGCAAAACGCAACCGTCTTGTTGAAACAAGCAAACGTATGCGTGTTGGCACAAGCGAAATGAGTAATCTGTTGCGCACCATCCAACAGCACGACCGTCGTTTGGCTGATATAATGTATGCTACGATGGTGCAAACTAATTTGCGCTCTGATGTCAGTTACGACTTTATGAATTTCTCTACCTTGCTAAAGTATTATGTTGACTATTCACAGCCAGGTATGAAGGAGAAGGTTGACTTGCTTGCTTCCCAGCTCGACCGATTGACATTTCTTGCAGAGTGTCTTGACCGTATAGCCACTGACATTCGTGGCAATATGCTTGACATCTTCAAGGGTAATATAGAGTTCAATCAGTTTGATACTGTCTCGCAGGTGCTTCATCAACTACGTGGCTATTTCCGGTCGGCAGGACCTAATGATGCAGATTCTCGTGAGGGAGATTTGTTCTACGAATACGCCGACTCAATCTACAACTATGTTGATAAACGTCTGCACACATTCACTGCCAAGTATCGCAAGATGCACCCAGCCTCGCCTACTTACATTGAAGCCGACCTTGTGGAAGGTCTTAATCAGTTCTTTGGCCGTAACGATAAGTTTGATTTGAGTCTTATCGGACATACCGAGTCAGGAGGTTGTTATATCAGTGTTGGAGACTTATGGAAGATTTTAAGTGAGGACGAGCAAAAGAAAATTGGTCATATTACTCCTAAAATTGACTCTGTAAAGTTTGATGATTTGCAGTTGCGCTACAGTTTCAATGCTACCGATTTAATTATGAGCCAATATAAACGGCCCAAACCAAAACGATAACCGTTATGCCTAATATTTACCTTCGCTTACCTACGAGCCGCTGCCAGTTCTTCCGCAATCGCGACCCGAAGCACACGCTTGCCAAGGACGAGCCGTTGGTGTTTAGCCCCTACATGCCTCACCACTTTGTCTTGCGCAAGCATATAACCAATATCCCTGCTGTTACGCAAAAAGTTAATTTGCAATGTTTCTCACACCAGCAGTGGCGCAACATGATGCAGGGCAAACATCCCAATGGTGGTGAAGTTGTTACAAAGCGCGATCCGCACGAATACTTGTCTTTTAGTGAGGTTCAGCGGTTTAGTGGAAGACAAGATTACGCTAAGAGTGACAATGAAGACTATTTGTGCATAAAGTTGCCTTCGGAGGTAGAGGTGATTGACGTAGTTCGTCAGGTTACGCCGGTATGGAATCTTAGTACGCGCGGCATCCGTCAGCTGCTTATCATGCTGAACGATGATTTTAAGCGCAGTGTTGTAGAATGGGCTTTAGCTACATTTGACTATTGCACATCCGATAAGCGTATCATTTTCCGTCGTCAAACAGCTATGCTTGAGCGTTTTTTGATGCGTTACGGCATAGACCAGAACGAGAGCGAAAAAGACGCCCTGCGTCGCATCATTAGCCGATGGCTAACTTCGAATCATAGCAATTTCAAAGCTTATTCATGTGCGGATATGCAGTATATAGATGATAGTGAAAAGCGTTATTGCGTAGACGATATATTGTTTGACGATTAGAATAACGTGAACAAGAGTTAAATCAAAGTTTAAAACAAGTTAAAAAACAACCGTTTTAGGTGTACAAAAATGCAACTACCCGATAAATGCAAAGAATTGTTCCTCGAAGGCATTACCGATGTGATGTTTTATCCAAGGGAAGAGTGTGTTATCCCTGTGCCGTTCAGTATGGCACGGGTGTTATATATTAATAATTGTAGTCTGCCTGCCGAGCCAACTTTGCGCTTGGCTACGAGTGGCGAAAACTACGTTATTGTAGAGAATCTTAAAGTGAATATGACGTTCGCCAAACAGGGCAATGGCACTATATATACATATAATATTAGTGCTAATGTGGCAAATGGAGGCGAAAATGTGGCTGAAGCGTACCGAAATATGCGTGATAAGGAGTATCTTGTGGTATTGCGCAAGATGGACGGCTCGTTGCAGTTGTGCCATACCTTGCCCCACACATTCGGTATTGGTGGCACCACGGACCACAGTCAGACTGAGTTGGCACGAACCGTCACAGCCACCACTCAAGCCCTGTCGGAGCCTATACCCATCACGCTTCGAGAGTAAAGCTATGCAACCATTTTTCTGATACATTATATTATACTGTTTAGAGCCGCTATTCGTGAGAATGGCGGCTTTTTTTGTCCTAATGTTAAAAACCACGGTCTTTAATTTTGCACATGGATAACACAGCGGAGTGGTAGCAGATGGTAGCTCACTTGGCTCATAACCAAGAGGTCGAGGGTTCGAGTCCCTTCTCCGCAACATAGTCAGTCGGTAAAAAGATTGATTTTTCAGGATAACAAAACACAAAAACTTTTTTCCAATGAAAGGCTTATTTGAAATACTAACCGAGAAGAAGTGGATGGTCAGTCCCGACTTCGTGCATGGTATTCGCAAGTCGCTTGAGCATAATCTGAATACTCATGCGACTTTCAGCAAGCCGGAGAAGACTTGTGGCTATGTCACAGCCAAGGATAAGGATGGCAACACCTATTATCCAGAGGAGTATCAGGTTTCAGAAGATGGCACACAGGTGAGAGGCCACTGGTGCTTGGATCTCCCTGCTGATGACGAGTATGCGCAGACGTTCCCTTTCGTTTCTGTTCTTACTGTTGACGGCCCTATCACTCGCAACGGCGGCTATTGCTCTTATGGCTCTATCGACCATCGTGACATGATGATGCGAGCAGCCGATCATCCTCTTTGTCGCGGTCATGTTTTCATCATCAACACTCCTGGCGGTTCTGCTTGGGCAAAGAACGATTATGCTCTTGCTATCGACTATGCCCACTCAAAGGGGCAGAAGGTTATAGCCTTGGTTGATGGTCTTTGCGCTTCGGCTGGTATGTATCTCGCTTCGCTTTGTGACGAACGCTATTACATGAATACGAAAGACCAGGTTGGTTGCATCGGTGTAATGGCAGCGTTCTATACTCTTGCCGATGGCACGGTAAATCAGTTTACCGATGAAACTTATCACGAGCTTTATGATCCGAAGTCGTTTGACAAGAACAAGGCTTATCGCGACCTCGCTAATAAGGATGATGACAAGGAACTTATCAAGGAACTTGCCGATCTTGGCGTTGAGTTCCGTGCCGACGTAAAGAAGGCTTGCCCTAATGTTACCGACGAGCACCTGCATGGCAAGGTGTTCAATGCCGAAGACGTGAAGGACATTTTGATGGACGGTCAGTCATCATTTATCGGAGTGGTGCAACACGCCTTTGAGCTTTATGATGGTAGAGCCGAGCTTATCAACCGTGAGCAGACAGCCGAGCCTAATGGTGACCCAGAGCAGACCCCCGAAGCCGAGCCTACAGTCGAGCCGAAACAGACAGCAACCAACACAAACACTAATATCAATATGGAGAAATATCCTCTTATTTGCAAAGCTTGTGGATTGCAGGCTGGCGAGATTGCCGTTACTGAGGAGGGCGCGTATATGAACGCCTCGCTTCTTGACTCTCTCGAAGCCCACATGAAGGAAGCTGAGCAGAAGGTGACTGATGCCGAGCAGAAAGTCACCACAGCGGAGAACGCTCTCGCAGAATTGCAGGGCAAGTTTGATGAACTCTCCGCCAATGTAAACGCAGCCAATGAAGCTAAGGAAGTCGCGGAGACCGCACTCGCCCAGGCTAACGAGGCTCATAGTACAGAACTAAGCGACCTTAACGCACAGCACACCGAGGCTCTTGCCAAGAAGGACGACGAGCTGAAAGCTCTCGCCGAGGCAAAGGACAAGGAGATTGCTCAGCTCACAACCGACAAGACTGATGCCGTGGCAAACCTTCAGACTGCTAAGGACGCGCTTGCTACAGCCGAGCAGACCATTGCCGACAAGCAGGCTCAGATTGCTGCCCTCACCAATGAGGCTGGCGAAGAGCTGAACAGCGGCGAGGCTCCTGAGAACAATGGCGAAGGTGTGAAAACTCCGCAGTTGCGCTCGTTCGATGGTAGCAAGTACAAGACCAATGTTGAGCGAAAGGCTGCTTTCAAGCGTTTCTTGCAAGGTGAGGAATAAAAGCCTCGCTGCCCTCAACCAACACAAACAACACAAAGATTTAACAACACAAAACACAAACGATTATGGCAAATTTACCTAAAGATTTTATCGGTCTTGAAGCTCTTCAGCATGTAGCCGAGGAGGTGTCAAAGGAGATTGTGATGGGTCCTGGCTATTCGGATGCCGAAGAGATGGATCGCCTTGGCATTGACATCATCACTGGTGTTCAGTTCAAGCGCACTTTCCACTTGTTCATCCGTAAAGGTGGCACCACACGTCGTAAGGACGTTCATCGCGAAATCAACAGCGAAGCCGGATTTTTGAAAGAGCGTACGCTTGTCTCGAAGCTCTCCTGGGATAAGTTTCCAGGCAATATAGACGACTTCTGTGAGACAGTATTCGGCACAGATGCTCAGGGTCAGTTCCCTCTCTCTTCACAGGCTGTAGAGGCAATCCTCAAGGACTATGCCGACAACCTTGCAGCTAACTTGTGGTTCGGTGACATCTCTCTTGATAATGGCGACGACTCCGTTCCTGCTCGCGACCAGGCAATGGCTCTCTACAACGGTTTCCACACTTGCATCAAGCACGACATCGAGGACGGTCTTATCTCAGAGGCTAATGGCAACCTCGTTCCTTGCGAGGCTATCTCTGCTCCTGCTGATAACAACGACTCTACTCCTTATGACAACTTCATCAAGTGGCACGCAAAATGGGATGAGCGTCTTCGCAAGGTTCCAACACGTGTTTACATGAACGAGGCTACTGCCATGAACATTGCAGCAGGTTATGCTAACAAGTTCCACGGCAACTTCCGTGTAGAGTACAACCAGGGCGACAACTTCAAGTTGCCGGGTCTCTCTAAGGTTACCATCTGTCCTATTGCCAACTTCGGCGAAGGCGATCGTATGTATGCTACCATCGACAAGAACTTTGTCTACGGTGTTGACACCCAGAGCAACCAGCAGTATGTAAGTGTTCGCCTCGGCTCCGACCGAGATCACAGAGACCTGTCTTTTCAAATTCAATCAATACAGGGAGCAGGACTACGCAGCTATTTGCGTAGCGCTCTTTGCATCAGCGACGGTAATCTCGTTGCTCCTGAGTATGTAGCCGGCGACTACGACAATACTATGCTCGTGATTACTCTTGCTGGTTCTGATGGTCAGAAGCCGGACGGTACAGTGAAGGTGAACGGCACTGCTTACACCAAACCGCTTGAAACTGCACCTAATCAGATTCTCTCTCTTGAGGCAGCCGATGGCACTACCTATAAGTTTACTGGTTGGAGCAACGGCAAGACCGATAAGAAGATTCAGCTTACAGCTTCCGGCATGAATATGGGTCTGACAGCCTTCTTCAAGAAGAACGGCTAATCCTTCAACGGAGTTTCTTTCACTCTATATTTTCTGGGCGACGGTCGCGGTTGACCTGACGGAATACGCTAACCCGTCGCCCTTCTTTTCCAAGTAACAACACAAAAACTTATAAGAATATGGCAGTAACAGCAACATGTCCTGAGATTAAGGACGTCCTCGCAGCTAATGAATGCCTGGAGAACTTTGGTGGTCTTGGTGTCAATGTATACATCTTCAATAAGGCAGACCTTAAAGCTCCCTTGAAGCCCGAAAAGAACATCTACCCTGCTCTGACCTCCGAGTCGTTCAACACAGGTAAAGGTCTTTACAAATTCGAGTGTAAGGAGAGTAGCCAGGGACATACTTTCGAGTCTCTTGGCCGCAGAAAAGGTTTTAAGCAGCAGCTTGACTACGTGCTTGAAAGTGTAAGTGCAGAGTCAGCAGAAGTGGTTCGCTCTCTGAACAACCTCGACTGTGGCTATATTATCCAGGATGGTGAGAAGAGTATCATCGTGTACGACTCTCAGCATAAGTTTGAGTATGCTTCGGGTGGCATCAAGGGCGACACTGGTAAGAAAGCCGAGGACGACCGTCAGGTTGAACTGAGCGGAACTCTCCAGCCTACAACCTATGGCCGCTACGAGATACCTGAGCCTGAAACTGGCGGTTGGGACTCGCTTCGCGTTTCAAAAAAAGAGTAAGCGATATTGACACTCAGAGCGAAAGCAATATCGCCACCCAGCAGCTCGACGATGCCGACTCTTCTTTCTTCAGCGTAAGCGACGAAGAAGGAACAACGGCAAAGAAGAGCAAGAAATAATCGCTCATACGAGAAAGATTTTTTCGTCATACGACAAATCCCTGCATCTATCCTTTATATACAAAAGGTATAGATGCAGGGATTTTTTATTATATACATATTAGTTATCTGACAAATTTATACTAAAATTAGCGATTTTAATACCATATGTAAACCAAATAAGATAAATATCGTTAATTTTGCAATTAGAAAAGCTTTTTTAATTACATTATTGTAAATGTAGAATAACTAAAAATATAGAGTTTATGGAACTAAGACATTTACGCTCCTTTGTTTATGTCGCCGAAACAAAGTCGTTTAGTACGGCTGCCACACGTTGTTGCGTCACCCAGTCGGCGGTAAGTCAGCACATTCGTGCCCTGGAGGACGAGTTGGGCTGCAAATTGCTTATCCGCACATCACACGGCATTATGCTCACCGAAAGCGGCGAAGCCCTGTTGCCTCGTGCCAAGGAAATACTGAAGCAGACCGAGGACTGCAAAGAGCAAATCAACGCCCTCAACAACTGCATGACCGGCGAATTGCGCATAGGCGTAGGCTCGTTTATTGCTCCGTACGTCCGTATGGCAGCATTGATATTCATAGAGAGATACCCCAACGTGCGTATCAATGCCGACTTCACCAAAGCATACCTTCTTAATCAATCGCTAAGGGCGCACATGTTAGACCTCGCTTTCACTATGAATATGGCATACCGCCACGAAGGAATAGAGTCGAGACCCTGCATACCTTTTAATGTGTATGCTATCATGCGCGACACCCATCCGCTTGCCTCGCTCTCAAAGGTGTCGTATGAGGACATTCTGAA
>ERZ1034992.161-NODE-161-length-42677-cov-5.384144_pt1 | contig 42677 bp, 32 predicted proteins | sample MGYA00520695_ERZ1034992 | MGnify/ENA primary metagenome ERZ1034992 (study PRJEB33766, sample SAMN09781778) | gut metagenome | biome: gut microbiome | host: Homo sapiens | place: Madagascar | study: EMG produced TPA metagenomics assembly of the PRJNA485056 data set...
GTTCTGCGATGAATCCGGATTGGATTTTCCGGTTATCGCTTCATGCGGCGCATTCAGTTCCGTCAGCGCATCCGGCCAGAGATTTCTGGCGAGAACCACATCCATTCCCAGCGAAAAATAAATCTCATATCGTTCCGGAGCTTTCCGGGTGCCGCCCGGCGCCATTGCCATCATCAGCAGTGCGCTGTTGAGTCCGGTTCCGGGGAGTTCCGGCGGTGTCGGAATAATGATTTTTCCTTCCGGCGCCATGTCTCCGAAACTCCAGAACGCCGTATAGGCAAGCATTCCTTCCGGTGTTCCGGGCGCCTGATTTCCGCATTCCAGAGCCAGACGCGAATTCACCTCGTCCGGAGCGGCAACCCAGCGGTACACCGCCTGAACTGCCGCATCGGAACGTTTTTTCCGGTCCGTCATCATTTGCAGGGATACTTCCGGAGTCGCCGGATATTTCTGCGGCAGAGCCGCTTTGACCTGGGCGGCGACCGCCTGCCGCTGTGTTTCGATCGCTTCGCGCAGACGCAGAAACGCTTCCATTTCCGGCGTATCCGTGCGGTTGATCCGGTAGGTCAGCGGCGAAGTTTCCGCCGTTTGTTTCGCTGTCTGGAACCGGGCTTCCGCGGTTGTTCCGAACCTCTGCCGGGTCAATTGACGCAATGCCTCCCGTTTCTGCTGATAAAAATTCCGGACCGGAGCGGGTATCAGACCGGTCAGCGCGCTGGTTTTTTCTTTCATTTTTGCGGACGCCGCCGCAATTCCGGACGGGTCTTCGGGCGGCAGAGCCGGGAAGGACGCCAGTTCTTTGAGGTCAAAGTCCGGCATCTTCGCCATATTGTCAATATCGGTCGGATTCCCTTCCAACGCGGGCAGGGTGACTCCGGTTTTTTTCAGCTGCTGACGCAATTCCGCTGCGTGCGGATTTTCCGGCGGCTGCTCTGCGTTTTGAAGTTCTTCCAGAAGAGAGAGCAGGCAGATATAGCCCCACCACACTGCGGCGCGGCGGTGCAGCATACGCGCGATGAATTCGCAGCCGTCCCGGAACAACCCTTTCTGCCGGAAGGCTTCCAGCAGTTCCATGGATTCCGGGTGTGCTTCGAACAGCGGTTTCAGATCCGGACGTATTCTGTAATTTTCGTGTTCGGCGACAGGACGCCACAGCGTATCACGCAAAAGCACGGAGTGCCGGTTCATCCATTCCAGTTTGTCTGCCATAATACCTGCCTCCCTTTACACCTGCGTTTTCAGCGCATTGATTTTGGTTTGCAGTGTTGCCACTTGGGTGGACATGGCGGTTGCCGCTGTTTCCAGGGCATTGGCATGGTCGGTAACCGCAGTTACATCCGTGGTAAGTGACTGAATATCAGTCCGTATTGCGGCGAATTTGGAGTCCAGAGCCGCGGCGGCTCTGGTGGCGGAAATACTGACGGAACTTTCCAGTCCGGTCAGACTCAAGGAGAAGCCGGTGAAACTGATGGTGGCAAGCGTAAAGCTGGCGCCGAATGCCTTCACGTCAATTCCGATTCCCACGGCTGTGGCGGACCCGCCGGTCGCGGAGGCATCGGCAATTTTTGCTCCGGCTCCGCCGAACGATACTTCCGCTGTCCATTTCGATTTGCCGGAATCATCCGCTTCCGTGCTGTTTTTATCCATTTCGACATTTCCATCGGAAGGACTGCCTTTCCCGGAAGCTCCGGACTGCAGAAAATTTACGCATCCGGAAAACGGACTGCTCAGATTATCCAGAATATTTTCATTTGCACTCATCAGAACCTCCTTATTTGCTGCCCGCGCCGTCGGCGTAATCGGAAATGGTTTTGTTGGACAGGTCATTCACGAACTTGACATTCAGATCCAGCTGATGACCGCGGACAGTGATGCTGGAAGACAGTTCGGAGGCAATGCTTCCGTTGACGGTTTCCACCGCCTGCCGCTGTACATCCATCTGTTCCGCAAAAGCCTGAGCGCGGATCAGCTCCCGTTCGGTAACGGCAACCGAAGGAGAACCGCCGGGAATTTCCCGGAACATTTCCGCAGACGCTGCTGTGCTTCGGACCGTATAGGATGACATGTTGCCCAGTTCCCCCGCAGTCCGTGCCAGTGCGGAATACGTACCGCGGAAATTGGCAGCCGGCGGCAGCGATGTCTTGGTGTCGCACATGACGCTGCTGTCCAGATCTACTCCGCGGTCTGCAATGGAACGCGGCTTTCCGTCCGGTGTCTTGCCGCTTTTCCAGGCGTCCAGAGTACGGGTGATTTCGTTCAGCCCGGAGGTTTCATCCAGATGGGAAAACGCATCGGTCATCTTGTCGCGCGGCACGGTTGCCACATCCACGACTGCGCCGGCTCCCATGAGAACCCCGTTGGCAACCTGGATGGATGCGCCGAGCGCATCGGTCAGCAGGGCGGAGAACAGACTGTTGAACCGGAGGTTGGCGCCCGATACGGAAACTCCGTCCGTCGCATTGATGCAGACCGTTGAATCGTAATTGGTTACGGTGTCCAGCACTTTCAGCGACCGGAGCATAATCCCGTTCTGGTTCACTGTAACGGATGACGCCCCCGAAACTGACCGGACCACGCCTTCGCTTTGCAGATTCACCATGCGGCTGCCGTTGATGTTGACCGCCGCCGCGGAAATGTTGAGCGTACCGTCCGTTTTGATGTCGATGCCCTGCTTCGAATACTGGAGAATCGACCCTTGCGTGAACAGGCGCAGCACATTGCCGGTACAGAACGGATTGCGGTCCAGTTCGAAAACACTCACGGCTTCTTTTGCCAGCGCGGTCAGAGCCTGCGCGGAATCATTGCCCGGCGACAGAAAATAATTTTTCCGTACCGTCAGCAGACGCGGTTTCCAGTTCAGCTCGACATCCGCGCGTTTCTCCTGACTGTTTTCATCAAATGCCAGCTGCATGAGAAACGCATAGGCGGTTCCGTCCACGATTTTCTGTTCCATGGCTTCGGAAGCCTGTTCATAACGGGAAAAACCGATTTCGTCATATTGACCGGACAGATCCTTTTCTTTTCCCGGAGCGGAATACCGCAGAGCGGAAGCATTGCGTGCGTGAGTATCTGTCCCGTCGGTGAATTCACTGAAAGCTCCCGTTTTATCCGGGGAATATCCCAACAGCACAACTTTGTCCGGTTCTTCCAGAAGCAGCACCCGTTCGCCGACGCGCGGGAAACGGTACAGTCCGGAACGTTTCCCGCCGAGCGGCATGTTCATTTCCACATCGATGCAGGGATTTTCGGAATCGGCATTTTCGTTGCGGACCAGAAAACGCCATGGTGTATCCTGAGTGGATCGCGGCGACTGCACCAGCGAATTGCGGGTTTCCGGAGCGTCCGTTTTTCCGTTGATATCGCAGACGACCGCCTCCCGGATGACCGGGGCTTCATTGTGCCGCATTTCCGGTTCTTTCGCGCAGAAACGTTTATCCTGTGCGTCTTCCGCATAATCCATGCACTTGAAAGTCTGTTCAAAAACTCCGGCATCCGTGGAATCATCCAGTGTAACGGACAGTTCCGAATGAAGAATTTTCACCGTTACCGGCGGATCGTCCGGCTGCGCCCGGTAGAAACTGCGGATTTTCAGGATTTCGCCCGGTACCGGCAGCAGCAGAGAAGTGGTCCCGTGCCAGTCATCCTGTTCCAGACGGAACGCCCTGCCTTGCGCTTCTGCCGCGCAGTCTGCACTGGCGGATACGGTGTCATCGTCAATGTCATTTCCATGATCAGCCGGAGTTCTGTCAGAAAGATAAACGCTGCTGCCGTCTCCGTTTTCTGCATGAATGGTCCGGGATTCCAGCGGGTGCAGGAAATTTCCTTTGACGGCATCTGTTCCGATTCCGACGGACGCGCTGAACTGTTTCATGGGAAACGCCGTATCTGCGGAAATCATACTGAAATCGAACACTCCGTTTTCCGCTTGTGCCGCCAGCTGGTTCTGCTGATCCGCCGGATAACCGGTGAATTCAAAGGCACAGGTTCCGGGATATGCGTTGCCGTCGGAAAGATAAAGCATTTCCTGTCCGGCTGTTTCGTGACGGAAGAAAAAAGAAATACCGTATCGCGCCATAATCCGGCGGACGAAATCGAAATCGGTTTCATCGCGCTGGAAGAAGCGGAGTCCACCGGAATATTTTTCCGCGGTTATGTATTTTGAATCGATCACTGCGGAAATGCCGTGCCGACGGAATACCGACTGAACGGTTTTCAGCGGCGTTGTGTCTGGATAATCCAGGGTCCGGCGGACGTATTTCAGCGCGGCGGCTTCCGGTTCAAGAGTCAGATGCAGCAGCACTCCTTTGGTGAAGCGTTTGCCGAACTGTTTCAGCCAGCCGGGATGCAGGGATGCGGCTCCGGTTACGGAATAACGGGTTACAACGCCGTGCAGCGGACGCCGGATAATTCCGCCGTTGTAATACTGTTCAATGGTCAGCGTAACGCGTTTCCGCAGAAGATCGTTCTTCAGCGATGAAAGGGTCAGGCTGGATTCCGGAATGACCAGGTCGGCGTCCGCACGGTACAGTTCGGAAATCCCTTCCCGGAGGGTAAGTCCCCAGACCTGGCTGTCTGCCAGTCCGCCGTCCTGAAACTGAATGTTGATCTGCGATTTCATGATGCTGCCTCAAACCAGAAAATTGATTCCGACGGTGATTGCTTCCGCTGTCGCAACGGGAACTCCGGTTGCCGGATTGACCCCGGTAACCACTGAAGTCAGCGAGGCGACGGGGCGGCCACCGACCAGATAGGTCGGATGCATGGATACGGTGATTGCGCCGGTGCAGACTGCCCCCGTTACCGTGTCTCCCATGCAGGCGACAGGCAATCCGTTGACCAGAAAACAGGGGAATCCCGGACCGGTGATCAGGTCGCCGGTCGCGGAAACGCCGGCAATTGTCGAGACGGGGAACGGCATGTCAGACCTCCTTCCGCAGTTTGAACCGGTAGATGAAACGGCCGTTTTCGGCATCGAGTCCCGCATGGGAGAACGATTTCCCTTCCATGACGGTTTCCAGAAATTTCATGCTGAGTTCCGGCAGCAGATCGTTGTTGATGATCGCGTCGATCATGCGTGCGCCCGAAGCTATGTTGTCGCACCGGCTGATGATTTCATCCCGGACGGCATCCGTGTACGCCAGTTCCGCATGATAATTTTCTTTCACCCGGCGCACAACTTTGTTGAGTTTCAGGTCAATGATCCGGTTCAGCGCCGCTTTGCCCAGCGGGTAGTACGGCACAATGGAAAGACGTCCGAGCAGTGCCGCCGGAAAATGTTTCAGCATGGCGGGACGGACTGCGTTTTCCAGAATCTTGACGTCCGGCAGATGCTCTTCATCGCCGCAAAGACGCATGATTTCCTCATCGCCCACATTGGTGGTCAGGAGTATGACCGTGTTCCGGAAGTTGATGAGGCGTCCTTCGCCGTCCTCCATCTGGCCTTTGTCGAAGACCTGGAAAAAGATTTCGTGAACGTCCGGGTGCGCCTTTTCGATTTCGTCGAGCAGGACGACGCTGTACGGTTTGCGGCGGACCGCTTCGGTCAGCACGCCGCCTTCACCGTATCCGACGTACCCCGGAGGTGCGCCTTTGAGCGTGGAAACCGTGTGGGCTTCCTGAAATTCACTCATGTTGATGGTGATCAGACTCTGTTCGCTGCCGTAAAGCTGGTCGGCAAGTGTGAGCGCCGTTTCCGTTTTGCCTACGCCGCTCGGTCCCGCCAGCATGATGACCGCAATCGGACGGTTGGGATCCGCCAGAGACGCCCGTGCCGTCTGAATCCGGCGTGCAATCAGTTCCAGTCCGTGTTTCTGCCCGATGACCCGTCTGTTCATTTCATCGGCAAGTTTCAGAATGGACTGGATTTCGTTTTTGACCATGCGGCCCAGCGGGATTCCGGTCCATTCGGAGATAATGGTGCAGACCGCCTGTTCATCCACCTGCGGGAAAATCATGGGCGTTTCGCCTTGCAGATCACGCAGTTTTTTCTCAACGGCGCGGAGCTTATCCAGAGTTTTGCTGTCCTGCCCGTTTTCCCGGAGCTGATCCCGGAGCCGGGTGTATTCCCGCACCAGCTTCTTCTCTTTTTCCGTCCGTGCGGCAAGTTCGTCGCGGTGTTTTTTTTCGGCGTCAAGTCCGGCTTTCAGTTTTTCCAGGGCTTCCGTGTGATCCTGTCCGGACGCCTGTTCACGGGTCAGAATATCCGTTTCCAGTTCCAGAGCCGCAATTTTCCGGCGGGAATATTCAAGACTGGCGGGTTCGGCGTTCTGGCTCATGGCGACTCTGGCACATGCGGTATCCAGAATGCTGACCGCTTTATCCGGCAGCTGACGGGCGGGAATATAGCGGCGGGACAGTTTGACTGCCGCTTTCAGCGCTTCATCCAGCACCAGCACTCCGTGATGTTTTTCCAATGCCCCGACCATTCCGCGCATCATCTGAATGGCCTTGCCGTCATCCGGTTCATCCACTAAAATGTTCTGGAAACGGCGGGTCAGTGCCGGGTCTTTTTCGAAATACTTGACATATTCCTGCCAGGTGGTTGCCGCAATGCAGCGCAGTTCGCCGCGGGCAAGGGCGGGTTTGAGCAGATTGGCGGCGTCGTTCTGTCCGGCGGCTCCTCCAGCCCCGATCAGAGTGTGCGCTTCGTCAATGAACAGAATGATCGGCACATCGGAATTCTGTACTTCCTCAATGACGCTTTTCAGACGGTTTTCAAATTCCCCTTTCATGCTGGCTCCCGCCTGAAGCAGTCCGATGTCCAGCGAACGCAGCATTGTTCCTTTCAGACAGTCCGGCACATCCCCGGACGCCAGCCGCTGGGCAAAGCCTTCAACGACAGCGGTTTTTCCTACGCCGGCTTCCCCCGTGAGAATCGGATTGTTCTGCCGTCGCCGCATCAGAATGTCGATGATTTTACGGATCTCCGAATCTCGTCCCACGATCGGGTCGCATTTGCCGTTCCGGGCTTTTTCCGTCATGTCGACCGTATAGAGCCGCAGGGCTTCCCCTTTGCCCATCGCGGGCGCACTCAACATGGCTCCCGCCTGACCCGTTGCCGCGGATTCCCCGGAGTAAACCACGGAAGTTTCAGTTGAATTCTGTACAATTTTCCGGAAATTTTCCTGCAGCAGATCCGCATTGATTTTGGCAAATTCCATGCTGATGTCCAGCAGAGTACGCGAAAGTTCCGGTGTCTGACGGATCGCCAGCAGCAGGTGTCCGGTGCGGATCGCCGTTTCACAGAAAACCAGCGATGCCAGCATCCAGGCTTCTTTCACCGCGATTTCGATCTGATTGGAAAAATCGGATATGCTTCCGGCTCCGCGCGGCAGACGGTCCATCGCCGCGGTCAGGTCTTTGGCAAGTTTCGCCGTGTCCAGCTGAAATTCCCGCACGGCACAGCTCCAGTCCGTGTTGTCGGTCAGCAGAATCTGGTTCACCCAATGCACCAGTTCCACATAGGGATTGCCTCGCGTTTTGCACAGAATGGTCGCGCTTTCTATGGTTTTATATGCGGTCTGGTCCAGTTTTCCGAAAAGCTGAATGCGTTTCAATTTACTCATAGTCAACCTGCTTTCTGTCCTGCCGGACAATGAAATTTATCGTCGGCTGTTTTCTGTTTCTGTTCATGTTTTCCGGCAAAAAGACCGGATGCCTCTATGCGGACTTCGGTTGTCCGTCCCGGCAGCCGTCCCAGCCAGAAACTGCGGCCCAGGGCGATTGTCCCGTCCAGTTTCGGTTCCGGAACCGTTTCTGTCCGTATCCTGTAAATGACATCGAACCGGTTGGTCTTGTTCATGTATGCGGCAGTCAGCGAACAGAAATGATCGAACGCCGGTGTGCCGGGAGCCATCCGGCAATACTGCCGGAATGACAGCGGTCCGAGATGTATGTTGATTTTTTTGGTCGTGCTGACATAACGCGTTCCTGCCTGCGTGTTTACGCCCAGCAGTCCGTTTTCCTTTTTTCCCAGCTGCCAATGACACTGCGGCGGGATGGGATAAGTGCCGAATACCCGGTCTTCCACTTCAAGCGGCAGCTGAAAGCAGTGCTGCAGACTGGCGGTGAATCCCGCACGGCTGCGGCAGAAGGAGGAGAAAAACGGAGCTGTCGTGATTCTGGTGTAGGACGCGCCCGCCCAGGACGGATTTTCAATGCAGGATGGATATCCCGCAAGTCCGCGCATGATCGAGGCAAAATTATCGTCCCCCGGACGGTCAAACCAGACTGCGGCTTCTTTTTCCGCCCATGCCCGGTAGAACAGCGTGATGAAGCGGTGGTTGAAAATATCCAGAAAACGCTGCCATGCCAGATCGTAATAATTATGGGAACGCTGGAAAATGTACGAGGTGAATTCCAGCGGCATCGGACCGTTCACTCCGCAGAAGCCCATGAAATACACCATCAGGAGTGCCGCCGCATTATGGCTGCCTTCATGAATTTCCGCAATCGCGTTTTCCGGAAAATGCAGATACGGCTTCTGCGCAAAACGCAGGATTTCCTCTTCGGCTTTCTGCGCATGACCCAGTCTCTGACGGCTGTTTTTCAGCTGTTCAAACCGCCGGACAATCTCCAAGAAATCAGGTTCCGTTTTTCCGCAGGTCAGCTGCTGGGACACCTGTTTCACAAATTTTTTGATGTTCACATCGTCCATTCAGTGATTCTCCCCTGCTGTTTGGTGAACAGTTCCAGACGCACCGGCGTATTCAGCGGAGCGTAACTTTCCAGCAGTTTGCGCAGAACGCAGGCAAAGATGTAAAAACCGGTTCCGACACAGCAGGTTTCATCCAGAGTCAGCCGGAGTTTCCAGCCGTTTTCAAAAAAGATGCAGCCTTTCCGGATGAAGCGGAACACTTCCGGCGCACTTTGCAGTTCCGTGATGCCGTCCAGCAGTTTTTTCGTTTCCTCGGTGTTTCGGGGCGAATAATTCCGGATCAGTTCCTTCAGAATTTTCAGCGGCATGATGTCTGACTGCCACAGCATGGTGGAGAAATGAAGGGTCAGACAGCCGGTCTTTTCCCAGGCTTCCCTGCTGCCGTCGGCGATCAGCGGCGGTGCCGGATTCCCCGGCGGAACCGCGAATCTGGCTTTCCGGACCGTTTTCGGCAGAACCGCAGTCAGAACGGCGTCCCCGCACAGCAGAAGCGGCAGATCCCGGTTGGAGCAGAGCAGATCCGCCTGAAACTGCATCGGCTGATTCTGGTACTGACGGATCATTTCGCCTGAAAATGAAAGAAAAACTTCGCTTCCGTGATAGGAACTGCGGCTGTGCCGGTTGTCGCCGAGCAGCCGTTCCCGACGGTGTGCCGCAAAATATTCCCGGTCGGAACAGTCCGTGAAATCTTCGCAGTTTTCGTACAGATTGCGGACATTCTGAACATTGCGGTTGTTCGCGTCAAACAATTCAACCCGGTTCACCTGCATGATTTCGTAATCCAGCGGTGCGGTCCGGTCCGGAACCACCTGAAACTCATGACGGAGTGAAAAAGAGGTTCGTTCCGAGCGTTTGGCAAACAGATTGACTGCCGGGACGCAGTTCAGCCGGAAAGTATCATTTTTCAGCAGATGCACCAGTTCCGTATTCCTGCGTCTGAATGTGAATACCAGTTGCAGTTTGCCGTTTTCCGCCCGCTGCAGCAGTCTGAAAAAATTTTTCAGCAGCACGAATTTCTGTCCGGCGGGGAACGCCATGAAGCGGTAAAGCTGTTCCACTCCTTCCAATTGACTGTGCTGTTTCTGCGGGGAAAGAGTCGTGTCATCCAGATCCGGAATGCCAAAAGAGACATCGGCGCATTTCTGCCAGGAAGCTCCTTGCCGGACATGGCATCCGGTCAGGTCAATCTGCAGAAGACGCTGAATTTCAGATGCTTCGGCGTCGTTCACATTCAGATGAAGAAGAAGCCCGTCCGGCGTGTCCGGAGAAATATTCTGCGGATGAACGTCAAATTCCAGGTGAAGACCGGATTCCCCGGTCAAGCCATAGGACCCCAGTTCCAGTGTAAGATATTTCGCGGAACCAAGGGTAATATTGAAGAGCGGCACATCCCACAGCGTGGAAAATGTGCATGGCGTCTGAATGCCCGGTATGTTCGCCTGAAACAGCGATCCGGCGGGCAGCAGACAGCCCTGTCCAAAGTCCGGTTCCTGCAATTCCAGTACGCAATGTGAGGGCAGGGGGGCAAGAAGACGGGGCGCAGCCGATGCCAGCACGGATTCCAGCAGACGCGGATTGCCGTCGTCAAATTTCTTCTCCACCCGTGCCGCCAGAAAAGCGGCTCCTTCCAGCAGACGCTCGACATAAGGATCAGGGCATTCGTTCGCGGAAAGTTCAAGACGCGAGGCAATCTTCGGAAAGTCCTGCGCAAATTCGCTGCCCAGTTCCCGCAGATGTTCCAGATTCGTCTGGTAATACTCTAAAAACGTCTTCTTCATCTTATGAACTTGCCTCAATTCATTTCGGTTCGATCGTTGCGCTGCCGGTTTCCAGATTCAGACGGCTGATGAACAGAAATTCTTCCTGCAGAGGTGTAACGCGGAGTTTGCCGGAAATCTGCAATGCGACTTCCTGCGCAGAACTCTGCTGCTCCGCAAACGAAACGTCCAGTGAATCCGGCTGAATGCGCGGTTCGAAACAGCGGATCTGAAACAGAATATCTGTCCGGATCCGTTCCAGTGCCGTTTCGTCGTGCGAAAATCCGCAGAAATCCGCCAGACCGAAAGCCAGCACAGAACTTGCCGCATCGGGATACGGCTGCATTTCCTGTTCCGGCAGGTGCGATCTGGAATTCAGAATCATTTCCAGATTCCGCAGCACATCCTGTTTCAGCTGTTCCAGAGACAGCACCTGCGGCAGCTTTTCCTTTTTCAGCTGCGGTTCGCTGTCGGTCAGCCGGCTCAGCAGACACGGCGGAAAACGATCCGCGGACCGCATGGTTGATTTTGCTGAACTCATCTTCTGCTATGGTTCAAAACCGGAATCCGCCGTCATGCAGACAGGCGAACCCCGGTTTTTCTGTTGTTTCCGGAATCAGGAATTGGTAACCTGGTCAAAGCTGGCTTCGACCGCACCATCCAGAGTGTTGTCCGGTTTGACCGGCGTAACTTTCCAGGTGATCTTCTTGGCGAAGAGTTCCACGTCTTCCACAGCCTGCTGCGCGGCGGAACTGCCGTTGCTGTCCAGCACATCCACCGTATGGACATGCGCTTTGGCAATCTTCACGTTTTCCAGCTTGACTTCGTACACGACAACCTGTTTTCCGCTGATGGCGCGGCAGGACTGGAATTCCACTTTCGGAATGTCCTTGCCGTTCATGCAGAACTGCTGGAGTTTCGGAGTTGCCTTGTCGCAGAGATGAGTGAACGCAAACGCTTCAAATTTGCCGCGTCCGCTCACATCCGTTCCGCGTCCCAGATCGACTGACTGGACGGCTCCGTGTGCAAAGCTCTGCACTTCAATCCATTTGGAATGTTTCTTGTCGAGAGATTCACCATCGATTCCGTCAATTTTCAGGAAGAAATCACTTGCCATTTTTCACCTCGTGCTTTATATTTTTCATTTCAGGCGGCTTCCCCGTCCCCGGGAAAGCCGTTTGCCTCATTCCGGGTTATTTCGCACCGCTCGGAACTTTGGTGGTCAGACGCAGCGACGTGGTCAGACCTTCGAGCTGGTAATGGGGACGCAGGTAGAACCGGGCATTGTAATAGCCGGGCTGTCCTTCTACTGCTTCCACTTCGACTTTCGCTTCCGCCAGCGGATATTTCGCCTTGACTTCTTCCGAAGCGTTGGGGTCGCTGGTAACATAATTGGCGATCCAGTCGTTCAGCCACTGCTGCATGTCGGCGCATTCCTTGAACGAACCGATTTTGTCGCGGACAATGCACTTCAGATAATGGGCGAAGCGGCAGGTTGCGAAAATGTAGGGCAGACGCGCCGAAAGGCTGGCGTTTGCGGTCGCATCCGGGTTGTCGTATTCCTGCGGCTTGTTGACCGTCTGCCCGCCGAGGAACACCGCGTAATCCGTGTTCTTCCAATAGCAGAGCGGCAGGAAACCGTTCTTGGAGAGTTCGGCTTCGCGGCGGTCCGTGATGGCGATTTCCGTCGGGCATTTCATGGCGACGCCGCCGTCATCGGTCGGGAAGGTGTGGGTCGGCAGGTTTTCAACTGCACCGCCGGATTCCACACCCCGGATTCTGGCGCACCAGCCGTATTCCGTGAAGGAACGGTCGATGTTTGCACCCATGGCATACGCGGCATTCATCCAGTTGTATTTGCCGTTGACACCGGCTCCGGTTTCCTCTTCGAAATTGAATTCCTCCACCGGGTTGGTGGTCGGACCGTAGGGCATCCGGCTCAGGACGCGCGGCAGAGTCAGCGCAACATAACGGCTGTCGTCCGATTCACGGAAACTGCGCCATGCCGCATATTCCGGCGTACTGAAAATCTTGGACAGATCACGCGGATTTGCCAGTTCCAGCCACGAATCCAGATTCATGATGGAAGGAGCAGCTGCGGAAATGAACGGCGCATGGGCTGCGGCGGCAATCTGGGCGATTCCGCGGAGCATTTCAATGTCCGGCGCAGTCTGGTCAAAATAATAATCGCCGATCAGACAGCCGAACGGTTCGCCGCCGGCAGTGCCGTATTCCGCTTCGTAGATTTTCTTGAACAGCGGACTCTGATCCCATGCCGTCCCTTTGTATTTTTTCAGGGTTTTGACAATATCCTTTTTGGAGATGTTCATGACGCGGATTTTCATGGATTCGCTGGTCTGGGTGTTGTTGACCAGATACGCGAGTCCGCGCCATGCGCTTTCCAGCTGCTGGAATTCTTCGTTGTGGATAATCAGATTCACCTGTGCGGAAATCTTCTTATCCAGTTCCGAGACAATTCCTTCGATGGTCTTGACGGAATCGCCGGAAACCAGGCTGGCATTTTCCAGAGCCTGACCGACCAGGGTTTTGACTGCACTCTGAACCGCAGTATTGGCTTCTTCCGATTTCGGTTTGAATTCCTGGCTCAGCAGTTTTTCGAAATCGGACATTTCAACGGTCGCTGCGTTCAGGACCTCATTCTGTTTCAATGTTTCGGGCATGTTTTTCCTCATTTCTCTTCCGCTTTGCCGGCTTCTTCTTTTTCTTTCGCCTTCTGGGAGAGGGCTTTCATGAGCGCGGGGTCTTCCAGAATCTTGTTGATCAGTTCCTCGGCTCCGGATTTGCCGTCCATGTACGAAAGAAGGTTGGCAAGCTGTTTCCGGGCTTCCAGCAGCTGTTTGATTCCGTCAACTTTGGAAGCGACTGCCGCCGGCGAAAAATCCTCCATGCTTTCGAAGGTCATATCCACCGGCAGTTCGCCTTCGCCGCTCATGGCGTTGGGAACCCGGAAAGCGACACGCGGCTTCATGCTTTTGAGCCGTTCATCGAAATTGTCGCAGTCAATATCCAGAAAATTCCGGTCTTCCACTTTCGGAAGCGGTTCCGCCGGTTTGCCGGAAAGATCCGCCATGACACCTGTCACAAAAGGAAGGTTGACTTTCTTTTCCGCTCCGTAAAGCTCAACGTCATATTCAACCTGCACGCGCGGCGCGCGGTTTTTGCCGATGAACTTCTGTCCACTGTTTGAAGATTTTGCCATATTTCAGCTCCTTTTGGTTGTTTTATTTTTCAGGCTTCGTCATTCTGTTCATTCCGGATTCCGAAAATCTCACGGCCTTTTTCCTGGGCGCCGGATTCAATTTCCCCCAGCAGATCCAGAAAATTCATATCTGCCATCCGCATCGCCCGGCGTACCAGAAACGGTACGGGACTGGTCGGTTCCGCCTGCTGGAAATATTCCGCCGCTTTCTGAAGCAGCAGCAGTGCCTCCGCTCGGCTGGACGGTACAAACTGGGATATATTCACCGCGGCTGACGGCATGGCGGTCTGCGGACGTGCCGCGGAAGTTTCCGCGGTTCCGGTTTCCGTATCAGCTGCTTCCTGCGGCGCGGCATTTTCAGACAGACAGCAGGAACTGTAAAAATTCCGGAGTATTTTCAAATCCGCAAACAGCGCGGCAAAATTCAGCGAGCCTTCTCCGGCATGACTGTCCACCGCCTGAACAATATCCTGCAGTGCGGCATACACCGCGTCCGCCTGTTCTTTCCGGCTCTGCATCTGTTCACTGGAAACGGCACGCATTTCCGCATGGAACAGCGCGGCGTCAATTTTTCTGCCGTCGACGGCATCCAGATCACCGGTTACAACCATCAGGTCGCGCAGTGTGTACCGGTTGCTGTCCGTCAGACGCTGGGAACGGAAATGGTTGATGAACATAATCGGATCATTGAAGGTTCCCGGCGGCGGAGAGAGAATCGACAGAATGTTCAGACGTTCCGTCGGGTCGTTGTCGTCATCCGGGTCGAGCTGCGGATAGAATTCATCCCACAGATCCCGCACGAGATACCGCATCAGTTCCAGCCCATCATGGAAACCCTGCAGACCGCGCAATGCGAAACCGGCGAGGGAAAGGTACACCGCGACCCGCAGATCACGGGTATTTTTCCAGAGTTCGAGACAGTTTGCCTGAAGTTTTTTCCAGTCCGGATCGCGGCCTTCAATAATGGAATCGCCCATCTGACTGGGCTGCACACCGGTTGCCAGGTTTTCCAGTTCCATGAACAACGGAGAATATTCCTCATTGGTGCCGCATCCGGAATTCGAATCTGACGAAACCGGCAAGCACATTTTTCTGATGTCAAATTCCATTTCTGTTCCCCACGTCCTGTTTTTCAGCTGGAAAACCGCCAGATTGCGGTATTCCAATCATACCATAACCTGTTTTATATATTTTTCAATTCAGTTTTTTACTTTTTTTCGTTTTTTTTGCAGGAATATCGGGGTACGGAATTTGCCTTGTCCCGCGCATTCACTTTGAAGAACGATCATTATAAAAAATAAGCATCTCGTGCAATAAGCGACTTGATTTTTCTTTTTGATGTGATATATTTTAATTATTGAAGAAAAATACCGGAATCACAATTGCAATTCAATAAAAGAGGGGTGCAGATCAATGAAGAAAAAACTGCCGCTGCTGATTGCAGCAGTCATTATCCTGGGGGCGGGATATTTTATTTACCGGAATTACCGCGAATCCGAACTGAAAAATCTTGCCGGATTCGTTTCCGGCAACGGGCGTCTGGAAGCAACGGAAGTGAGTATTTCCACAAAACTTGCCGGACGCATCGACGATATTCTGGTGGATGAAGGGGATTTTGTCAAACGGGGGCAGCATCTGGCAAAAATGCAGACCAATGTGCTGGAAGCTCAGCTGGCTCAGGCGAAAGCCAAACACAGTCAGGCTGTTACGGAAGAATCCAGCGCCCGTGCCATGATTGACGTTCGCCGCAGCGAAGTCGAAGCAGCCAAAGCGGCGGTCCTTCAGAAGGAAAGCGCTCTGGACGGCGCCCGCAAGCGTTTTGAACGTTCCAAAGAGCTGATCAAAAGCAATGCCACGTCCAAACAGCAGTACGATGATGATGAAACAGCGTATCTTTCTGCCAAAGCGGAAGTTACCTCTGCTCAAGCCAGTGTGCGCCAGGCGGAAGCCGCTGTAACGGCGGCACAGGCGGAAGCGGAAGGCGCGAAGGCGTCCATTCAGGCGGCACAGGCGGATATCGCGCGGATTGAAGCGGATATTGACGACAGTCTGCTGCTGGCTCCGCGGGAAGGCCGCATTCAGTACCGGATCGCGCAGCCCGGTGAAGTCCTGTCGGCTGGCGGACGGGTGCTGAATCTGGTGGACCTTTCGGATGTCTACATGACGTTTTTCCTGCCGGAAAAAATGGCGGGAAGAGTCCGGATCGGTTCGGAAGTCCGGCTGATTATGGATGCCGTCCCGAGTATCCCGATTCCCGCCACGGTTTCCTATGTGGCGAGTGTGGCGCAGTTTACACCGAAAACGGTGGAAACCAGCAGCGAACGGGAAAAACTCATGTTCCGGGTCAAAGCCCGCATTGCTCCTGAACTGCTGAAAAAATATATGACACTGGTCAAAACCGGTATCCCCGGCGTGGCTTGGGTGAAACTTGATCCGGAGGCAAAATGGCCGTCCTTCCTGCAAAACACGAAAATGCCGTGAATACAGCCGAACCGGTCGTCCGTATTTCGGACGTCTCGCTGCATTACGGCAAGACGCTTGCCCTGAATCATATCACGGTGGATGTGCAGCCGCGTCAGCTGGTCGGTCTGATCGGACCGGACGGCGTGGGTAAATCCAGTCTGTTCTCGCTGATTACCGGCGCTCATGCCATGCAGACGGGCGAAGTGTGGGTGCTGGGCGGCAGTATGCGGGACAAAACACACCGCAATGAGGTTTGCCCGCGCATTGCCTACATGCCGCAGGGGCTGGGCAAGAATCTGTATTTCACCCTGACTGTGGAGGAGAATCTTCAGTTTTTTGCGCGTCTGTTCGGACATGATGCGGCGGAACGCCGCCGCCGGATTGACCGTCTTACCAAAAGTACGGGTCTGTATCCTTTCCTGAATCGTCCGGCGGGCAAACTTTCCGGCGGTATGAAACAGAAACTGGGACTTTGTTGTGCGTTGATTCATGACCCTGATCTGCTGGTTCTGGATGAACCGACTACGGGGGTGGACCCGCTGGCACGGCGTCAATTCTGGGACCTGATTGCGTCGGTTCGTGCCGAGCAGCCGAACATGGCGGTCATGGTCGCCACTGCATATATGGATGAAGCGCAGCGGTTTGACTGGCTGATCGCCATGGATGACGGGAAAGTTCTGGACACCGGAACGCCTGCCGAACTGCTGGAAAAAACCGGGTGCAGCAATCTGGACGCGGCATTCATCCGGCTGCTGCCGGAGGAAAAACGCGCAACGCACAAGGATTTGGTGGTTCCGCCTTTGTCGGAGGACGGCAAAGAGGATATCGCCATTGAAGCGAACGGGCTGACCAAGCGTTTCGGTTCATTTACCGCAGTGGATCATGTGAGTTTCCGGATTCGCCGCGGTGAAATTTTCGGATTTCTGGGTTCCAACGGCTGCGGTAAAACAACTACAATGCGTATGCTGACCGGTCTGCTGCCCGCAACCGAAGGTACAGCCAGTCTGTTCGGCAATCCGATCGGCAATGACGACATGGCGGTCCGGCTTCATCTGGGGTACATGACGCAGGCGTTTTCGCTTTACAGTGAATTGAGCGTGCGCCAGAACCTTCAGCTGTTTGCGCGGCTGTACCGTCTGCCGGAAAGCGAAATCGGTCCGCGGGTCGAGGAACTGCTGAAACAGTTTGAACTGGAAAAAATTGCGGATGAATTCCCGGATTCGCTCCCGCTGGGTATCCGGCAGCGGCTTTCGCTGGCGGCGGCAGTGGTGCATCGTCCGCGTCTGCTGATTCTGGACGAACCGACTTCGGGTGTTGACCCGGTGGCGCGGGATGGCTTCTGGGAACTGATCATCAAGCTGTCGCGGGAAGACAAGGTTACGATTTTCATTACGACTCATTTCATGAATGAAGCGGAGCGCTGCGACCGGATTTCTCTGATGCATGCCGGGCGTTCGCTGGCGTGCGGCAGTCCTGCGGAACTGGTGAAGGAACGTCATGCCGCAACTTTGGAAGAAGCCTTCATCGGTTATTTGAGCGATGCGGATCCGGCGTCGAAATCCGCTTCGGCGGAAAAAGTCGCCATTTTTTCCGAAACCAAAAAAGAGCCGTCCGGCTGGCAGCGTTTTTTCAATTCCTTTTTCAGTATTCAGCGATGGTACAGCTGCTGCTGGCGAGAAACGCTGGAACTGATGCGCGACCCGATCCGTCTGATCCTTGCCCTGTTCGGCGCGATTCTGCTGATGGTGGTCATGGGCTACGGTATCAGCATGGACGTGGAAGATCTGTCGTTTGCTGTACTGGACCGCGACCAGAGCGAGTTGAGCCGTAATTATACACTGAACATTGCCGGGTCACGGTATTTCATAGAACAGGCGCCGGTACGGGATTATTATGATCTGGACCGGCGGATGCGGAACGGCAAGCTGAGTCTGGTGGTGGAGATCCCCCCGCAGTTCGGAAAAAAGCTGGAGCAGGGCGAAGCGCCGGAAGTTGCGTTCTGGATTGACGGAGCCATGCCGATGCGCGCGGAAACCATCGACGGCTATGTCAATGCCATGCATTCCGAATGGATGAGCAATTATCTGAAAACCCGGCTGGGGACGTCAGCGACTGCTCCCGCATCGCTTGAAACCCGATACCGCTACAACCCGGACGTGCTGAGTCTGCCTGCAATGGTTCCGGCGGTGATTCCGCTGCTGCTCATGATGATTCCGGCGATTCTCGCCGCGCTGGCTGTGGTGCGCGAAAAAGAAATGGGATCCATCATCAACCTGTATGTAACGCCGTTGACCCGGGTGGAATTTCTGCTGGGCAAACAGCTGCCGTACGTGATCCTTTCCATGTTCAGTGCGTCGCTGCTTCTGCTGATGGCGGTAGTGCTGTTCCATGTCCCGATCAAAGGCAGTCTGCCGCTGATGCTGTTTTCGCTGTTCCTGTACTGCACTATTTCCACAGGAATGGGGCTGCTGGCTTCCTCGGCAACGCGCAGTCAGATTGCCGTGATTTTCCTGACCATGATCGGGACTCTGCTGCCGGCGGTGCAGTTCTGCGGTCTGCTCAACCCCGTAACCACTCTGACCGGTTTCGGCAGGTTCATCGGCATGATTTATCCCACTTCGTACATGCTGGTCATCAGCCGCGGCGTATTCAACAAGGCGCTGAATTTTTCGGATCTGCACATGTATCTGCTGGCTCTGGTGATAATGATTCCGGTCATTTTCTTCTTCGGAACCATCCTTCTGAAAAAACAGGAAACGAATTGAGGCGATGTCATGATTAAACAGAAAATCAAGAATATTTATCAGCTGGGCGTGAAGGAATTGCGCGGTCTGCTGCGCGATCCGCTGATGCTGATTCTGATTGCTTACGTGTTCACGCTGGGCGTGTATTCCTCCGCCACCGCCAAGCCGGATTCGATTTCCAATGCCGCTATCGCGGTCGTGGATGAAGACGGTTCGCAGCTGTCCTCGCGCATTGTCGACGCTTTCATGCCGCCGATGTTCCAGCCCGCCAAAATGATTACGCGTCCGGAAATTGATCCGGAAATGGACAAGGGGATGTATACTTTCATTCTGGTGATTCCTCACAGTTTCCAGCGCGATGTGCTGGCGGGCAGGGCGCCGGCGATCCAGCTGAACATCGATGCCACCCGCATGTCGCAGGCGTTCACCGGCGGCGGCTATATCCAGAAAATCATCCAGAAGGAGCTCACGGATTTCCTGAACCGCAGCGGCGTCAGCAATGTGCCGACCATTCAGATGGTTACGCGCAACCGGTTCAATCCGAACCTGACGCAGTCCTGGTTCGGCGGAGTCATGGAGCTGATCAACAACATCACCATGCTCGCCATCATCCTGACCGGTTCCGCCCTCATCCGGGAACGCGAACACGGCACACTGGAACATCTGCTGGTGATGCCGGTTACGGCGTTTGAAATCATGGTCTCCAAAATCTGGTCCATGGGACTGGTCGTGCTGATGGCTTCCTGTCTTTCGCTTCTGGTGGTGATTCAGGGATTCCTGCATGTGCCGGTGGAAGGTTCTGTTGCTCTGTTCCTGTGCGGAACGGCACTGCACCTTTTCGCCGTTACCAGCATGGGGATTTTTCTGGCGACGATTGCCCAGAACATGCCGCAGCTGGGGATGCTGCTGATTCTGGTGCTGATGCCGATGCAGATGCTTTCCGGCGGTATGACGCCGCAGGAAAGTATGCCGGAAGGCGTCCGGCTGGTCATGCAGCTTGCGCCCACCACTCATTTCGTGGAATTCAGTCAGGCGATCCTGTACCGCGGCGCGGGGCTGGATGTGGTGTGGAGACCGTTTGTCTGGCTGGCGGGAATCGGTTCCGCCCTGTTTGTGCTTACCTGGATCCGTTTCCGGAAATCGGTCGCATAATTCCCATCTGTTTTTCTGCTGAAACTGCTGATGATTTTTATTTGGTCAGCAGTTTCAGTCCCGCAATTCCGCCGGCAATCATAATCAGACAGAAAATGCGCAGGACACTGCATGATTCGTTGAACAGGAAGAAGCCGGCTTCCCGCTTTTTCAAAATCCGGGGAAGTCCGGCTGTTTCATGAAGATGCGGTTTCCCGCCGTTTTTTATTCCACATAGCGGAATCTGGTCATCCGCCATTTCATGGTCTTCTGATCCCGCACCATTTCCACAATCAGTTTGGTTTCTCCGGTGATTTTATCGACTCCGGGTTCATACTTCCCGACTTCAGAAAGGGTGTTGCTCAATTCCGTAAATGAGCCCGGCGCACCAATCAGTTCATATCCGGAATTATCCAGTTTTTTGCGGACATATCCGGTCGACAGATATTTTGCTTCGGGTGTGATATTGACAGTGCCGCTGTCAAATTCTCCGTTCTTGTTCCAGTCAACCATCTGCGGCGCGCCGCCGACATCCCGGATTACCTGTGCCACAACAATAATGTAGACATGGTCTTCCGGTCCTCCCGCACCTGCATTCAGCAGATTCATGAAACGGGCGGCATACTGCTCCCGTTCCAGTTTTATATCGGTTGAATCTGCCTGCGGCTTGAGCAGGAGATTCCGCAAATTTTCCTGGATATGTTTCAGATTGTTTTGTTCTGTGGAAGACAATGCTCCATAGCCCGGTATTTTTTCAAAGTTGGCATCCGCCGGATCCATCAGAATATCCGTACGGTTGCCGAACGGCAGAATCCGGCTGCGTTCCATCAGCAGATGTGCCAGACAGCTTTTGCTGCAGCTGCCCGGATCACTGCATGGTTCAAGGCATCTTCCATCCGCATCAGCACAAACCAGACTGTCGCCGAAGGAGGAATTGCCGGTTGTTCCGAAAGGTTCTTCCGCTTCTCCGGCAGTTAAATCCTTTTTCCAGGTAACGTCGGTCTTGAAAACCTGTTCCAGCGCTTTGTGATATTGCGCATTGATGTTGGCTTTGCCATAGACATACAACGATTCGTCAGTGTCGCTGAACTTGATCTGATCCAGAATATTGGCGTCGCCTTCTTCAAATGTGCCGGGAATGAGCAGCGTTGCATCCGTTGCGTCAAATATTTTTCTTTTGGCAAGATTCAAAGTTTTCCATGCTTCGCCGCGCGAAATGCACCCCAGTTCCCACAGCGATCTCATCGGCTCATGCCGGATATAAGATGTGGAAAGACGTGTTCCGGCAGTGAATGCCGGATCTTCTGCCGTTTCCAAATCCACGGCGGTTCCATCGGAAAGGGTTTCCGTAAGCAGTTTGCCGGAAATGGTGCTGTTCACATGTTTTTCTGTGCCGCTGCTGTCCACAATTGTGCCCGGATACAATTTATCCAGTTCATCCGCCGCGGTTCCGGTTGTCGGATATTCGGCATCACTTTTGGTGATTTTCCAGTCATCGGCGCTGTGATTGACCAACGGGTCTTTTGCTTCATAGGAAATAAAGAATACCCATTTCTTTTCACCTACATTCGGTTTTTTGTCTGTTGCTTCGTCGTTCAGAACCGCAAAGTCCCGCTGCCGTTCAACGGCTTGATCCGGACCATAGTACATGACCGCATATCCGGGCTTGAAGTTGATGTGCTGAATTTTCATCTGTTTCAATATTTCTGCGGACTGATCCGTTGTTTTATTGTTGGGCAGGGTGAAACTGTGAGTGTTGCTGTCATCAAAGGAATAGTATACCGTCTGTTCCGTCTGTGATTTCCAGAATTTAGATGCTTTGGTATACGCCGGAGATGCGTTCCAGTCGGTCTGAGCAAAATAAAAGCTGTCCGTTCCGTTGTTGTCCAGATTCAGATCAACCTTGTTCCAGTTATATTTCTCAAGTTGTGCTTCATTTGTTTTCAGAGCTAATGATGTATCAGCAACAACAATATCACTCAATGATGTAATGTGTAAAATATCATTCTGCTTTTTGAAATCACACAACTTTATTTCCAGATGTCCGGTTTCAGGGAATTTCACGGATGCCTCACTGAAGTCTGCGCCAAAAAATGGACAGACCAATTCCGCACCGCTTTCCACGGTAATCAGGTACTTGGGGGTGTATTTGTAGTCCGTTATATTTCCTGCGTCATCTTTTACTTCCTCTGTATCAACTTTTGCCTGGATAATAACCCGGAAGCCGATTTCATTCAGCATGGGATGTCTGCCGACTCCAGCATAGGTCGGCTTATCGGTCAGCCAGTCCGTTCCCATTTTATCCGATACGGTTTTGACAGGTTTTCCGTCGGAATCCAGGGCATTGGGACCTGGACGGTTGTATTGCAGAATATTGGCGGCAATTTGTTTTGCCTGTGTTTCTTTCCCGTTTTCCGCCATGCGTTTCAGCCAGGGGATGAAGGAAATGGATTTATCCCCGGATGCTTTGGCTTCTTCCAGAGTTTTGTCCGCTTCCGAGGCTCCGATCAGTTTGTCGACCGTCATATCCTGCCAGAATGTTTTGGCGTCTGAGGCGTTGTAATAAGGGAAATTACAGCGCAGATACAATTCATCATCTGTCTTCTTGCCGTCTTTGTTTTTGTCAACCCAATAAACTTCCGGAGCCGCCTGTAAATCAAAACCGATGCCGCTGTTGAGGAAATTTCTCTTGGTTGCGGCATCCGTTATTCCCAGTGCTTTGAAAATTTCAACGGGAGACGCCCAGCGGTTGGGCAATGCCAGTTTGTCTTTCAGATTGGCATTCCAGTCGTAACCGTTATTCGGCAGTTTCAATTCTTTTTCGGTGGAGCCGTAACGGCTGGCTTCGCCGCCCAGATTCACCATCGGATCCATTCTGCCGGAAAAAGAAACAGCTGCATACGCATAACGGCCGAGAATCCGTTTTTTGCCGGATACCGGGTTGTTGTCCGGTTCATAAAGATACTGCCAGCGTGCGCCATCCGAACGGTATGCGGTATCGGCATCACCAGTCGACCAGTATAATTTCACCCCGTCCAGCAGGGTGTCCATTTTCCAGAGAAAATCTGTCTCTGCCGGGTCTCCGGAAATTTCCTGTGAATATACTTTGGCTGCGGAGAAACCCCGTTCCACCGAATAACTTGCATGAGCCAGCGCGATATTTTTTGCTATATGCCGGGCATAAATCATATCCCCGGTGTTGTCTGCGATCTTGCGGTTCAGCAGTGCTGTGGACGCAAAACCCAGGGCAATTACGGTCAGCAGACCCAGAATTCCCAGTGTGAAGACAATCGCCACGCCTCTGGAGTTTCTGCTGCTGCGGTTCTGTTTTCCGTTTGAAAAGGACTTTTTCATAATCTTGCTGTTCCTTTCCGGTTAGTCATTCTGTCCGCGGTCCAGCGTAATAATACGGGACAGGCGCAGACATCCATTATAGAGGATTGCCTCATTGGTTTCTTCATTTTCAGGCGGCTCATTGCTGTCCAATGCTGTTTTGACGGCAGTGTCATACAGATTTTGTATTTTAGCCCGCAGATCCGCTTCGGACGCGGCGTCTGTGAAACGGTTTTTCAGGGTTTCATAAGCATCATCCGCAAGCAGCGTCATGGCGATGATGACCACATCCGGGAATTTATCGGCGGTAGAACTGCTGACATCAACAGCCGTACTCAGATTTCCTTTTTTATATGCTTTGACAGAGAAATCAAGAATGTGTTCCGCAACGCAGTTCTCAGCGGCCGGTGTTTCTGCCGCCATGGCTGAAATCCAGTCTTTTCCGCTTCGGGTAAACCAGGTAACATCAGAGGAAAAATCCATATCCGCTTCTTTTTTCTCCATCCGGTGGAGCTTCCAGTCCGCTTTAACCCATTTGTAGAAAATCTCGGCATTTCCCGCTTCGGTCTGGGCGGCAAAAATGACTTCGTCCGGCGTACCTGCGGAAATTTTGAAAAATTGGTAATTGCTGTCGTGATTCGGTTCATAATAGGCACAAGCCAAGTCGTTCGCCATGATCTCCATGACAATGCGGGCGGAATCGTAAAGAGATGTCTTGCTGCCGGTACGCGACCACACGCCCTGCGCGGCGGAAAAGAACTGCATCAAAGCCAGCATCAGCAGCATGAAAACGCCCATGGATACCAGAACTTCCAGCAGCGTGAAAAAGGATTTTTTGGATTTACGCATCATGACTGGCTCCATTATTCATATTTGTTGAATACATCAAAAACATAAAGTTTCTTTTCTCGGTTGTCGTACGGACGAACTGCCGGCCAGCTGATTTCAACATAAACACGCCGGGAATATGCTTCAGTGCCGCTTTCAATACCGGGAACCGGACTGGAATCCCGCCAGATCGCAATGAACGCATTGACTCTGCCGTCCGGGGATTCTATGTACAAAACATTGCCGTCCGAGGTTGTCCGGAGACCGTAAATCCCTTTATCCGCCAGACTGGTGGTGTTCTTGCTGAGATCAGGCGAGGTTGCCGGTTTGGTTTCGGAAAGATTTTTCACTTTATCAAAATCGGAAAAGATTTCGGCTTCCAGATAGCCCATGAGCGTTTCGGAAACCTGCCCCAGATAGTTCTGGTTGTCGGCAGTGCGGTTAGCCTCAATGGCAGGGGGGAAGAGTGCCATGATGCCGGCGATGCCTATGCCCACTACGGCAATCGCCATAGTGATCTCTATCAGATTGAATCGGCGTATGAAGAAACGGCTCTTTTTCATTGGTTACTCCATTGCTTAATTGACCTGTGAAATTTGCCTTCTCCATTTATATCACATATTTTGGCAAATGGCAAGTCGAAAATAAAATTTTTTGCTGTTTTTTTGGTTATCTTCAGGCAAATACATCTGAAAAATGTCTGATTCCGGCAAAAAATAATAGTCCGGCTGTTTTTTCATCACCAAAACAGGAGAAACTGTCCACGGACGGCGGCATGGAACAGAAATGATTGTATTCTTCATAAAAAACAGAGTTTTCTGCATATAAATACAGTGGAAAAATTCGTGATTCTGTGCATATTATAGGGAAACACAGATTTTTCAGCAGAGAGGAGTTCATCATGCGTTTCAGACAGGTACACCTGGATTTTCACACATCCCCGGCAATCCCGGAGATCGGAGCAAAATTCGATAAAAAAGAATGGCAGGAAACTTTGCAGCGGGCGGCGGTCGATTCCATCACCTGCTTTTCCAGCTGTCATCACGGGTGGAGCTATCATCCGACGCAGGTCGGGAAAATGCACCCGCATCTGAATTTCAATCTGCTCCGCGCCCAGATGGACGCCTGCCACGAAATCAATGTGAAGGTTCCCGTGTATCTGACCGGCGGAGTCAACAACGTGGCGGCGGAGGCGCATCCGGAATGGCGTGAAATCAATAAGGACGGCACATATTCCGGCTGGGCACGGAGTCCGCTTCAACCCGGATTCCGTCTGCTGTGCTTCAACACGCCGTATCTGGATTATCTCTGCGCCATGATCCGGGAGACCGTAACGCTGTTTCCCGACGCCGACGGCATATTCATCGACATCATCGGGCAGCGTCAATGTTTCTGCGAACACTGTATGCACGACATGCTGGAGCAGGGGTTGGACCCGGAACGGGAAGAGGACCGCATCCGGTTCTCGCGTCAGACTCTGCTGAAATATTACCGCCGCGCCACGGAAGCCGCCCGGATTCACCGCGCCGATATGCCCATATTCCACAATTCCGGCAATGTGACCAAGGGCGACACGGAAATTCTGAAGTATTTCAGCCATCTGGAACTGGAATCCCTGCCGACCGGCGGCTGGGGTTACGATCATTATCCGATGTCCGCCGCCTACTGCCGCAAACTGGACAAGGAATTTCTCGGCATGACCGGAAAATTTCACACCACGTGGGGCGAATTCGGCGGGTTCAAGCATCCCAATGCTCTCCGTTACGAATGTGCCGCCATGCTCGCGAACGGTTCCAAATGCAGTATCGGCGACCAGCTGCACCCGTCCGGACAGCTGGACCGCAGCACGTATGAGCTGATCGGCACGGCGTACCGGGAAGTGGCGGAGAAGGAACCTTGGTGCGAACATTCGGTCAGTGCGGCAAAAATTGCCGTTCTCGGACAGGAGGCGCTGGGGGAACACAACAGCGGCAAACGCGAATTTCCCGGCGACATCGGGGCGTCCCGCGTTCTGCTGGAACTGCATCAGCCGTTTGATTACATTGATGCGGAAATGAGTTTTGAACCGTACCGGATGCTGATTCTGCCGGACAGTGTTCATCCCGGTCCTGAGCTGGCGGAACGGCTGCGGAAATTTGTCTCCGCCGGCGGAAAACTGGTGCTGTCCGGAACTTCCGGCATGGATTCCGAAAACGGCAGATTCCTGTTCGACATCGGCGCGGATGATTTCGGAATGAGCGAATACAATCCGGACTACATTCAGTGCGAACCGGATTTTGCGCCGTCGTTTGTATCGACGCCGTTCGTGATGTATGCCGCATCGCGGCGGATCAAAGTACGGGATGGCGTGCGTTCGCTGGGAAAAATCTTCGACCCGTATTTCAACCGGACGTATCGTCATTTCAGCAGTCATCAGCATACGCCGTACCGTCCGGAGGCATCCGGATATGACGCCGGAACTCTGCACGGGAATATCCTGTACTTCGCGCATCCCGTGTTCACGCTGTACCGGGCATACGGGGCAGTGGCGGTCAAGGAATATATCGGGCGCACCTTGCGGCAGTTTGCGGGAGCGGACTGGCAGGTGGAGACCGATCTGCCTTCGCAGGGCAGAGTGACCATGATGCATCAGGAAGCGGAAAACCGCACGATTGTGCATCTGCTGTATGCGAACACCATTCTGCGCGGCGGTGTCTGCGAAGTCTCCGGCGGCAATCTGGCGGGACGGGCAGCCATGGAAGTGATTGAAGACCTGAATCCGTCTCCGGCATTTCACCTTTCCGTGGCAGTGGACCGTCCGGTCCGCAGTGTGACTCTGGTTCCGGAAGGGAAGAAGCTGGCGTTCCGGCAGGAAAACGGCAGAATTGAACTGGATATGGAACCGTTCTGCTGTCATCAGATGCTGGCACTTCAGTATTGATTCCGGTTCAGAAAAATGGCGGACCGGGGAGAAATCCGGTTCGCTGTTTTCGGCATCTGCGTCCGGAAAACCGGAAAGTTTCTTGATTTTTTTTGACAATACGACTTGAGAAATCCGGTTTTCCGTGCTAATATATCTGTTTTGGAGGCAGAAGACGCAAATGGCAGATAATTTTCTGGACAGAATTTTTCCGTTTAAACGCAACTGGTTGGAACTGGAAGATTTCAGAATTCATTATGTGGATGAAGGGCAGGGACGTCCCGTAGTGATGTTTCATGCCTGTCCCATGTGGTCGTTTGCCTACCGTTTTCTGATCCGCGATCTTGCGTTTGACCACCGGGTGATTGCTTTCGACCTGCCGGGATTCGGCTTGTCGTCCGGCGGAGAACATTTTGACTACACGCTGAACGGCTACATCAATGTGACGGAATCCCTGCTGGAACATCTTCAGATCGACAACGCCACGCTGATTCTGCATGGATGGGGCGGCACGGTCGGCGTCGGCTATGCGGTCCGGCATCCGCAGCACGTCAATTCGCTGGTGATACTGAACACGCTGGCTTTTTCCTCCTATTCGATTCCGTGGCGTCTGCGTTTCTGCCGGATACCCTGGCTGGGCGCGAAGCTGGTGACGGATCTGCGGCTGCTGCAATTCGGCAACCGTGCCGTTCATGCGCGCGACATTGCCGCGGCATATGAATACCCGTACCGCAGACGCGAAGCCCGGCAGGCGCTGTACCGTTTTGTGGAGGACATCCCGACGGTTCCGGAAGCGGAATCCGCGCAGCGCATGATGGAAATCGAAACCGGGCTGTGGATGTTCCGCAGCACTCCGTCGCTGATTCTCTGGGCGATGCGCGACTGGCTTTATCCGCCGCGTCTGCTCAAACGCTGGAAACGTTATCTGCCCAACGCCGAGATACATACCATCGACCGTGCAGGCCGCTATATTCAGGAGGATGCTCCTGATGAACTGAACCGTTATATCCGGGCATTTTTTGCCCGGCATCAATTGTGAGACCGCATCATGAAACACACCGCAGGCATTCAGCTTGAAATGAATTTCGACGGACCGAAAGGCAACCGTTTCAAGGAAAAACTCGACAACGGAATATTCCAGGTTCTGCTGGAAGTTACTCCGCCGCCGGGGAGCATTCCGCTGGAAGACGCCGTGGCGCGTTTTGCCGATATTGAATATACGGTGTCCGCCCGGACCGATCTGCCGGTGGTGCTGGCGTTCATGGATTCTTCCGCCGAACCGGAAAACGGCATCGATACGGTCAGTTTCGCTTCCGCTCTCTGCAAGATGGACCGCGACAAACATCTGCTTTGCGTCAGCGGTCGCTCCCGTCCGCTGCGTGAACTGGAAAAACTACTGGGACATGCAGCCGCCGAAGGGTTCCGCAATGTACTGGCTCTTTCCGGCGGCAGTCTGCCGGAAGATACCGTGCGGGATGTCCGCAGCCGCATTTATACGGAAAGCGTTCATATTCTGCGGAGCATCCGTGCGCATTTCAGCGACACTCTTTATGCCGGCTGTGCGGTGAATCCCTACTGCTATGTTCCGGAAACTTCCTTCCCGCAGTATTTCAAGCTGATGAAGAAACTGAACAACGGAGCGTCGTTCATCGTGACGCAGTACGGCTGGGATGTGCGCAAACTGCAGGAGCTGCGCTGGTTTCTGGCTTCGCGTTCCATGCACGTGCCGTCGATTGCGCGTCTGCTTCTGCTGACTCCGGACCGTGCGGAGGCGATCTGTTCCGGCAAAGTTCCCGGAGTGCATATTTCGCCGGATCTTCAGTCGATGCTCCGCCGGGAAATGACCCATTCGCTGGCGCAGTTTGAAGCGGCGCAGTGGCGGCGTCTCCAGATACATGCCGCGGGGGCGCGCTTCCTCGGATACAGCGGAATCCAGATCGCGGGCGTTGACCGCCCGGAACAGGTCAATGTTCTGCTCAACCGGATTTCCGAAGCATTCAGCGAATTCACTTCTTTCGACGACTGGCGCAGTGCCTGCCTGGATTATTATGACCGTCTGGAACTGGCGCCCTATCCGTACCGGTTCTATGAATTCGAAGGTCTGCTGTCATCGGCGCAGCCGCCGGAACAGCCGGTGCGGAGCCGGGCGGACATCGCCCCGGTTACCGATTGGGAAATGCTGCGTTACCGCTTGGCGTCGAAACTGTTTGCCCATGCGGACCGGATGCCCGCTTCGGAAAAACGCCTGACCAAGAAGCTGCTGGTTTCCTGCCGCTCCTGCCCGGACTGCCGGCTTCCCCAGATGGGATTCATCTGCCCGGAAAACTGTCCGAAGGGCATGGCGAACGGTCCGTGCGGTTCCGTCGGGGTGGACGGACGCTGCGAATTCGGCGGAAGGGAATGCATTCATGCCAGCCGGATGCGTCTGGCGTCGGTGCTGAATGATTTCGCCCCTCTGGAAGAGACGTGCATTCCGCCGCCGGAAGAAGACTGATTTTTCCGGAACTGCCGGATCCCCGGTCCGTTTTTCATGTCTGCAACTCTTTCTTGTTGTATTCACAGCATGAAAAAGTGCAAAAGTGCAACAAATAGTGCCTTGAATCCATTTTCAAAAACCGTTTTCTGCATTATAATATGGTATAGAAAACAATCAGGGAACAGAATGGAGACAGAATGAAAACAAAAATTATCCGGACAGCGGTGATTGGACTGGGGCGGATCGCGTGGAGCGATCATCTGCCGGAACTGCTGCGGCGTCCGGAACAGTTTCAGGTATGCGCCGTGGTGGATCCGCTGGCGGAACGCGGCGAAGAAGCCCGCACGGAATTCGGAGTCGGACATCATTATGTTTCGCTGGATGAAATGCTGGCTCATGAAACTCCCGACCTGGCGGTGGTCTGCTCTCCGACTGTTTTTCATGCCGCGCAGACCATTCAGCTGCTGGAACACGGCGTGAACGTTTTCTGCGACAAGCCGGTGGCGGCGTCTTTGGAGGAAGCCCGCGCCATGTTTGCCGCCGCGGAGAAAAATCAGCGGAAGCTGATGGTGTTTCAGCCGCGGAGAATGTATGACAATTCCTTTGCCATCAAGCAGATCATGCAGTCCGGTAAGCTGGGGGAAATCTATCAGCTCAAACTGTATATCGGCAACTATGTGCGGCGCAACGACTGGCAGGCTTACCGCAAAAACTGCGGCGGAATGCTCCGCAACTACGGCGCGCATTACGTGGATCAGATGATGTATCTGCTGGGCGAACCGCTGGATCCGCTCTGCTGTCAGACCGCCCGGATCGCTTCGCTTGGCGACGCCGATGACGTGGTCAAAGTGGTTCTGCGTGGACGCACCAGCGGCATTCTGGCGGATATCGACATCAACCAGGCTTCCGGATTCATTCCGTTTGTCTGGGCGGTTTACGGAAAAAACGGCGCGGCGTATCTGATGAAGCACGGCGGCAGCTGGACAATTCATTATTTCGATCCAGCCGAACTCGCCCCGGAGGAAACTTTTGACCGTATGGCGGCGGAAAACCGGCAGTACCCGCACGATACAATCCCGTTCCGTTCGGAGGAATTCCTGCCGGAAGTTCCCGGCGGCTACACTTCGCTGTTCTATGAAAATCTGCACGGCTGGCTCTGCGGCGCCGCGGAACCGCTTGTTCCGGCTTCGGATACCCTGGCGCTGATGGAAACGCTGGAACAATGCCGGATTCTGGCGGAAGGGAAGTGAATCCATGCGGCTGGACTGGGATCATCTGGAAGTTCGCCTGGTGAGCTGCGGGTATTCGCAGTGGCCCGCCGGCGTATCCCATTCCATGACCTGGCAGAAACGGGTGATTCCGGACAACGACCTCTGGATTTTCGATAAAGGAAAATGTTTCATGAACATGGTCGGCGGACGGACTCCGCTGAAGGAGAATTCCATCATCTGGATGCGCCCCGGACATATCTATGACGTCGAACAGGATTTCGACAATCCCATCGGACACGTTTACATTCATTTTGAACTGGTCCGTCCGGACGGATCGGTGTATTGCCCGTCCGTGGAGGAGATGCCGGAAACGTTTGCCTGTTTCAACCATGTTCACTGGCACGCCATGGGACGCAACATCGTCCGGGTGATGAATCTGGGCGGGGCTCCCGGCAACGAGGCGGCAAAATGCCGTCAGCCGGAAATAGTCCATACCGTTTCCGCCATGCTGAAATCCCTGCTGATGGGAATTGATCTGTGCGACGCGTTTTCGCAGAAAGAGGAAACTTCGGCGGCGTCCAATCTCACCGCCATTCAGGCGGCGGAATACCTCGCGGATTCCGTGCAGTCGTTTCCGTCCGTGCTGAGCGTGGCGAAACATTTCGGGCTGAGCCGGAACCGGTTCACCCGGATCTTCACGGACTTCTGGCACATGCCGCCGCAGGATTACCTGATCGAACAGCGCATACTGCAGGCAAAACGGATGCTGACGGATACGGATCTGACTCTGGGGGAAATTGCGGCGAATATCGGGTATTCCGATCATTACTTTTTTTCGCGTCAGTTCAAGGAACGGTGCGGTATTGCGCCCGGCGCATACCGGAAACAGGCAAAACAAAAGCCGGCGGACGGTCTGCCCGGCTGAATCATAAAACAAGAAGGAGTACGGAAAAATGAAAATGATTTTGAGCGCAATCATGGCGGCAGGAATGCTTTGCGGCATCGCCGGGGAAACTTTGTTCAGCACTGATTTTGCGAATCCGCAGGAAAGCCGCCTGTGGCAGAAAAACAACTGGGCGGGGTATCAGCCGTCTCCGAAATTCGGCGTGGATGAAGAAACCAAATCCTTTCATGCCGGACCCATTACCGCCAAACACGGCTTCTGCATGTGCAATCACAGCAAACGGTTCAACGCCAAAAAGGGCGATACGGTTGTGATCAAATATGAAGTCAAGGGATACGGCGAACTTTTCTTCCAGCTGGAAATTTTCGACAAGGAAACATTCCTCGGCTGTCTGGACAGCGACAGTCAGAGAGCCAAAATCCCGCTGGATGTGAAATGGACCAAAGGTGAGGTCCGGGTGGTGGTCGGCGACCGTGCCGGCAAAGCTCCGACCAACCGTGTCATGCTGGATTTCGGTGCAACGAAAGGTTCCGAATTTTATCTCCGGAATCTCACGGTTGAAATCCAGAGAGCAGAGTAACAGCTGAATATCTGCGGGATGCAGAAACGCCGGCATCCCGCAGTTTCAGGACAATACAATTCCGGAAGGAAACGATATTATGACCAAACCAAGAGTACCTCATCCGCCTCAGCTCCATATACGTAAACCGCTGTGTTTTACATTGATAGAACTCCTCGTGGTGATTGCGATCATTGCCATTCTGGCGGGGATGCTGCTGCCCGCGCTGAACAGCGCACGCGGAAAAGCCCGCGAAATCAGCTGCGTCAGCAACATGAAACAGCTGGGCGTGTCACTCATCCTTTACACCGATACCTGGAATCAGTATTTCCCGCCGGTATGCGACAACATCTCAGCACAAGGAACTGATACGGAAATGTGGTATTCCAGAACGAAACTGAATATTCCGGAAAAAATTATGTTCGGCTGCGGGGAGGCCGCAGTCCGCAGCCGGGATAAAATTCCGCAAGGCCACACAGTATACGGCTATGTTTCCTATGGCATGGCAATCTATCCGTGGGGTGCAAACGTCAATGCGACGGGACGGCTCAGTTCGCTGAAAAAAACAAAACCGTCGGATAAAGTCATTTTCGGCGATTCCAGCAACAATCTGGACAAGAACAACTGGGCAGAAATGCAGAACACAAACTTCCGCGGATTCCGTCTGGATTTCAACTGGTTCTGGCCGCGTTTCCGTCACGGCAATAAGAACGAGGCTCAGATCTATCCGAAGAATAAGCATATTCTGATGTCCGGCAATGCCAGCCGCGCTTCCTTCTGTTTTCTGGACGGACATGCCGGACTGATGTCGCCGCGCGAGGCGTCCGCCCCGGCGGATTCGTATAACTGGTACGGCAATTACTGGAAACATTTCCCCGCCCGTGAGGCGGCACAATAAATCAGGAGAAACAGATGAGTCGGAAAATATGGAGTTCTTTGCTGGCGGCGGGAATCGGGCTTTCCGCCTGGGGGGCAGTCCGGGTTACGCCCGTGAATCCGGCGGAAGCGGTGTTCGCTCCGTTCTGGGACATGGATCTGCGCGAAATTCAACAGTGGAAAGTGAATGCCGGCTCTGTCCGGAACGAGTGGTGCAATGTTTCTTACCGCTGGGACCGCAAAAAGATTCAGCCGGGCAATCCGGCGTTTGAGATGACCCGGAGCGAGGTTTTCTCCTGCGAAGGGTATGATACGCTGCTGTTCTCCGGCCGCACGCCGCAGCAGTCGAAAATCAGGGTCGAGCTGGAGACGGATTTGGGAAAACGCACCGGCGAATGGATCGCCGTCCGTCCCGTCCGTGATGAATATGCCATGAAACTGGACGGAGCAAAAACCATCCGGCGGATCACATTTCAGGTATTTGATACCGGAAAAAACCAGGAGACGGAAGGGTCTCTGCTCTGGATGGGACTCCAGAACGGCAAAGGACTGAAAGAACTGCTGGAACAGCGGAAACGTTTCGCCGCCCAGCCGCTGGACGTGTTTTTCCGTCCGGGGAGACCGGACGTCAAGTTCAGCGGCCGGGTCAATCTGCTGGCTCCGGCGGAACAGCTGGAAGCGGTGCAGATCGCTTATCAGCAGCGCAAACTCAAACTGGAAAAAGATTTCATTTTCGAAAACAATCTGGATGAGTATGAACCGGAAAAACTGCTGGCGGACACCCTTCCGTTTGCTAATCCGCATCTGTTCGGCCGGATTCGCGATGACGGACGCAATTTCCGTGATATACGCGGGTTGTTCAGCAAAGCCCTGATCACGAAAAACCGGCAGATGCTGGAAAAAGCCCTGCGCGCGGCTCTGGTCATTGCCCTGACTCCGAACTGGGACTGCTCTTTTCTGTCCGATTTCCCGGACAGCGGCTGGGATCAGCGGGTGTTCAGCCAGGCGTATGCGGCGGAAATAGTCGCGCTGGCTCTGGACTGCGGCGACGAACTGCTTTCGCAGGCGGGCAAGAACCTGCTGCTGAAACGGCTGGCGCAGGACGGGCTCGGCTCCATCAATTACAATGTCTGGCGGTATACGTACCTTTTCGGCAACAATCAGCTTTCAGTATTTACCAGAGGACGGATCGCGGCGTATCTGACGCTGGAAAAAGCCTATGCCTGGAACGGTCCGCGCGTGAAGCCGTATACGGAAATGGCAATGTCCGAACTGTTCGCATCCGTGGAGAAACTGGTGTATCCGGACGGCAGTTTCATGGAAGGTCCGGGATACTTCTTCTACACGGTCAGCTCCATTCAGCCGGTGCTGGAAATGTATGCCGGAGCACGGGGGAAACCTTTGCGGTCGATCGTGCCGGAATGCATGAAAAATCTTGGCAGATTCGGAGATGCGTTCATCTCGACGGACCGCCGGGGCGGTGTGATTCCCGTTTCGAGCAGCCAGAGTGAAGGACGCCATGCCGCGATTCCGACTTACCAGTTCCTGGCTCTGCTTTCTCCTGATAGCCAATGGGTTACCCTGTATCATAACCGTATGGAAAAATGGCGCAGCAACGGATTCTGGATTCCGGATGTTACGACGATGGCGCATCATGCGCAGGTTGTCCCCGGTCCGGTCAAAGTGAAACCGCTGACGGTATTGCCGCAGATGGGCGTGGCGGCATCCACCCGGTTTATCGGGGATGTTCCGGTGAAACTGCTGCTGGTCGGCACGAAGGCAAACTGCCGCAGCCACCGCCACAATGACCGCGGCAGTTTCGTCCTGGAATTTGCCGGAGACACCTTCGCCGCCGATCCGGGCGGACAGAGTTATGCCGACGCGGCAGGGCATATGGTCAAGCGGTCGGATTACCACAACATGCTGGTCCCCGGAGACATGCCGGATAATGAAGAGCTGATGGTCGCCGGTGCGGATGTCTGCCCGAAAGCGGAAGGCAATGAAAAAAGTTTTCATGCGGAAATAAATCCCGCGCCGTCTTCCCGTCCGTATTTCACGGAATGGAAACGGATAATCGACTCGCCCGCGCCGGATCGCTTCATCTTCCGGGATGAGTACAAGCTGACGCCGGAGCATTCGTCCGCCAGATTTCTGTGGATCACGGAATTGCCGTGGAAGCAGCTGGAATCCGGCGTAATCCGGATTGACGGACAGAATGCGTATGCGCTGATCCGTTATCCGAAGGATATGAAATTCCAGGCGGATGTCCTGACCATTCGCCGCACGGAAAAATTCAACCGCCTGAGTTTTGAGAAGAACGCCGCTTCCGGAGTGATTGAAATGGAAATCCGGCTGTTCCGAAAATAAAATACATCCCGCCTGTGGGAGGCGGGGACGAGTTTGGGGAATTTCAGAATGACACAGTCTTCTGAAGTTCCCTTATTTTTTGCCGGTCTGCTTTTCCGGAATCACATCCAGCAGAGTGGAAAGTTCCTTTCCGGTAATGAACTGCTGTCCGGCATAATACCCGCTTTCGAATTCAAAGCGTTTCGCCAGGCTCTGACAGCGGGTTTTGAACTGTTCATCCGTTTCGCCGGGCAGACGCAGCACCTTTTTCTCCTCAAACTGCAATTGAAGCGCCGCCACGTCATAACGTTCCGTCCCTTCAAAGAGTTCCAGCTGATACGTGAAGCCGTCCGCACAATGAATGGTCAGCCGCTGTTTCAGCTCAATCCGCTGATCTTTTTCCGGGGTGAAATAATCCGAAGTGAATGCTTTGGACAGCTGTTCCGCCAATCCGGAAAGCAGCCGGTTGTCCGTATTCTTTCCGATCGGGTAAGACATCGTGAACGGGTGAGCTGTGCTGCGGCGATAGACCGCCCACACCGGTTTTCCCTGACCGTTCTCAAAGCGCTGCATGGTCATCCGCAAAGCTCTGCGCAGATCATGCAGCCGCAGCGGCTCCACCCATGCCGCCGGAATCGGATGGCAGTTTTCCAGCACCACCGGCAGCAGATAGACTTTCTCATTGATTTTTACATAGCGCCCTTCGGCGTCGGGGGAGGGCGGCAGTCCCGGTTCCGGACGGACAAAATGACCTTTGCCCAGCAGAATGCTGAACAGTTCCCGTCCGGCGGCATCGGACAGCGTTACGCGGACGCCGGGAATCTGTTCCGGATCATTTTCCAGCAGATGCAGTTCCCGCAGGATGTCCGGCGACGCCGCGGCAAGTTCCTTGACCGGCGACAGGGTGTTCAGGGAATTGAGCAGCGCTGAAATGCGCGGGACAGACGCCGGACGGTTGTCCCGTTCTTCAATGACCCAGCGTCCGTTTTTCAGTGCCAGCGTCGAATGCACGTCCCGCCAGCGGATGGTGATTTTTGCGGTTTTTTCCGGCTGAAAGGATGGCAGTCCGGCGTGTATGCCCCGTGCGGAATAGCGTCTCTGCATCGGTGCGCCGAAAAACCAGGCACCGACTGCACCGGCGGTCAGCAGCAGAAAAAACAGAATCAGAAAAATTTTTTTGCGTTTCATGAACGTTTCCTCCCTTTGGAAAAGCGCAGACATGCCCAGATCAATCCCGCCAGAGCGACCAGCAGCGGCACAGCCGCCAGATTGACTGCGCGCAGCCAGGTGTCCAGCCGGTTCAGATCTGCGCGGAGCTGTTTCCGCACTTCCTTGAGTTCCCGTTTGACCTGCGCGGTTTTTGCGTTGTATTCGCGGAGTTCTTTTTTCTGTTCATCCGTAAGCCGGATTTCTCCCTGCGAAGTTCCGAGCGAGGCACGGATGCGGCTGGCGCGTCCTGCGGCACTGCGTAATTCCTGTTCCAGTTCCTGTATGCGGTCCTTGTAATTCATTTCAGCGCGCGCGCGGATTTCATTGTACCGGGTCAGCGGACGGTTCATCGGGTTGCGGCTGCGGATACTGCTGAGAAAACGGTTGGAACGGGTCAGCTGCTCCATGATGCCCTGAAGCAGTGCCGTGTTGTCATTCAGCCGGACCAGCGTTGTCTGACCATACGCGTCGGGTGTCTGCCGGACGCATAAATCGTTGAACAGCATGTCGCTGTCTCCGAAAAGAAACACTTCACCCTTGCCGCCGGAACGGTTCAGATGCTTATGGCTGCTGTCCATGACCAGCGGTGCGCCTTTGGGATATGCCGAGGGAAAATCTCCGGTCAGATGCACTGCCAGCGGCATGGATTTTCCGCCGGGCTTGAAATTGCGGATCACCAGTTCAGGACGCTCTGCCACGTATGTGCTGACCATCTGGGAGTTGGGCGACGTTTTCAGCAGAACTTCACTGCGGACACCTTCTGCCGGTGTGATGTTCAGCGGGGAGGCAAACCACATGGAGACCGCCGAGAATGCCGCCATGCCGGGGATTTCACGCACAATGGCGTCTCCGGAAAGTTCCAGCGCCGCAGGATTGGTTACCATGCGGTCCGGCAGTACCCGGCGGTGCGCATACAGCAGATCGGCGGCAATCATTTCCGTGTCATACGTGATCCCCCAGGCGGAAGTCAGCGGTGACAGCGTGGAGGTGATTTTTTCCGAGAAGGAATAGTCGCTGCGCATTTTCAGCACGGCGTAAAAACTGCGCGGATCCAGAAAAACCGCCATGCGTCCGCCGTTCATCAGATACTGATCCAGTGCATACAGCGCACGTTCCGCGATTCCTGCCGGATGAATGACCAGCAGAGCGGAAAGATCAGATGGAATTTCCGCCGTGTCCAGCGCGACAGGAATAAGGTCGTAATCCCTTGCCAGTTCCGTAATGACATACCAGGCGTGTTCAAAGACTTTGGGCTTGTCCGGATCCAGTGCGGAAAAACCGTCTGTTATCTGATCGCCCATAACCTTGAATGCGCTCATGACGCCGACTTTCGGACGGTTCTGTGATACGGCGTTGAGAATGGTACGCACGATTTCATATTCCAGCAGATTCTCGCGTTGAAGCGACAGAAACGGCAGACTCAGGCATTTATCCGCGCAGGAGACCGACAGCCCCAGATAAATCCGGTCGCCGGTGTGGATTTTCACCGGGGTGATGCCTTCCAGCGCGGCTGCCTGCTCATCCGCGGAATCCGGTTCGGGATCCAGCACGCGCAAGGTCAGTTTCCCCTGCGAGGCTTCGCAGAGACTCCGCAGCAGCCATTCCACCCGTTCTGCATAACGTTTGAAATTCTCCGGCATCTGGGGACTGGAAGCGGATACATAAAAACGGATTTCCGCATTCTTTTTCAGTCCGGCGGCAAATTCCCCCGCTTCCTTTGACAGCGAATACGCACCGTCCTGACTCCAGTCCGCCTTGAACGGAAACGCCGCGGCAATCATGTTCACGCAGATCAAGGCATATACCGCCAGAAACAGACGCAGCACCAGCAGCCCCGCTTCCCGCCGGACGGTTCGTTCCGACCATGCTCCGGGGGCGAAGATACTGCCCGTTCCCGCCGCCGCAAAACGCAGCACGGTTTCCGCCAGATACAGAAAGAACAGAGTGCCGCCCAGACAATATATCAGGTCGGATGTGTCGATGAATCCACGCTGAAATGCCTGATAATGAGGAAGAAATGACAGATATGCCAATACGTTCACCGCGGTATCCGGCAGATATACGCTCAGCCAGTTCAGCACTTCCGGCGCGCCGATCACCATGAACATCGCACAAATCACGAGCGACAGCAGAAAACTGGCTGTCTGGCTTTTGGTCAGCGCCGAGCAGAAACAGGTCGCCGCCAGAAAAACCGCACCGAGCAGAAATGCTCCGGCATATCCGCAGAAAACCGTTCCCAGATCCGGCTGTCCCAGAAATACGGCACTCAACGGAACCCCGGCGGTCAGCAGCAGCGCAATGGCAAGCAGGGAAAGTCCCGCCAGAAATTTTCCCCAGACCAGTTCCCGCAGGGAAGCCGGAAACGACAGCAGCAGTTCAAAAGTTCCGGTCCGCCGTTCTTCCGACCAGAACGGCATTCCCAATGCCGGAATCAGAAAAACAAACAACCACGGAAACCAGGCGAAAAACGGTGTCAGATCGGCTTGTCCGTAGGTGAATATTCCGCTGACAATAAAGGTGAGAAATCCGGACAGAATCAGGAAAATGATGAGGAACACCCACGGCGCCGGCGAAGATGCCGAAGCCAGAAATTCCCGTTTCCACACGGAACGGATTGCATATAGACTGCGGCAGCTCATGACGGACATTCCTCCCTGGCGGTCAGCTGTTCAAACGAGGCTTCCAGAGAACGCCCGGAAACCGCACGGAAGGCGTCCACAGAACCGGCAAAAACCTGATGTCCGCGGCAGATGGTCAGAACACTGTCGCAGACCGCATCCACTTCTTCCAGAATATGCGTGGAAACTATGATGGCGCAATGTTCCCGCATGGTCCGGATCAGCGTCCGGATATCGCGCTTCTGATTCGGATCCAAACCGTCGGTGGGTTCATCCATGACCAGTACGGACGGCGAATGGATGATGGACTGCGCCAGACAGACCCGGCGGCGGTATCCTTTGGAGAGCGACTCGATTTCCGCGTCCGCCACGGCATGAAGAGAACATTCCTCCATGACTTTATCCATGGCGCGTTTCAGTTCTTTGCCGCGCAGACCGCGCATGGCGCCGCACCAGGAGAGGAACGCTTTCACTTTCATATTTCCGTACAGCGGCGCATTTTCCGGAAGATAGCCGAGCCGTTCGCGCGCTTTTTCCGGTTCCGACACCGGGTCGGCATGATTGATGAGAACACGCCCGGAAGAAGGTTTGAGAATGCCGCACAACATGCGCATGGTGGTGGTTTTTCCCGCGCCGTTCGGTCCGATGAACCCCAGAACATGCCCGGTGTCCAGCGTGAAACTCAAATCCGATACGACTTCATGTCCGCCGTATCTTTTGACCAGATGTTCCGCAATGATACCCATGATAACACATCCGGAAGCAGGTTCAGCGGGAGTCTTTGGCGATTTCCCGTTCGTTGAAAAATGCCAGTGCGAGCAGCGACCAGAAGCCGATGTAGAAAATCACATAGACCAGTGCCCAGAGAATGTACGACGCTGGGATTTCCTGCCGTGCCGCAATCGCATCCGCCATCCAGAAATACTGCCAGTTCGGCAGCAGCGTACGCAGAAACGAGGACATTATGCCGGTTCCAACCCATTGAAGCACAAAGAATTTGGAAACCAGCCCCAGCAGGAAAATCACCGTGCAGATTGTCAGGTTGGAGACCAGTTCAATGCGGGTGGCAAGTGCCGCGGAAATCGTACCCATGGTCCATGCCGCCGGGAAAAGCAGCAGCAGTGCCGGAACCAGATGCCGGGCTTCGATGAATTCTTCCGGATCAATTTCCGCCGGAGAATGGAATGCGCTGACCCGGATGATGTAAAAGACCACGGCAATGACTGGAATCAGCACCAGCAGCGCGGTCAGAGTGTTGCTGGTGAACGACAGCTGTTTGAAATAGTTGCGCAGTCCACCGTAAACCGCCGCAACCGCCAGTACTCCGTAGTAGATGCCCATCAGGGAAAATTCCAGACGGAACTGATCTTTGGCAATCAGCACGGAGATCAACGCTGAGCAGTTCAGCAGAAACAGAAACACGGTAACGGCGGAAATGATGCCGAAAATTTTCGCCGCAACAAAGGCGAAGCGCGTTACTGGTTTGGACATCAGCAGCAGTACGGTGCCGTTGCGCATTTCCCGGCTGATGGTATGTGCTGAACAGACAACTGCTATGACCAGACTGAAAACCAGCGAAGTCGCCATCACGCTGTCTACCACGAATTTGATCTGTTCACGGAACACGAACATCGCCGCTGTCGGGTACAGCCCGTTGATGCACAGCGCACAGATCAGCATCAGAAAGTAAACCGGTTCCCGGATACATTCCACAAAAGTGTTTCTCGCCAGTTTGTAAATTGTCAGCATATTTTGAAGTCTCCTGTCTTTGCCGCCGCCGGAAAAAACGCTCTTTTTTTCGATTGCGGAGTTGAAAAATTCCGTTAACCGTATATTCTATAACACAAATCTGTAAATTTCAAATCGAAAGTGATGGATATGAGCAAGGTTTTTTTAAAAGATTCTGAAAATCGGCCTTCCGGAGCCGTTTTTCTGAGCGGAAGCGGCACAAATGCCGAAAAAATTCTGGAAGATATGCAGGAGAACGGCAGCAGACTGCACTGGACACCGAAAGTCCTGGTAACTGATCGGCCGAAGACCAGCCGCGCGCGCGAAATCGCCGCACGTTTCGGCTTGCCGCTGATTGAACACGGCATCGCGGCTTTCTACCGGGCGCACGGCATGGAACACGTTACGCTTGCCAATGAAGAGGGGCAGCGCATTCGCGAACTCTGGACCGATGAACTGCGCCGCAAACTGGAACCTTATGCCGTGGATTTCGGCATCCTTGCCGGTTTTGTCCCGCTGACCAATCTCGCCGCCAGTCTGCCGTGCCTGAACGTGCATCCCGGCGATCTGACGTATCTCAAAAACGGACGCCGCTGGCTGGTCGGGCTGCACAGTCTCCCGGTCGAACGCGCCATCCTTGAAGGTCAGACTTCTCTGCGCAGCAGTGTTATTCTGGTGCGTCCATATTCCGCCGCAGCCAAAGATGATGTGGATAACGGCCCGCTGCTGGGAATTTCCGCTCCCATGAAATTGGATTTGCAGGGACATTCTCTGACGGAATTGCAGGAGATTTTCCGTCAGCGTCAGGGAAATGGTGTTCCGCATGATTTGCTGTCGGATTTGGCAAGCCATAATCAGGAATTGCTCAAACATGCCGGCGATCATGTGGTTTATCCTGCGGCAATTGATGATTTTGCTCAGGGGTGTTTTGCCGAAGATGACAATGGCGGTTTACTGTTCCGCGAAAACCGCCATGCAGCGTTTCAGCCGATCTGTACGGTGGAATATTCTGCCGGCGGCACGAAAAAAATACTGTCCCGCTGAACATCCGGCAGTCAGTTTTCAATGAAACGGAAATCCGGCAGAATCTCTATCCGGAACGATTTGCCGGGCGTTTTTCCCGCAAGACCCGGTGTCGCGGTCCAGGTCTCCGGAGGCAATCCGGCAGTGTCAAGAGCCAGTATCCAGCCGCCGGGAGCGTCAAGCGTGCAGGGAGGCAGTTTCACAGTCTGCCTGCCGTTCGACAATGTCAGTTCGAAAACCGGATGTTCCAGGGAAGCGCAGTTCGCCTGTATTTCCAGCAGCAGTTTTTCACCCGTCACCACATAGCTTGAAGCGGCGCGGCGCAGTGCTGCCGATGGTCCTTCCGGTTCGACAGGACAGCGGATCGATTCAATGAGGTGATTTCCATCACTCAGGGACAAAATCATTTCACGCTCTTTTCCGATGGCAAAATCCAGGGTGAAAGCCTTTCCCGGCTCTGCCTTTTTCCGCACCAGTCCGTCGCCGGACGGCGTTGTCACGGCAAGCGTCAATCCTGTTCCGGACACTGGTCCGAGGACGCCCGAAATGCGGTTCCTGCCGGGATAGAGCGCGGGGAGTTTCAGCCTAAAAGCCGGATAATTGCTTCACGATTTGACAACGCCCAGCAACTCCAGGAAGAACTTGTCCCGCGCCACTGATTCCGTAGTCCATCGCCTGACCCCCGCTCCGGTCTTG
>ERZ1034992.162-NODE-162-length-42559-cov-210.053383_pt1 | contig 42559 bp, 58 predicted proteins | sample MGYA00520695_ERZ1034992 | MGnify/ENA primary metagenome ERZ1034992 (study PRJEB33766, sample SAMN09781778) | gut metagenome | biome: gut microbiome | host: Homo sapiens | place: Madagascar | study: EMG produced TPA metagenomics assembly of the PRJNA485056 data...
CGAGAGGGGCGCAGCATCCGCCACCGGCGAGAGGGGCGCAGCATCCGCCACCGGCTGGAGGGGCGCAGCATCCGCCACCGGCGAGAGGGGCGCAGCATCCGCCACCGGTAAAGGCTGCGTGGCCATGACCACCGGCTTTTATGGCCGCGTCATGGGCGAGATTGGAAACGCTATTGTCTGCGTGGAGCGTGGTGATAACAGAGAAATTGCTGCCATTTTGGCGGGCATCGTGGACGGTGAAACGCTGAAACCCGGCGTGTGGTACACCGTTAAGGACGGCCAGTGGGTGGAGGTGCAGGAATGAACCGACTGAAAGAACGGCGTCTGGAGCTGGGGCTGACGCAGGAGGCAGTCAGCGGTATCCTGCGGCTGGCAGACCCACGGATGGACGTGAGCATGGTGAGCCGGTTTGAAAACGGCGTGTGCCTGCCCACGGAGGAAGTCGCGGAGGCGCTGGAGGCGGCGCTGCGGGCCAGCAGGGCGTATCTGTTCGGCGAGGACGAGAAAGCAGACTTGCCCATGCAGACGGCGGAGACAGAGCGTATTGCTTGCCTTATCCCAAAAGGCCGCAGGAACGCCATAAGCCGGGAAGACCTGGCGGCGGCGCTGCACACCACCGACCGGAAGATGCGTAAGGCCGTGGCGGAAGCCAAGAAGCAGGGCGTGATGATCTGCAACGATGGCGATGGGTACTACCAAAGCGACGAGCTGAGCGACCTGTACCGGCAGTACAAGCGAGAGACGGCGCGGGCCATGTCCATACTCAAGGCGCGGAAGCCTATGCGGGACGTGCTGAAAGCGGCGGGGAGGCCGGTGTGAGCGTGTTTGACTACAAGGAGCCGCGGGTGGAACCGAAGCCCTACAAGGTGCCGAGGTGCCCGGTTTGCGGCGAGGAAACGGATACCCTTTACAAAAACATTTACGGCGAGACCGTGGGGTGCGATGGGTGCATCCGAACGGTGGACGCATGGGAGGAAAAGGAATGAACATTTATGAGAAAATCGCGGCCGTCATGCAGGACGTGCAGTATCTGGCAAAGGACGACCATGTGAAGTTTGAGCAGACCAGCTACAAGGCGCTGTCCGAGGAAAAGGTGACTTCCATCATGCGGGCAGAAATGCTCAAGCACAAGCTGGTGGTGTTTCCCATCCAGCAGTCTGCCAGCAGGAACGGCACCATTACCCATGTGGACGTGGTGTACAGAATTGTTAACGTGGAGGACCCGAAAGAATACATCGAGGTAGCTTCTTGCGGCGACGGCGCGGACACACAGGACAAGGGCAGCGGCAAGGCCATGACCTATGCGTTTAAGTACATGTGGCTGCGGACGTTTGCACTGCCCACCGGCGAGGACCCCGACAAAATAAGCTCTGCGGAGCTGGATGCGAAGCAGGAGGCCGAGAAGAACCCGATGGAGGTCATTTACTGTCAGGACTGCGGATTGCCTATCACTGCCGCCGCGAAGCGGGACGGCTCGATATGGGAGAGCGCCGACATAGCCAAGTATAGTACCGGGCGGCTGGGGAAACCTCTGTGTGCCAAGTGCATCAAGGCCGCGCTGAAGAAGGAGAAGTAATATGCAGCAGGTGACAGTTGATGGCGCACGATGGCAGCAGGACAGCGAGGGCACATGGCTTGCGCTGCGGGTAAAGTCACAGCAGACCGCGATGGACGTGTGCGACGCGCTGAAACCGGGCAAGGAGTACAACGTGACCATCAAGGGAAAAGGCCGGAGCCTGGATGCCAACGCCTATTGCTGGGTATTGCTGGACAGGCTGGCGGCGCACTACGGCATTTCCAAGCAGGAAGTATACAGGCAGGAAATACGGAATATCGGAGGCGTGAGCGAAGTGCTGTGCTTACAGGAAAAGGCCGCGGATGCGTTCTGCAAGGGCTGGGAGCGTAACGGCATGGGCTGGATGGCAGACAAGGGCGCAAGCAAACTCAAGGGCTGCGTGAACGTGACGGTATGGTACGGCAGCAGCACCTACGACACGGAGCAGATGTCGCGCCTGATAGACGCCATTGTGGAGGACTGTAAGGCGGTAGGTATTGAAACGATGACGCCGGCAGAGCTTGACGCGCTGGTGAGCCGGTGGGGAGAGGTGAGCGCATGAACAAGCTGCACATACAGCCCTGCTGGACGTGCAAGAAGTGCTACGGCGACTGCAGCTGGTCGAGGAAAGACCCGGAGCCGGTGCCCGGATGGGACGCTACGCCTACGGTGAAGAAAAAAGGAGGCCGCAAGGCGGGCATCATGCACAGCTACGCCATTCACAGCTGCCCGGAATACGAGTGGGATGGGACGGAGGAAGCGCATGGAGAGTAAGAGATGCTTTTTGTGCGGGGCGACCGGCGGGGCGGACCCGCTGGATCGCCACCACATATTCCCCGGCACGGCAAACCGGAAGAAAAGCGAGAAGTACGGCCTGGTGGTGTATCTGTGCCATAACCGGTGCCACATCTTCGGCAGGCGTGCCGTACACAACAACGCAACGACCATGAAGCAGCTTCAGCGGTACGGCCAGATAAAGGCCATGCAGGAACAGGGCTGGACGGAAGATGACTTCCGCAGAGAATTTGGAAAAAGTTACTTATAAGGAGATTTGATATGCTGAACAAGATTTTTGTCATGGGTAGATTGACCAAGGACCCCGAGATGCGGCGCACCAATAACGGTACAGCCGTTGCCAGCTTTGCACTGGCGGTAGACCGGGACTTTAAGAACGCAGACGGGACCAAGGACACGGACTTCATCGACATTGTGGCGTGGCGCGGTACGGCGGAGTTCGCTTCCAAGTATTTCACCAAAGGCCGCATGGCGGTGGTGGAGGGGCGGCTGCAGATGCGTGACTGGCAGGACAAGAACGGCAACAACCGCAGAAGCGCCGAGATCGTGGCGGACAATATGTATTTTGGCGACAGCCGGAAGGACACGGATGCGCAGGGAACGTTCCCCCGGACGGACGTCAAGAGCCAGTTCGTGGAGATGGACGAGGACGACATGTCAGATTTGCCTTTCTAAGGGGGTGACGTGAATGGGCAAGATGCAGGAGGAGATCAAGGCATTGCGGCGGCAGAACACGCATCTGCAGAACGTGGTACAGCGGCAGCGGGAACGGCTGGCAGTCATAGACAAATATAGGCGTGCTCTTGACGCGCATTACGCTGCATGCGCTATACAGTTTGGCGAGAAGCGCGAAGACTGCGACGTGTTATGGGGGTATCACTTGGAGATACCCGCTGAACTTGTGGAGAAAGGCAAGACTTACACAGTAAATTACGGCTTTGATCCAAAGCGGATTATGTACATTATTGGCGCATACCCGAAGGAGTGAGACCTATGGGAAAGTGCTACGTGAAAGCCTACTATGACTGGATAGAGCAGACAGCGGCGCTGTCCGATGCAGAGCGAGGCCGTCTTTTTATCGCCATTCTGGAGTACGCAAGAACAGGCATCCCGCCGGAGTTGGATGGCGCGGAAAGCATATTGTTTCCGGTGTTCCGGACGATGTTGGACAGGGACGATGAGCTTTCCGCTGAACGGTCAAGGAACGGGGCGAAAGGCGGCAAGCAAACGCAAGCAAGCGCAAGCAAAATCAAGCAAACCGAAGCAAACGCAAATGACCCCAAGCCTACTAAGACAAAGAAAGAAGACAAAGACAAAGACTTATTCCCACCTGACGGTGGGAGTACGCGCACGAAGCGCTTTACCCCACCCACACTGGCAGAGGTTCAGTCCTACGTGGCTGAACGCCATTCGGCGGTAGACCCGCAAGGCTTTATCGACTTCTACGAAGCGAAGGGCTGGATGGTTGGCAAGACCCCCATGAAAGACTGGAAAGCGGCTTGCCGAAATGCGGAGAAATGGGAACGGTGGGGACATGCCCCTGCTGCACCTGTCGGCAAAACAGACGGTGCACGTGATGCCTGGATGGGCAAGTACATCAAGGGGGCGAAGCCATGAACGCGGGCATCTGGAAGATCGCCACGGCGAAGCTGTGCGGGCAGTGCATCCGGGACATGGAGGACGAGTACATCTTCGCACCCAGATGGCGGCGGACGCTGGGCGGAAAATGCGAACGCTGCGGAGAAAACCGCGTCGTCCATGAGGTGCAGTACACGATGAACAAACGAGGGCTGGGGAAAAGAGGGAAACTGAATGGGCCTGATGAGTAACGATCTGGCGCGGCTGTCCCCGGCGGCGCAAAAGCAGGTCATGGAGAAGATGCGGAAACCGGGGAAGTATAAGGCGCAGAAGACCAAGCGCGGGAAGCTGACCTTCGACAGCAAGAAGGAGGCGGAGCGCTACGACGCGCTGATGCTGCTGCAAAAGGCCGGGGAGATACGTGGGCTGAAATTGCAGGTGCGGTACTGCTTGCAAGAGGCGTACACGACGTTTGAGGGCGACAAGGTGAAAAGTATCGACTACATCGCGGACTTCGTGTACGAGCGCAGAACGGCTCCTGACAGCTACGGCCAGCGGTATTGGTTGCCGGTGGTGGAGGACGTGAAGGGGATGCGTACCCGCGACTACGCCCTGAAAGCAAAGCTGTTCCGTAGTAGGTACGGTTTTGTCATACAGGAGGTGTGAAGCGTGAAAGTTCAGCTGTTTAATGATAACTTTCAGAACTTTAAGAAGTACGGAATACCAAAGGCGCAGCTTGTTATTGCAGATATCCCGTATAACATCGGTACGGACGCTTACGGCAGCAATCCGATGTGGTATAACGGCGGAGACAACGCAAATGGTGAAAGCAAGTTTGCAAAAAAACGGTTTTTTAATTCTGACGGGTATTTCAAAATTGCGGAGTACATGCACTTTTGCTCTCGCTTGTTAAAACCTGAGCCGAAGGAAAAGGGGAAAGCGCCGGCCATGATTGTATTTTGCGCGTTTGAACAAATACAGACCGTTGTCGAGTACGGCGCACGTTACGGTTTCAAAAAGTGGTTCCCTCTGTTTTTCTGTAAAAACTATTCGGCGCAGGTACTTAAGGCGAATATGAGAATAGTTGGCGCCACGGAGTTTGCCGTTGTTTTGTACCGGGATAAATTGCCAAAGTTTAACAATGGCCGCGAGATTGGGGAAAACGGGAAGCCAATTAGAGGAACCGGGAAAATGGTTTTTGACTGGTTTCAATGGGAACGAGACGGGAGAGAAATTCCGAAAATTCATCCGACACAAAAGCCTGTAAAGGTGTTGAAACGGCTTATTGAGATTTTTACAGATCCTGGTGATGTTGTAATAGACCCATGCGCAGGTAGCGGATCAACATTGCGGGCGTGCATGGAAACCGGCAGACGTGGATATGGGTTCGAAATTAGCCGCGATTTTTGTAAAAAAGCTCAGGAAGAAATGCTCGCCTGTAGTGACGATGGGCAAATTTCACTGGAGGTGTGACGTGGGCAAACAGCATTTGAGCCGTGACGACCGCATCTTTATGCGTGGCAAACTGCAAGGCACACGGGAAAACATGGACATGGTGGCGATGGTGCTGATGGACAAATGTGGATGGCACGTCCAAGAGGAGACAGAGGACAGCCGGGACACGCAGAGCATCGCGTATCTGTACGAGTGCCTGGAGAAGCTGGCGGAGGAGATAAACGAAGGCCGCATCAAACGGAAGCACATCAAGGACGTGCTGAAGGACGAGTGCGGCGTTGTGTTTGGAGATTGAGACATGAATAGAGAAGTTATGTTTTCCAGCGATAAGAATTTCTGGGAAACGCCGCAAAAGCTGTTTGACGAGCTGGACGCGGAGTTTCACTTCACGCTGGACGCTGCCGCCAGTGATGAAAACCACAAGTGCGCGCGGTATTTCACGCAAAGCGATGATGGTTTGCGGCAAAATTGGGAGGGCGAAACGGTGTTTTGTAACCCGCCCTACGGGAGCAAGGAAACCGGACTGTGGACGGAAAAATGTTACCGCGAAGGACAGAAACCAGGGACAACGGTGGTGCTTCTGATCCCCGCCCGGACAGACCGTGCCAGCTTTCACGACTATATTTTGGGCAAGGCGGAAATCCGCTTCCTGCGTGGTAGGCTGAAATTCGAGCTGGACGGAAAGCAGATGGGAACGGCGCCGTTTCCCAGCATGATTGCCATTTGGCGAGGAGGAATGACATGACAAGAGATGAGATCGTGACCGCGCTGCGGTGCTGTGAGCAGCATAAGAAATGCGAAGGAGCGTGTCCTCTGATTGCCGAGTTTGGATGTATCGAAAAAGCGATGGGCTACGCCGCTGACCTGATTGAGAACCAGCAGAGGCACATCGAGGCACTGATGAAAGCCAACGACAGCCTGAAGGACGCCATTGCGCGGCGGGATAAGCAGATAGAGGATATGAAGCAGGGCATGGCACAGCTGGCAAAGGCTGTGGCGGTGAAGGAGGAGCAAAGCGAACTGCACGCCATGAAAAACGAACTATGCCAATACTGTGGGAAGTACAAAAAAGCACACGAGGGCGCCTGTGACGGGTGCAAATGGAGGGAAATGTGATGAACAACAATTCTAACGCACTGGGCGGTCTTGGTGGAACGCTGCTGCAAATCGCATTTATTGTACTGAAGCTATGCGGTGTTATCAACTGGTCGTGGCTGTGGGTGCTGTCACCCATGTGGATCGGATTTGCGCTGTGGCTGCTGGCTGTGGTGATTTTTTCCATCGTAAAAGCGAAGGAATGGAGGGATGATGAATGAGCCGTTTTACTGAAACTGCTGTGGGAAGCACGGGATATGTGGCCGCGCAGGGTTATGCATCGCCGAAGGGGAATACGGTGAAGGCCAGCGGATATAGCTCCGCAGACATTTGCGGATACCGCCTGCCATGTGGACTGTGCCTGATGATGGAAAAGCCGTGCCCCATGCAGCGGGTGACACACAACGAAGTGACGTGCTCAAACACGGAGGAAGAGTAAATGGACGCTGTGAAGTTTTTGCAGGAACGAAGCAGAATGTACAAGAGTGGCGCGGTCACGCCCGGCTACGATTATGACCCGGTGATCGCGGTTAAGGTCGTCGAGGAGTGGTCTGCTGCACACCCGCGCAAGACACGGCAAAGCGTGTTTTTGGAGCAGTGGCCGAATGCGCGCCCTGCGGATGATGGAGTGTTGACTTTTTGCCCAAAAAGGTTTGACTTTCACATTTCATGTTTAGCAGAATGCCATTCGTTGAAAAAGTGCAGTGATTGCCGCCGCGAGTTCTGGATGCAGGAGGTGGAGCGATAATGGAGTTAAAACCTTGCCCGTTCTGCGGTAGTGACCGAATAGAAATCTATGATTTAGGTCATCAAGAAACACCATGTTGGTTTGTTACTTGTAATAATTGTGGCGCTGAAATATCAGGTTTTTGGCAAGAAAGTGGAGCAATCGAAGCATGGAACAGGAGGGCTGACAATGGCTGAATACATTAAACGCGATGCAATTAAGGCACGACTGGAGGATTTGGTGGACTGGTGTCAGGACTTGAGAAAGCCTGGGCTTGAGCAGGCACTGGCCATGCTAAACGAGGAGCCCGTCGCCGATGTCGCCACGGTGGTGCATGGGGTGTGGGTGTGTGTGAATAAAATAGACCCTATTAGTGGATATAGGTGCTCGAAGTGCAGGCGTAGAGTGGGGTTTGACCTCACTCCTTATTGCCCTAATTGTGGCGCAAAAATGGACGGAGGTGACAGCGATGCGACTGATTGATGGTGACAAATTGGAGAGGCAAGAATATTGGGGGAATGAACGGTGTTTTGACTATGTAGATGCAGAGGACATAGACAATGCGCCGACGGTGGACGCGGTAGAGGTGGTGCGATGCAAGGACTGTCGGAAGTTCAAAACATACTCTTGCCGGATGGTTGCCAGCGGGTATGACGACTTCTGCTCCTACGGCGAGAGAAAGGACGACAAGCATGAACATTAAGGACAGCGGAGAGCGCACGACGTTTAATACAGGGGCGCAGCGTGATATGCACGGTGGGAAAGGCCGCATGGATCTTCTCCCGTGGGCGGCGATCATCGAGGTAAGCAAGCACTGCGAGGCAGGGGCACTCAAGTATGGGACGCATAATGTCGATAAAGGCATCCCCACCAGCAGTTTGCTGGACAGTGCCATGCGCCATGCGGCCAAGTACCTGGACGGGCAGGAGGACGAGGATCACCTGCTGGCGGCGGCGTGGAACCTGCTGTGGGCGATCGAGATGCGCTGCAAGAAACCGGAGTGCGTGGATACGCCGTGGAGGGACAATGCAGAAGGGTGATATGATCCGGGCGCGGTTTATGACGCTGCCAGGCTTATTCCCCGGTAAGGGGTGCGAAGAAAGAAAATTCCCTATCCGCAAGGGTACAGTGGTGTATGTGCATCCGAAGGGGCGGTACATCGTGGCGGAGTGCGGCGGGGTGCGGGAGACATTTTTCCCAGAGGAGGTGCTGACATGAGCGAATTCCCGGAACGGCTGAGAAAGCTGCGGGAGAGAAAGAGACTGAAGCGGTATGTGCTATCGGAACGCTGCGGGCTGAACTCGGACGCCATACGCCGGTATGAGCTGGGGACAGCGAAGCCGACGATGGACGCGCTGAAGAGTATAGCGGATGAATTCGGCGTGTCGGTGGACTATCTGATGGGCAGGACGGACTATCCCTGCGTGGTAGATATTGCCGAAAAATAATTTTTGAAAATTCCACTTAAAAGTGGAAAAATTGAAAAAACGCACTTTATCATGGGAGATGCAGGGGCAAACTCTGCATCTCCATTCTTTTTCTTTTCCCCCTTCTTTCCCTGATGGGCGGGGCTTCGGCTCCGCCCGGAGGGAGCAATATGCCGCACGCACGAAGCAGCCCACGATCCGGGCCGGGAGGTCGCACCTTCCATGCGGCACCAATGATCTGCTGGTAGAGCGCCAGCAGCATAATCAAAAGAAAGCTCAATGGGTTCAGGTGCGGCGAAAGCCGGGTACAGACGTGCCAATGACAAAGGCCAGTGGCGGGAGGCCGGTGCGTCAGACAAAACGAGGTGATAACATGGCTGCGAGACTGACAGACCGGCAGAAAAAGAAAATACTGGCGGATTATCTGGAAAGCGGCAGCTATCGCGCCACGGCAAGAAAAAACAACGTAAACCCTACCACGGTAAAGCGCGTTGTTGAAGCAAGCGACGACTTTGAACAAAAAGCCGCGGAGAAAAAAGCACAGAACACGGCAGACATTCTGGCGTATATGGAGAGCCAACGGGATGTGGTGTGCCAGATCATCGGAAATGGGCTGGCGGTGCTGAATGACCCGGCAAAGCTGGCGGAGGCAACGCCCAGCCAGATCACCACGGCTATAGGTACGCTGATCGACAAGTGGACCATGATGAACAAGGCGGCGGACAATGGTGAGAGCGGCGTGGTGCTGATGCCGGAGGTCAGGGATGAGTAGCGTGGTATGGCGGCCGCAGGAGCGGCAGGCCATATTTATGGCGCGGCCGGAGTATGAGGCGCTGTACGGCGGTGCGGCCGGCGGCGGCAAGAGCGACGCGCTGGTCATCGAGGCGCTGCGGCAGGTGCATATCCCCTGGTACAAGGCGCTGATCTTGCGAAAGACGTTCCCACAGCTGCGGGAGCTGATCGACAAGACGCTGAACTATTACCCACGGGTATACCCTAAGGCCAGGTACAACGGCAGCAGCCACACATGGCGGTTTCCCTCCGGGGCGCAGATCGTGTTCGGCAGCATGAACCGGCCGCAGGACAAGATACAGTATCAGGGGCAGGCCTATGACTTTATCGCCTTTGACGAGCTGACGCACTTTACGCAGGAGGAATATGAGTATCTGAAATCCCGAAACCGGCCCAACGGACCGGGAACACGGGTGTATATGCGCTCCACGGCCAACCCCGGCGGCGTAGGCCACGGGTGGGTGAAGGAGCGCTTCATCACGGCGGCGGCGCCGATGCAGACCATCACGGAGGAAGCTGCGTGGTACACGCCGGACGGCAGGAAGCACATAGGGCAGCAGAAGCGGATCTTCGTGCCGTCCTCGGTATTTGACAACAAGATACTGATGGAAAACGACCCCATGTACGTCCAGCGGCTGGCCAGCATGCCGGAGGCGGAGCGGAACGCCCTGCTGTACGGCAACTGGGACAGCTTCGAGGGGCAGGTGTTCACGGAGTGGCGCAACGACAGCGAGCACTATATGGACCGGAAGAACACGCACGTGATCGCGCCGTTCCGGGTGCCGGAGGACTGGGTGATCTGGTGCGGACTGGACTGGGGCTATTCCCGGCCCTTTTCCGTGGGGTGGTACGCCGTGGACCGCAACAGGCGGATGTATCACATACGGGAACTATATGGCTGCACGGGAACGCCAAACCGGGGCGTGATGTGGGAGCCCACAAAGGTGGCGCAGGAGATACGGAGGATCGAGGACGAGGATCCCAACCTGAAGGGGAAGCAGATACACCGGGTGGGCGACCCGGCCATCTGGCAGAGCGACGGCACGGAGAGTGTGGGCGCGCTGATGGAGCGGCAGCGGGTGTATTTCGAGAAGGGTGACCACGCCCGGATCAACGGAAAGATGCAGGTGCACCACCGGCTGGCATTTGACGAGGATGGAGTGCCCATGCTGTATGTGTTCAGCACCTGCAAGCATTTTATACGGACGGTGCCGAACCTGGTCTATGACCAGACGGACGTGGAGGACATCGACACCGACGGCGAGGACCACATCTACGACCAGCTGCGGTATGTGTGCATGCGCAACCCCATAGGGCCGCGGGAGGAATACAGGACGGTGGAGCGGCCGTATTCCCCGCTGGAGACAGAGGACGAGTACAGGCCCAGCCGGTACGCATTTTATCAAGTGTATTAAGGAGGAGCGCATGGAGAGATACGGTATCCCCGGCATCGTACCGGAGGAGCAGGACATGGCGCCGGAGATGGCGGCCATGCTGCTGCAGCGGACAGAGCAGACGCCCACCATCACGGACCGGGACGTGGAGCGGGGCATCGACCTGCTGACGAAGTACAAGGACGGCAAGAGCAACCTGGAAAACCGCATCGTCAACGATGAGCTGTGGTGGGAGCTGCGGCACTGGGAGGGCATCGGCCAGAGCAAGGCAAAGCGGGTGGACAAGAGCGGCAAGGAGGTCACGTCTACGCCGCCGGAGCCCAAGCCGTCCTCTGCGTGGCTGTTCAACACCATTCAGAACAAGCACGCCGACGCGATGGACAACTACCCGGAGCCGGTAGTGCTGCCCCGGGAGCGCAGCGATGAACAGAGCGCCAAGACGCTGAGCCAGATATTGCCGGTGGTGCAGGAGTACAACCATTTTGAGCAGGTGTACTCCGACAACTGGTGGGAGAAGCTGAAGCACGGCACGGCGGTGTACGGCATCTTCTGGGACCCGCAGAAGGACAATGGACTGGGCGACATCGAGATCAGGGACATTGACCTGCTGAAGCTGTTTTGGGAGCCGGGCATCACGGACATCCAGAAGAGCCGGAACCTGTTTATCGTAGACCTGGTGGACAACGACCTGCTGGACAGCGAGTACCCGCAGCTGAAGGGTAAGCAAAAGGGCAAGGTCGTGGACGTGAAGGAGTACATCTACGACGACAACGTGGACACCAGCGACAAGAGCGTGGTGGTGGACTGGTATTACAAGGTCAAGACGCCGGATGGCAGGACGGCGTTGCACTACATCAAATTCGTGGGCTCCACCCTGCTGTACGCCAGCGAGAACGACCCGGAGTACCGGGAGCGGGGCTTTTATGACCACGGTATGTACCCGGTGGTGCTGGACGTGATGTACCCGGAGAAGGGCACGCCCATCGGCTTCGGATATGTGGCTATCTGCAAGGACCCGCAGCTGTACATCGACAAGCTGAGCGCCAACATTCTGGAGAACGCCATGATGGCCACGAAAAAGCGTTTCTTTGTCAGCGACACCACGGCCATCAACGAGCAGGAGTTTCTGGACTGGAACCGGCCGCTGGTGCATGTGAACGGACCGCTGGACGACGGGCGCATACAGGAGATCGTGACGCAGCCGCTTTCCGACATCTATGTGACTGTGGCGCAGATGAAGATCGAGGAGATGAAGGACACGGCGGCCAACCGTGACGTGAACTCCGGCGGTACCACCAACGTGACCGCTGCGGCGGCCATTGCAGCGCTGCAGGAGGCGGGCAACAAGGCCAGCCGTGACATGATCGCCGCCAGCTATCGGGCGTATACGCAGATCAACACCCTGTGCGTGGAGCTGATGCGGCAGTTTTACGACCTGAGCCGCAGCTTCCGCATTACAGGTGAGGGCAGCGAGTACCAGTTTATCGACTTCGACAACACCGGCTTGCAGGACCAGGTGACCGGGCTGGACACGATGGGCAATCCCATGTTCCGCCGGCCGGTGTTCGATCTGAAGATCAAGGCGCAGAAGAAAAACCCCTTTAGCCGCATGGAGCAGAACGAGCGGGCCAAGGAGCTGTACGCAATGGGCTTTTTCGCACCGGAGAACGCGCAGGCCAGTTTGATCGCGCTGGACATGATGGACTTTGAGGGCATACAGACGGTGAAGGAGAAGGTCATGCAGGGGCAAACGCTGCTGAACATGGTGATGCAGATGAGCCAGCAGCTGGCAGCGATCACCGGCGTTCTCATGCCCCAGGAGGACACGCAGTCAGGCGGCGGCACCAATGCCGCAGAGAGCGGCGGTGGCGGCGGGAACGGCCTTGCAAGCGGCATCATGGAGGCGCAGACGCCCATGACCGGGTACGGGCAGGCGCTTGCCAAGCGGAGCACACCCAGCGTATGACAGAGGTGACGATGCACCGCGGGGACAGCTGCTCCGTCAGGTGCAGGGGACACGCCACGGGCGCACCGGACGTGTGCGCGGCGGTAAGCTGCCTCATGTACACGGCGGCGGGGTGGCTGCACAACACGCAGGAGGCGGAGTTGGTGTATGAAAAGCTGGACAGCGGGGACGCATACCTGCGCTGGCACGGCGGGGAATGGCTGTACGACCTGCTGAAGATCGGCTTTTTGCAGCTGGAAAAGGCGGCGCCGAAAAAAATTTCTGTAAAATTTTGAAAATTCCACTTTTAAGTGGAAAATTCAGAAAAAGCAATGGTACCGTGGGAGGTGCAGAGGCGAACTCTGTACCTCCCTTTTGTTCCGGGCGGCGGGGCGGCGGTTATGAGACACCGCTTCGCCGCAGGGACGGGGACGCCACACGGGAGCGACATGCCCGCGCATTTTTAGGAGGACAAGATATGTACCTTTTTGACATGAGCCTTTGCCTGTTTGACGGCGAGGGCGGCGGGGCGGCAGCTCCCGCAGCACAGGGCGAGACACAAGCGAGCACTGGTACCACCCGCCAGGGCAAAACGGGCGCACTGAGCGACGTGAAGTACGGCAAGCAGCCGGAGAGCGAAGCACAGACGGAGCAGCAGCCTGACGCCGGGGCTGAGGAGAAGGTAAAGGACGTGGAGACCACGTCCGACGCGCTGGAGGCCAAGAAAAAGGCTTTCAGGGAGTTGATCAACGGGGAGTACAAGGACCTGTACACCCAGGAAACGCAGCGGATGATCGACCGGCGCTTCAAGGAGGCGCGGGAGAATGAGAAGCGGATGAAGTCCTACCAGCCGGTGCTGGATACGCTGATGGAGCGCTACGGCATCGACGACGGGGACGCCACGCGGCTGCTGGAGGCCGTGGACAACGACCACGCCTACTGGAGCGAGGCCGCCGAGGAGGCGGGCATGAGCGAGGAGCAGTACAAGGAGTTCCGCCGGCTGAAGCGGGAGAACGCCGAGCTGCTGCGGAGCCAGCAGGAGCAGCAGCAGAACGAGTTTTTCCGGGCGCAGGGCGAGAAGTGGTACAAGGAAGCGGAGGCCATGAAGGGCAACCCCCTGTACCAGGGCTTCGACCTGATGCAGGAGCTGCAGAACCCGGAGTTTTTGAGCCTGCTGAAGGCCGGGACACCGGTGGAGCACGCCTATCGCGTGCTGCATTTTGACGAGCTGATGGGCAGCGCGGTACAGGCCGCGGCCGCCAGCACGGAAAAGAAGGTGGCAGACTCCGTCCGCGCAAAGGGCAATCGTCCCAACGAAAACGGCACCAACTCCAACAGCGCGTTCGTAACAAAGACAGATCCCTCAAAGCTGACAAGGGCAGACTTTGAGGAGATCGAGCGGAGAGTGGCAAGAGGCGAACGCATTTCGTTCTGATCTCTCACGGCTCCGCTGCGATATGCTGAAAGGAGCTATGAAACCATGATGAATACCATTTGTGACCTGTACCTGATGCCGGTGGTGCTGAACCTGTTTGACGGCAACACCAACACCACGCTGGACCCCGGTCTCAGCGACGAGATGAAGACGTATTACTCTATGCGTCTTATCAATCTGGCCGAGCCGGAGCTGATCCATGACCAGTTCGGCCAGAAGCATCCCATCCCCAAGAACAGCGGCAAGACCATCGAGTTCCGCAAGTACGACAGCCTGCCCAAGGCGCTGGTGCCCCTGACCGAAGGTGTGACCCCCGCCGGCCAGAAGCTGAGCATGGGCGTCATCCGTGCGACCATCAAGCAGTACGGCGGTTACATCGAGCTGTCCGACATCCTGGAGCTGACCGCTATTGACAACAACCTGGTGCAGGCCACCCGTCTGCTGGCCTCTCAGGCCGGCCGTACCTCCGACACCATCACCCGCGAGGTGCTGGCAGGCGGCACCAACGTGGTGTATGCCGGCGGCGCCAAGGACAGAAGCGAGCTGGTGGGCGGCGACGCCACTGAGGCCAGCAACAAGTATCTGAGCGTGGACGACATCCGCAAGGCCGTCCGTGCGCTGAAGGTCATGAACGCCCAGAAGATCAACGGCTATTTCGCGGGTATCATCCACCCCGACACCGCCTATGACCTGATGAGCGACAAGAAGTGGGTGGACGTGAAGACCTACTCTGACCCCGACGGTATCTACGAGGGCGAGATCGGCAAGATCGAGGGCGTCCGTTTCGTGGAGACCACCGAGGCAAAGATCTTCCACGCGCCTGACCTGGCGATCGCCGACGGCAGCAACGCCGCTGTGCGTGACCTGACCGTCAAGAGCGCGTCCGGCAAGGTCATCACCGTCACCGAGGCCTTGAGCACCAACCAGGCTGCCGCGCTGACCGGCCGCGAGATCCTGGTGGGCAGCGAGCTGATGGAGGTGGCTTCCGCGGCCGCAGGTGCTGCCGGTTCTGCTACCATCACCGTGAAGGACAGCCCCGCAACCACGCCTGCTGCGTCTACCGTGATCTATCCCGGTGAGGGCGGCGCAAAGGGCCGTGACGTGTATTCCACCCTGATCGTGGGCGCCGACGCCTACGGCGTGACCGAGCTGGAGGGCGGCGGTCTGCAGCACATTGTGAAGCAGCTGGGGTCCTCCGGCACCGCTGACCCGCTGAACCAGCGCGCCACCGCCGGTTGGAAGCTGACCAAGGTGGCCGAGCGCCTGGTGGAGCAGTACATGGTGCGTATCGAGTCCGCCTCTACCTTTGAGAGCGGCCTGATGAACTAACACACAAGCGGAGGGGGCATTGTCCCCCTCCGCCCCGGACATGAGGAGTGATAAACATGGCAGAAAAGAAGCAGAGAACGCCTGAAGAAATGGAACAGGCATTGGCCGCGGCCAACAAAGCGCTGGAGCAGGCCAAGAAGGAGGCAGAGGACGCCAAGGAGGCAGCAAAGGCCGCCGAGGAGGTCATGCGCGGTATGTCTGTCAGGGAGGCGGACGACGGCATGGTATCGTTCTACGCTTTCAAGGACGACGACAAATACAAGGACGACATCGTGGTGGGGCTGAACGGCAAGGTGTACCGCATCCAGCGGGGAAAGCACGTCCGTATCCCGCGGCCGGTATACAACATTATCCGCCGGTCGATGGCACAGGACGCGGCAACGGCGGAGATGCTGGAGGAAAAGGCCCGGGAGTATGAGGCGGTCAAGCAGCAGCTGAACTGACAACTGCATACCACCGCGAGACCCAAAAACGGCTGTGACACGGCGCAGCAAGCGCAGGAGGACGCAATTCTCCCGGCTTGCTGTGCCGTTTTTCAGCGGAAAGGACAGGGAACATGACGAGAACGATACCCCTGAAAATCCAGAACGAATATATCACCGGTGACAAGGTGCTCATCGGCGCGGCTGGCAGCCACAACGACGTGGTGCTGCGGATGGAGTTCTCCCCGATGTGGGAGGGGCTGACCAAGACGGTGCAGTTCCGGGACGCGCTGGGGGAGACCACGATAGAGGTGCTGCTGACCGCTGACATGCTGGAGGCGGACGATACCAGCGTGTATCTTGTGCCGGTGCCAAACGGGGCCAAAAAGTACGCCGGTGAAATGACGCTGTGCGTCAAGGGTGCTGCGGTGGCCGGGGAAAAAGAGACACGGGCCACCACGGCGGTGTACGGGCGGTTCACCGTGGGCGAGAGCAAGTGGGACACCAGTGCGGAGACGGAGCAGGACGTGCCGCCCACGCAGGCGGAGCAGCTGCAAAGCCAGATCGAAAACGTGCTTGCCACCATCGTGGACGCGCGAAAGGCGGCGACGGAGGCGGCGGCATCTGCCGATGCGGCGGCGGGAAGTGCCGATGCGGCCGGTAATTCGGCAGACGCGGCGGCGGAAAGCGCGTTGCAGGCCAAAAACATGGCGGAGAGTGCGCTGACGTCTTCACAGAGTGCGTTGGAGTCGGCAAAGCTGGCGCAGACACAGTTTAACGGTGCATCGACGGCAAAGACCAACGCTGAAGCTGCGGCGACAGCCGCCGGGGAGAGCGCCAGTGCGGCAAGTGCCAGCGCCGGCCTTGCAAGCAGCTCTGCCGCGGCAGCAAAGACCTCAGAGACCAACGCCAAGAGCAGCGAGACAAGCGCCGCAGGCAGCGCCGCAGCGGCGGATAATAGCGAGAAAAAAGCCACGGCGGCGGCCACTAAAGCGGAGGCGGCCAGCAATCATCCGCCACGGATCAACAGCAATGGCAAGTGGGAGCTGTGGGACTTTGACAACAGCCAATATGTGGCCACCAGCTACGACGCGCAGGGACCCAAAGGCGACACCGGGGCGACCGGTGCGGCAGCTGGCTTCGGTACGCCCAGCGCCACGGTGGACGCCAATGTGGGCACGCCAAGCGTACAGATAAGCGCCAGCGGACCGGACACGGCAAAGGTGTTTGCGTTTACGTTCCGCAACCTCAAGGGTGACAAGGGCGACAAAGGCGACAGCGGCGACAGCTACACGGTGCTGGGCCTGTATGGAACGCTGCTAGCCTTGCAGGCGGCGCACCCCACCGGAGAGGCCGGACAGGCGTGGTTCGTGGGTACGGCGGATGACAACGTGGTATACCAGTGGGACGTGGACAAGGGCCAGTGGGTGAACGTTGGCGCGCTGAAGGGCCCGAAGGGAGACAAGGGCGAAACGGGCAGCCCCGGCGCAAACGGCGCACCCGGTGCGGCGGGCAAGAGCGCGTATGCCAGCGCACAGGACGGCGGCTACACCGGCACGGAGACGCAGTTTAATAGTGATTTGGCTAAAATCGCGGACAAGGCGGACAAGATGGTGCCCGCAGCGGCGGGCAACCTGGCCGCGCTGGACGCGGCGGGCAATCTGTCCGACAGCGGCAAGAAGCCAGCTGACTTTCAGGCCAAGGTGACGGCCAGCGGACTGCTGAAGGGCGACGGCAATGGCGGCGTGACCGCGGCGGCGGCGGGCACGGACTACTCCGGCCCCAAGGCCACCGTAGCGGCAACGCTGCTGGCGGCAAGCTGGACGGGCAGTGAGGCGCCCTTCGTCTATACGCTGGCCATCGCCGGTGTGACGGCCACCAGCTACCAGGAGCTGCTGCCGGCGGTAAACATCACGGCGGAGCAGCTGAAGGCATTGCAGGCGGCCAACATCACGGACGGCGGACAGGCGGCGGGCAGCATGACGCTGAAGGCCTACGGCAAGAAGCCCACCGTGGACATCCCCATCCGTGTCATCAAGGAGGGAGAGTAAAGAAATGCCTACTATCATTCGATTTGGCGGCGGCGCGGGAGGCGGCGCACAGAAGCTGGTGGTGAACGTGGACAGCGGCGCCGTGGTGACGGCCCGGAAGGGCAGCGTGGCGGTGAGCGCCGTCAGCGAGAACGGCCAGGCGGTGCTGGAGCTGGACGAGGCGGGCACCTACACGGTGAGCGCCAGCAAGGATGGCACCACCACACCGGACGTGAAGACGGCCACGGTGCCGCAGGAGCTTACCCTCAGCTTCGTGGCGGCGGAGCTGAACACCAACAGCTGGGAGATGATCAAGGCGGTATCGGATGCCGGGCAGGGGGCCAACTACTGGTCCGTGGGCGACACGAAGGACGTGACGCTCACCGGCAACTGGCAGGACCTCATCATGTCCAATGTGACCGTCAAGGCGTTCATCATCGGCTTTGACCACAACAGCGCCGTGGAGGGCGAGCACCGCATCCACTTCCTTATGGGCAAAATCGGAACCAAGATGGTGGCCTTCTGCGACAACCTGTACGACCACCAGACCAGCGGCGCGTACTTCACCATGAACATCACGAACACAAACTCCGGCGGCTGGGAGGCCTCCCGAATGCGGAAGACGGTGCTGGGTAATAGCAACACACCGGACAACCCTCTGCAGGGCAGTCTCATGGCGGTGCTGCCGGAGGAGCTGCGGGCGGTGATGAAGCCGGTGACGAAGTGGACGCAGAACAGCGCGATAGCAGCGACTGCCACCACGGACTACGCGTTCCTCATGGCGGAGTTTGAAATATTCGGCAAGCGGACGTATGCCTACACCACCGAGCAAGATAAGCAGGCGCAGTACAACTACTTCAAGGCAGGCAACCCCAGGGTGTTCTACAAGCACTCGGCGACCACCACGGCGGTCATTGCCTGGCTGCGCTCGCCGTATGCCAGCAGCAGCAACACTTTCTGCGGTGTGGGCACGTCGGGCGCCGCGACCTACGGCTATGCCAGCTATTCGCGTGGCGTCGCCCCCGGCTTTTGCGCGTGATTGGGCGAAGCCCGGCATCGGAAAGACTATCCCCCGGCGGAAGCCGGGGGGACGAAAGGAGAAGGATCCGAAATGAGCGTACCGGCCTATAAGAGGCAGAAGCCGGATCCGAACAACCCGCGGGATCCGGAGTTCGTGCTGCTGAGCAAGAAGCTGTATGTAGAGGTCATCGACCTGCTCTCGTGCATGAGCGCACGGTACGGCCGGCTGATCGCCGTACCGACGGCGGAGCTGGCCGGGGAGGTGCAGGACTACGCCGTGAAGGCCAACGACGTGTTCCCCAGCGACGGGCAGAAGCTGGCGCTGCGGCGGGAGTACCTGCTGCGCTGCCACGCGGCGGCCAAGGCGCTGGGCGAGCGGATGGACAAGGTACATGAGGTGCTGCGGTCCAACCCGGAGGGCGCCTTCCGCAACGGCAAGGGTGTGACACTGGGCGTGGAGGCGGCGCTGAAGAAGCTGCACCGGATGGAAACGGACGTAGGTGCCGACTGCGTGGCGCTGCGTAAGAAGCTGGAGGCGGTGGCCGACAGCGACAAGCGCCGGTATCTGGCGCAGGAAAAGAAAAGGAAGTCATAGGAATATGGGTGTGTCTCTGAATAAGTGCCCGACTGCGTTGGCGGCGGGAGGCGGTCATTGCCTGGCTGCGCTCGCCGAATGCCAGCAACAGCAACAATTTCTGCAATGTGAACACGTCGGGCGCCGCGAACAACAACAATGCCAGCAATTCGCTTGGCGTCGCCCCCGGATTTCGTGCCCCCTCTACGCTTGGAGGGTGAGCAGGTCGAACAGCAACAGGACCTTGCGCGAAAGGAGAGGCACTTCCCGCGATGGCACGAGCCATCCGAAACCGTCTTCCGCACCGCTGCACGGACGCTTGCCGGAACGCCAGGGAACGGCGTTCCGACACACCCGCCGGGACTATGGCGGGCGCTTGCATGGCGGAGAATGTGCCTACCTCCGTTTCATGTGCCGCGGGAGAGCAGAGAACACGCCGGGCGGCACGGCCCGACGCTGCCGGGAGACTACCGTATGACAAGCGCGGAGCGCCGGGAGGGGCGCTATCAACGACGGAAGGCACAGCGGCAGGAGCGCAGGCAGCGGCGCATGGCGGCGCTGGGCACGATAGAGGACATCGCCCGGTTCGACCGGATGTACCAATGCGGAAAGGACTGCTGCCGGGGCGTGCGGTGGAAAACCAGCATACAGGCCTTTGAGGCGGAGCTGTTTATGCGGACGGCGTGGAGCTGCCGCCTTGTGGAAGGCGGCGCATGGCACCCGCAGCGGAGGCCGGTACACTTCACCGTGATGGAACGAGGCAAGGTCCGGCCCATCGACGCGCCCCACGTGGACGACAGGCAGGTGCAGAAGGTACACAGCCGGTTTGTCCTCGCGCCGTGCTACGGCCCCGCCATGATCTACGACAACGGGGCCAGCCAGCAGGGCAAGGGCCTGGAGTTCGCCTACCGGCGGCTGAAAAGGGCGCTGATGCGGCACTACCGCCGCTATGGCCGGGAGGGCAGCGTGATCCTGTGCGACCTCAAGGAGTTCTTTCCCTCGGCGCCGCGGGAGGCGCTGCTGGACCGCCACCGGCGGTATATGCCGGAGGGGCCCATCCGGGCACTGGCGGACGAGATGGTGCTGACGGCACCGGAGACTGAGCCGGGCCGGGGTATGCCGCTGGGCATGGAGCAGAGCCAGCAGGAGATGGTGGCCCTGCCGTCGGCGGTGGACAACTGGCTGCGGTGCCAGATGCACCTGGAGGCGCAGCACTACATGGACGACTATGTGATCCTGGTACCGCCGGGCGTGGACGCGGCGGCGGTGCTGGAGGCGTTCATCGCACGGTGCGAGGCGCTGGGGCTGCGTGTAAACCGCAGGAAGTGCCGCTATGCGCCGCTGCGGCGGCCCTTCCGTTACTGCAAGACGAAGTTCCATGTGACGGAGTCCGGGCGGGTGGTGACGCACCGCACCGGGGACGCACAGAGGCGCTGCCGGCGGAAAATGCGCCTGCTGGCCGCCAGGGGCGACTGGGAGGGCGTAAGGGCGCAGATCGTGAGCGCTAAGGGCTACTACAAGAGACACAACGACAACGGACGCTTGACAGCGCTGCGGGCGCTGCACAGCGCACTGCGAAAGGAGAGGGCGGCATGAGGTATGTATGTCACAGACGTGCGCGGTTCGAGGGCATATCCGGCAGGGTGAACATCCCCTACGGCGCCGCGCTGGAGAGGCGGGGCGACTTCCTGTACTACGAGGGGCGGCAGCTCTGCGCGGCCGGGAGCCAGCGGGCCCATGAGCATTTCAAGCGGGACGACGATGGGCAGGGCCTGCGGCGCGGGGCGCTGACGGAGGCCATCTGCAAGACGCTGGAGCGCCGGGACGCCGGGCACCAGGACCGATGGGACCGGGTGTGGGCGGACAAGCTGTGCGGGAAGTACCGGCACCCGGACCACGAGGACCACTTCCTGTGGGGCAACGCCTTCTTTGAGGCGCCCATCGCAGATCTGAACTACATCGCCGCGCTGGTGGGCGCGGGAAAGGAGCGTTAGACCATGTATGTATTCAAGAGGGACGGCAACGTGTGAGAACCTGGTGTTACGGGTACGGAAAGCTTGTGGGCGGAAGTGACAGAGTAAAAGGGGGGCGGGGAGATTACTCCCCCCGCCGGATGTAGGCCTCCTCGGCATCGAGCTGTGCCTGTTTGAGCGCGGCAACGGCCTTTTCAAGCTGGGCAATGGCGTCGGTGACGGCGTTAAACAGGGTGAAATACTCAGGCATGGTAACACCTCCTTTCTGCAAACAGGATAGCACAGGTGGCGTGTCAGAAACGGTCGAAGGGTGTCGAGGTGCAAAAATAATTTGAGAGGAGAACGCGGCGAATGGAACCGTGGGTGCAGGAAGTGCTTTTGCCTATCGTGTTGGCTGTGCTGGCAAGTAACGGGCTGTGGGCACTGATAGGAAAGCGGCGGGACAAGAACGACGCGGAACGGAAGATGCTGGTGGGTCTGGCGCATGACCGCATCATCCATCTGGGCATGGTGTACGTGACACGGGGGTACATCACGCAGGACGAGTACGAAAACCTCAATGACTATCTGTATCAGCCGTATGAAAAGATGGGCGGCAACGGCAGTGCAAAAAGGGTCATGGAGGAAGTGAGGAAGCTGCCCATCAAGCGAGAGGCGTAAAGCCGGAAAGGAAGAATTATGAAACTGAGCAATCGTATGTATGACATCATCAAGTGGTGCGTTATCATTGTGCTGCCCGCTATTGCGGCGCTGTACTCCGGTCTGGCCGGTATCTGGGGCTGGCCGTATGCGGAGCAGATCGTGAGCACCATCTCCTGCATCACCGTTTTCCTCGGTGCTGTGCTGGGCATTTCCAGCGCCAGCTATAAGAAGGAGAAGGATCTGGGGGAAGCAGCATGAGCGGCGGCAGTAAGGTCATCAAGATAGCCCGGGAGGAGCTGGGCTATCTTGAGAAAGCGTCCAACGCGCAGCTGGACAGCAAGACCGCCAACGCAGGGGATAAAAACTTCACGAAGTACGCACGGGACATTGACGCCATCCCCCATTTTTACAACGGGAAAAAGCAGGGATACCCGTGGTGCACGGTTTCCCTGGCCTGGTGGTTTATCAAGGCGTTCGACGTTGCTGAAGCAAAGCGGCTGCTGCTCCTCCCGGAGGACTCCCTCGGCGCCGGTGTGTACTACCTGAAGCGGTACTTCAAGGCGGCGGGACAGCTGGGCAGCACACCCAAGGTGGGCGCTGTGGTATTCTTCGGCGACGATCACACGGGTATCGTGACGGAGATCGTGGGCAAGGGCTTCCGCACCATCGAGGGCAACACCAGCCCGCAGAGCGGCGTGGTAATCAACGGCGGCGGCGTGTACGAGAAGGAGTACGCCAGCGTGAAGTCCTCGTACACCTTCGGCTACCCGGATTATCAGGAGAACGACGAGGACGCGCCTGCGGAGAAGCCGAAGATCTATCTGTCCCCGGCGTACCACAAGGCCAACCAGTGCTGCTATAAGCGTCCCGATGGCCAGCAATGTTTTGAAACTCTCGAGAACAACGAGTTTCTGGACATTTTGCAGCCCATGCTGGAGCGCTGCGGCTTTGACATCATGCGCGGCCCACGCCGGACGCCCATGAGCGACGAATACGGCCCGGACTATATGTACCGCGCCATCAAGGAGAGCAACGAGTGGGGCGCAAAGGTGCACTATGTGTCCCACACCAACGGCAGCACCAACGGTCCCACCGGGTACGGAACGGTAAAGGGATTTTTGTCCATGTACCACCCCAGCAGCGCCAACGGGAAGAAACTGGCGGAGCTGATGGTGAAGTACCGCAAGGCCATATACCCCCACGGCTGCCGGACGGCGACGCGGAGCGACCTGCACGAGCTGGACGACACGAACGCCTACGCCGTGTACCAGGAGCACGTGTACCACGACAACCCGGAGGACGCGGCGTGGTTCCGTGAGCACATGGAGGATTGCGCCGTGGCGGACTGCAAGGCGCTGTGCGAGTTCTGCGGGCTGGAATATGTGGAGCCGGAGAAGCCCGCGGAGCCGGAGAAGCCCGCGGAGCCGGAGACACCGGAACAGTCGACCGTGGCCGAAACGTACACCGTGAAGGTGACGCGGAGCGCGGACGGGAAAAGCGGCACGTGGGAGATCGTGAAGTGAGGTGAAGACATGACGGTTACAGATACTCTTTCGCAGGCGGACGAGCTGCGGCTGAACACCATAAGCGACGAGCAGAAGGCGGCGTGGGTGATGGGGCTGGACCAGCAGATCGGGGAGAGGGTCGATATGGCATCCTACGTACACAGTTGGCCGGCGGGCGACGGGGAGCTGCTGCTCCCCGCGCCCTACGACCGGGTGTATGTGCTGTATCTGTGCAGCCAGATCGACTACTACAACAACGAAACGGCGCTGTATGGCAACGACAAGGCGGTGTATGACGAGGCGATGAGTGAGGCAATGGCGTGGTGGCGCCGGCAGCACTGCCCGGACAACACCGGGAATGTGCAGGTGATGGGATGAGACTGGCAAGCCTGCCCTATTCCCTGAACCCCAACAAGGTGGAGATGGTGCAGATGCGAGGCATCAACTGGTCGGACGCCATACAGAACGGCGATTTGCGGGACAGCCTGAATTTGTCAGCCAGACGGTGGCCGTACATCACCACGCGGAAGGGCCGGTTGAAGCAGACCGGATACCAGAACGTGACGGCGCTGACATCGTGGGACAAGCTGGTGGCGGTGCAGGGGACTTCCCTGCTGTACGACGGGCAGACTGTGGGCACGGTGACGGCGGGCAAGAAGCAGTTTGCCGTGGTGAATAACAAGATGGTGATATGGCCGGACAAGGTGTATCTGGACATTAAGGATAAGCAGGTAAAGCCATTGGCGGCGGAGATGACGGGCAGCGGCGCCGTGTTCACCACAAACAAGATGACGGTGAACGGCTGGACGGACCTGACCACAAAATTCAAGGCCGGGGACGGCATCACTATATCCGGCTGCACCACGGAGGCAAAGAACAACAAGGACATCATCATAAAATCCGTGACGGCCACGGAGATCACAGTGACGGACAACACGTTCACGGCGGCCACCGAGGCCAGCACGAGTATCAAGATGGAGCGGAAGATACCGGACCTGGACTACATCTGCGAGAGCGAAAACCGGCTGTGGGGCTGCGACAACGACACGCAGACCATATACGCCAGTGCGCTGGGCGACCCCACGAATTTTTACGTGTATGAGGGACTATCCACAGACGCCTATACGCTGGCAGTGGGCACGGAGGGTAAATTCACCGGCTGCTGCAAGCTGAGCTCTTCGGTGCTGTTTTGGAAGGAGACAAAGCTGCACAAGATGCTGGGCAGCTATCCGGCGGAGTACGCCATGTACACCTACGAAATGGAGGGCTTGCAGGATGGATGTCAGAAAAGCCAGCAGGTGATCAACGACACGCTGTTTTATAAAGGCCCTCACGGGGTATACGCTTACTCCGGCGGCACGCCGGTGCTGATCAGCGACAACTTCGGCGAGAAGGAGTTTACCGATGCGGTAGCCGGCAATGACGGCGACAGCTACTACCTAAGTGTGAAGGACGGCGCTGAGCACCGGCTGATGGTGTACGAGACCAAGACCGGGATATGGGTGCTGGAGGACGGCACGGAGGCGGTGGACTTTGCGCGGCTGGGCAAGAAGCTGTACATGCTGGCGGACGGCGACGTGTACCTGCTGGATGGCGAGGACACGCCGCAGGAGCAGGAGTGGATGGCGCAGTTCGCCCCCATGTATGAGACCATCGACGGCAAGAAAGCGTATTCAAAGATACTGATGCGGCTGGAGCTGCCGAAGGGCAGCTACATGACGGCACAGATGCGCTGCGACGGGAAGCCGTGGCAGACGTGCGGCACGGTGGTGGGCAAGGAGCACAATGTGACCAGCCTGCGGCTTGCGGCCAACCGGTGCGACAAATTTGAGCTCAGGCTGGAGGGCAAGGGCCCGTGCACCATACTGGGCATATCGAGAGCGTTTATGGTGGGGAGTGATGTGAAATGATCGTTTTCCCGGAGAGCATAAACGAGCTGCCGAAGGAGAACCCGTCAGAGGCGCTGGACATAGCGGAAAACTACATTAAGTACATGTGCCAGCGCATTGACTGGGCAATGGGCAACGTGACAAAGAACGTCAGCAAGGCGGGCGTGTCCAACGCGGAGATGTACATTCTGCTGACGGCGCTGCAGAATACGGTGTCTGCCCTGCAGAGCACGGTGAACAGCCAGGGGGCCAGCATATCGGCGCTGATGCAGAGCGTGACGGTACTGGGCAATGACTACACAGCGCTGGAGCAGAGAGTGACGGCACTGGGCAACGACTATACGGCGCTGGAGCAGAGAGTGGCGGCGCTGGAAAACAAGACATAAGGAGGATGCCTATGGCTATACGGAAAAACAAAAAAGCGACGACCGGCAGCGTTATGGGCGCAGTAAGCGGACTATACGGCGATCCGAATAACCGGCGCAACATGGCGGACACCATCGCCATGAAAAAGGCGGCAATTAAAAACAATGCGGTCAATGGCGCTTTGGCGGGCGCAATGGGCGGCGCGGTGGGCGGCGCACTGAACTACGGGAACAGCGGCGGCAATTCCGGCGGGGGTGGCTACACGCAGGTGGAAATGCCGGTAGATGTGGGCGCACTTCCCACCTTCAACAGTTCGTATCTGGATCAGCTGAATGCTTTGGCGCGGCAGCTGACCAGCATGAACTATGAGGACTGGACAAAGGGCAGCCAGTACCAGTCGCTGGCGGATCGGTATGGCAACAACGGACGGATGAGCATGCAGGACGTATTGGGGCAGGTGGCCGCCCGCACCGGCGGCTTGGCCTCCAGCTATGCCACCACGGCGGCGCAGCAGCAGTACAACCAGTACATGGCGCAGCTGGAGGAAGTGGCGCGGCAGATGTACTCCCAGGAGCGCGGCGACATTATGGACACCGCCAATTTGTACCGCAATCTGGCAAACGACGAGTACGGGCGCTATCGAGACAGTTTGGCCGATTACAATGACCGTCTGGCGGCGGCACAGAGCGCGGCACGGAGCGCATACAGCGGCAGCGGATATTCCGGCACGACAAGCATTGACCGGCTGAAAAGCCGCAGCGGAAACGGTGGCTCCGGCGGCAGCGGCAACGCAAGATACAGCAGCAGCACGGCACTGAACCTGGCCACCAGCAACGCAAGGACCACCAGCGGGCAGGTGATGGCGCTGGAGGCTATGTACGAAAACGGGAACATCACAAAGAAGCAGTACAGCGATCTGGTATACGCCGTGAAGAACCCGGGGAAATAAGGAGGGCGCGATGGGCTGGAAGGAGACATTTCAGAAGAAAATGAAAGCTGCGGGGATGGAAAACGACATCCCCGCAGTAAGCCGGACAAACCGCAATGCAGACAGCGGCGGGTGGCAGGATAAGTTTCGCAGCAAAATGGAAGCTGCCGGCATGGGCGGCGACATTATCCGCACCGGCGGCAGAACGGCGGCGGATGTAGCGCCCAGCACCTATAAGCCGGACACGTCTATGCTGGTTACGCCGAGCGTCCCTGCGGGGAACACAACAAGTGCGGCGGGGAAATATAACGTTGGGCAGGGGCTTGCAAAGGCCGGACAAATGGGCCTGACACAGATCGCCAAAGTGGGCAGCTCTGCCGGCGCATGGATAGAGAACCTGTTGGGTGATTTTGCCCGGGAGGGCTCCAACGGCTACTGGGACCCGGACACCAGCAACTGGCTTTTCAACCGCTGGAACCGGGCTATTGACGCGGAGGCGCAGGGGGTGCAGCAGCGGTACGCAGAAAACACGGCACGCGGCGGGAAAGCGGCGCAGGTTTTTGAAGACCTGGGTGCGGCGACGGTGGCGGCGGTGCCGCAAGCCATTGCGGCGCTGTTGACCGGCGGCGCCAGCACGGCGGCACAGGCAGGCGCACTGGCGGAAAACGCGGCGGCTTCCTCCGGGTTGGTCAACACCATTTCCCGCAGTATGCGGGCAATGGTGAAAGATCCGAACTTCCAGCTCTCCTTTGCACAGGTATTTGGCCCCGGCTATGAGCAGGCAAAGGCGGACGGCGCGGATGATTTCCGCGCATCCGTGTACGCCATCGGCAACGGACTGATGAACGCCGCCGTGGAAGTGGGCGGCGGTATCCAGACGCTGCCCCGTGAATTGCAGAACGGCGGAAACGCATGGAAAACATGGGTGGACGCCATGCTGGACGAGGGCAAGGAGGAAGTGGTGCAGGGCGTGATCGAACGCGCCACGCAGAACGCCGTCTATGGACGGGACAACCCCCTTGTCGGTATCGGCAACGGCGCCATTTTCGACCCGGCGGCAGCGGCGGAAGAATTTGCCGGCGGCGCTGTAGTTGGCGGTATTCTGGGCGGCGGGCAGATGGGCGTGAACACCCTTGCCAACCGTGCGGCATACAACGCGGCCAGAGCGCAGTATGACCGGGACGTGCGGCAGAACACCGCACCGGAGATGAACGGCAGGACGGCGGAAGCCGTGGAGGCGGTGACCCGGGGCGAGACGATCACCGGCAACCAGGCGGCGGCCATTGCACGGGACCCGGTGGCCGTGGAGACGCTGGAGGCCAGCACCGGGGTAAAGCTGGACACGGAAAAGCCCATCAGCCAGCTTAAACGTGAAATTATCGCCCTTGCAAGCCGCGAGACAGCGCAGGAGCAGACGCAGGCGGCAACCTCTGCCCCCAAAGTACAGAAACGCGCACAGAAAGCCGTGGGCGGCTTTATGGAGGCGGGGCAGAGAGCGTATCAGCAGGTGCGGGAGACAAGCGGCAGCGGCGCGGAGGTGTACGCAGGCTTTTCCGCTATGTACAACGCGGGACTGAACGGCATTGAGGCGGACAAGGCTAAGGGCAAGTACGCGGCGATGCTGATGCCGGAGCAGCGGTACACGGCGTACAACGCGGGGCTGGAGGACGCCAGGGTGCAGGTGGCACGGGAGAACGCGGACGTATCCTCCGTGACCACCACAGCGGGGGCTGGTCTGGCGGACAATGCCTACAGCCGGTACATCATTGCCAAAGACAAGGGCGCGGCATCGGCGCTGAACACCATCGGCAAGAAGCTGGGCGTGCGTATCGAGTTCGTGGACAGCATTATGGATGGGCAGGCAAACGGCCAGTACATCAGGGAGAAAAACCTGATCCAGATCGCGGCGGACAGCACGAACCCCATCTATGAGGTGGCGGGGCACGAGGTCACCCACCGGATGCAGGACCTGTCCCCCGACGAGTACCGGGCGTTCCGGCAGGCGGCGATAGAGTACCGCATGCGGGAGAACGGCGCGGATACGGAAACGGAGGTCGTGCAGCGGTACATGGAGGCGGCGGAGAGAGCCGGCGTAACGCTGACGCAGGACGAGGTGATGGACGAGATCGCGGCGGACTTCGCGGGGCGGATGATCGAGGACACGGATCTGTTCGCGCAGTTTGCCAAGGACAACCGCACAGCGGCGCAGAAGCTGCTGGACGGGCTGAAGGAATTTATCGCCAAAGTCAAGGCTATGTTCACCGGCAAGGCAAGAGACAACGCGGCGATGGATGCCTACGGCAAGACCTTTGGTGAGCTGGAGGACATCGCGCAGAAGTGGCAGGCGGCCTTTGACGCGGCGGAGCGGCAGGCGGAGAAAACAAAAACTGCCGCCGGTGAGGGCGACGGTGCGCGGTATATGATCCGTAACGTCGGCGGAAAAACCATGACTGTTATCGACACAGAGAACGATACGCGCGATTTTAAGGCGGCAGAAGCGTATTTGAAAACACTGGTGGACGCAGACCATCCCTTTTCCACTATCTTAGCGGATGCACAGCCTGTTTATGTGGGAAAAGACTTGCCGGGAGAATACAAATCTTCCGAGTACACAAAAACCATGAAGCCTGCGCTGCGGAAAATCAAAATGCAAGCGGCTACCAACTTGGATGAGATGCTTCTGCTGGCTGAAAATGGCGAGTGGCGAGAGAATGTAAAGCCGAAACACAGTAAAGACGCACAAAATGGATGGTATCGGTATGATACGCAGTTTGCGGTTCCTATTTTAGACGCAAAAAAAGCCATAGACCACTATACTGTCTACGGCGGGAAGCTCTTAATCCGCAATGATGCAGATGGGAAATCGTATTTGTACGACCTTCTTGATGTAGAAAAAAAGAAGGTAATCAGCAAAACTTCCTTCTCTGCGGAAACGCATTCGGAAGTAACCTCGCCAAAACCTTCTGGTACCAGTATACTCACCGATGGCGAGAATGTCAAGCCGAAGTTTTCGTTGAAGGCTTACTCGGATGCGGAGAAAAAAAATCATGTGAAGTCCGCGAAGGAGTTTTTCGGTAAAACGTACAGCTGGAACGAGACCGGGTACATCACCACGGACGGCACAAAGCTGGACTTTTCCGGCCGGCATGATGGCGGCCCCGGCGGCTACCGCACTGTGGACCACCGTGACATACGCGATGCGCTGGGGCTTGACTACGGCGGCGAAGATTACAGCGGCGCAATGGTGCAGTTTATGGGAGAGGGGAATATCCGCATTAGCCCGGAAAGCGGCGGCATCAATCTGTCGGTCATGCCCACAAAGGCGCAGCTGGACACGCTGGCTGACTTTATCAGTAAAAACCGCGGCGAGGTGATACTGGATCTGGACGATACCAACGGAAACACCGTGTCCAGCACGGAATACCCGAAGGGAACGCACAGCAGCAAGGTCATCAACGACATAAGGGCGTACTTTGAAAACGGAACGATGCCGAAGGTATCTGAACTGAGCCAGTTCCGGTATCAGCTGCGGAGTACGGCGGACATTGAACAGGAGGTGCGGGACCTAAAACGGGAGCGCACGGTACTGGCCAGCCGCAACCGCGCATTGGAGCAGCGGGTGCAGGAGCTGAAGGGCGAAATGCGCATCAGCAAGGAACCCTCTGTGGTGCTGCGGGACGTGAAAAATCTGGGGCGCGAGACCATACGCAAGTACGGCAGCGACGTGAAATACGGAGACATTCAGGCCGACATGGAGGCGCTGGGCAAGGCTGTGATGAAGCGTGACGTGAGCATGGCCGACCTGATGCCCTACGCCAGAAACGCGGCGACGACCATCGTGGACAACACGACGGAGCTGACGGAGCACGGCGCGGAGCTGCTGGAGATCAAAGACTACCTGAAGCGGCAGAAGATCCTTTTCAACGGGGAGATGGACCACTACAACGAGTTCCGCAAGCGGTACATGGGAATGCTGAAGCTGAACAAGTCGGAGGGCTTGCCGGTGGACACCATGTACGAGGAAATGACGGAGATGTTCGGCGAGGGCTATTTCCCCAGCGACTTGTATACCGAGGCGGACAAGCTGCAGCAGATCGCGGATGTGCTGGACAGCATGGACAGCATTTATGAAAACCCCTTTGACAGCTACCGTGACGCAGCCATTCAGGAGATCGCCAACGACATCATTGACGGCATGATCTCTGACCAGGTGCGGCAGAAGAAAACCTTTGCCGACCGGCGGGAGCTGGAGAAGCAGGAGGCCGTGGGACGGGTGCGTGAAATGCTGACAAAGGAGCGGGAAAAGCGCCGGGACATGGTGAAGCGGATGCGCCGAGAGTACAGCGAAAAGACACAGAAGGGCCGGGAGAAGCGGTACGCCGCGGAGATGCGTGCCAAGATCGCCAGACACACGGGGCCTTTGTCCGAAAAGCTGCTGCACCCCACGGACAAAAAGCACATCCCGGAGGAGCTGCGCGTGGTGGTGGCCGATCTGCTGCGGAACATCAACCTGGAGAGCGCATACAGCTACGACGAGAACGGGCGGCTGCGGAAAAACGCCGGCGGCGACCCGACCCGACGGACGCAGGAGGCCGTGAAGCTGAAAAAGGCATACGAGGACATCATTGCCCGTGAGGCGAACATGGTGGTGGACCCCGATCTGCTGGACAGCGGCGGGCTGTTGGACAGTCTGGCGGCGCTGGGCGGAAAGCGTATCGCCGACATGAACGTGACAGAGCTGGAGACCGTGTGGAACGCGGTGCGGGCCATCGAGGCCACGCTGACCAGCTACGACCGGACGCTGGCGAACCAGAAGTACGCACGGACCAGCGAGTGGGCAAACAGCCTTATGATGGGCAGCATGAGCCGGAAGCGGCGGAACCGGAAGATCTCACTGGATATGGCGGACCCGTATACGTTCTTCTCCGCCTACGGCGACGGCGGCATGCAGGTATACCGGACGCTGCGGAACGCGCAGGACCGTGAGCACGTGATGCTGACGGAGCTGCGGGAGGCGGCTAAAAAATTCCTGGATGCGGACGTGTACAAAAACCGCTTTGAACGGCACACGTTCACAACAAGCCGTGGCGTGGAGCTTACGCTGACCAACGAGCAGATCATGAACCTGTACAACCTGGCAAAGCGCGGTGAGCAGGCCATGAACCACCTGATGGTGGGCGGCATCGTGCAGCCGGAGATCAAGCGGGACGGCAAACTGAAAGCCGTCCCCCGCGGGACGGAGAACATTCTGCTGACGCTGGAGGACGTCAGGGCCATCACCTCCGTGCTGACACCGGAGCAGATCAAGGTGGCGGACGGCCTGCAAAAGCTGGCCAGCACGAAGCTGGCGGAGTGGGGCAACGAGGCCAGCATGGCGGTGTACGGCTACCGCAAGTTCATGGAGGCGCACTACTGGCCCATCAAGACGGCGAAGGAGGCCACGGCATCCAGCGTGGAGAAGGGACCGGACATCGCCAGAGAGATCAAGAATATGGGCAGCGCAAAGGCCCTGACGCCCAACGCCAGCAACGCGCTGGACATTGGCGGCGTGTACGACGTGTTTGCGCAGAACGCCAGCGACATGATCAAGTATGCCACGCTGCTGGCCCCGATGGAGGACATCAACCGGCTGTACAACTACCGGTACCGGGACAGCATGGGCAACCTGACCGGGAAGAACGTGCGGCAGGTGCTGTCCGGCGTGTACGGCGACGCGGCGCAGAGCTACTGGCGGAACCTCATGCGGGACGTGCAGAACGGCATGGCGAAGAACGCCAGCGCCACCACAAGGGCCGTGGAGCGCATTGTGGGCAACACAAAGGGCGCTGCGGTGGGTGCGAACCTGCGCGTGGTCATCCAGCAGCCCACGGCGTACTTCCGGGCGGCGGTGGTGCTGGACCCGGAGAACATGGCGAAGGGCCTGGGCAACGGCGTGACCAAAGGCAACGGATGGGACAAGGCCCGGAAGTGGGCGCCCATTGCGGGCATCAAGGACACGTCCGGCTTTGACCAGGGCAGCCGGTACACCATCGCACGGGAGGTATACGGCACGGACGGCAGTTTTATGGAGTGGCTGAGCGACAAGAGTATGTCACTGGCCGGGAAAGCCGATGCGATGACGTGGGGCAAGATCTGGAACGCCTGCGAATGGCAGGTGGCGGCGGACACAAGCTTGGAGGTTGGCAGCGATGCCTATTATCAGCAGGTGGCGGAGGTGTTTACGGATGTGATCGACCAGACGCAGGTGGTGGACGGCATCATACAGCGGACGCAGATCATGCGGGACAGCGACGCGCTGACGCGGCAGGCCACGTCCTTTATGGGTGAGCCGCTGAAAAGCTTGAACATTTTGATGCGGTCCTACGACGCATGGGTGTATGAAACGAACCCGCAGAAGCGCAGCAAGGCGCTGAAGCAGCTGAAGCGGGCCGTGGGCGCCTTGCTGGTGACGGACGTGGTGAACGCGCTGGCACAGTCCATCGTGGACGGCCTTCGGGACGACGACAAGGACAAGAAATACTGGGAGCGCGTTCTGGAAGCATTTACCGGCATTACAGGGGAGGAAAAGGACCTTGGCGAGGCTGTCAAGAACATCACGCTGCAGGGCAATGTGAAGGGCAACATCACGCTGGTGGGCCGTATCCCCTACGCCAAAGACATTATATCCATTCTGCAGGGCTACACCGTAGACCGCATGGATGCCGGCGCGGTGGACGACATCGTAAGGGCCACCAAGTCCATGATCTCCAGCGCCAACGGACAGGGCAAAAAAACGGCGGCGTACAACGTCAAGCAGTTTCTGACCGTGGTCAGCAAGATCTTCGGCGTCAGCGTGGCGAACCTTGGACGGGATACCTGGGCCATTGCCAGAAGTATTGCCAGCGAGACTGGGAATGTGCGGCTGATGTTTGAGATGGAAAAGGCCATCTACCGCATGGACAAGAGCGCCGGGAACCGGAAAACGTGGTGCGAGCTGCTGTACCGGGCGCAAAAAGACAGGGACACCGAAACGGCGCGTCTGATCTACAGGGAGATGCTGGCGCACGGCTATGAGGAGACGGACGTGCGGCAGGGCGTGGAGGCCATTATGAAGCAGGAGCAGGGCGTAAACTCTGTGAAAGAACTGAGAAACCGGTGGATGGCACCGTAAAACAAAGAAAGGAGCAACGGGCGATAGGCGCAACCATCCTATGGCACCATCCCGCCGCAAGGCGGTCCGCAGGCCTGCGTAAGCAGGATGAACCAGCAGCACAGGGAAATCCGCGCCATGCTGAAGGGCATGGCACCCAAAAGGGCTATCGCATGGATCCAATCTTTTGAGTTACCACAAGAGGAAGCCCAGTGTATCGCGGAGTGCGATGTGCGGCGTCGCAGCTGCGTGGAGCAGGCATTTTGCATGAACGTGTCTGTGGACGTGGTAAAACGATGCCGGCGAAGGGCATACCGAAAAATTGCAGACGGGCTGAACGCAGAAAAAAGCCACACCTGAAAAGGTGTGGCTTTTTATTTGCCGCCGAAAGGGGGACGGCGGCGTGTGTTGGGGGGGTAGTCTGATTATACGGCGAAATAAGTAAAAACGCAATAGAGACGCACTGATTTTTAACGCGCACTTATCAGCCACTTTATCGCCACTTTGAAATGGGCATATCCCTGTATGCTTACAGTAAAGAGAGGTGGTCGTGATGTTCGTGCGCTATAACCCAAACCCGGCGGGCAAAAACGTGGGGGATTGCCCGGTTAGGGCCATCTGCAAGGCCACTGGGCAGGGATGGCATGAGACGTATGTGCAGCTGTGTATGCAGGGTCTGGCTTTGGCGGATATGCCCAGTGCCAACAATGTATGGGGCGCGTATCTGAAAAAACTGGGATTTAGGCGGCATATTATCCCGGAGGATTACCCGGACAGCTATTCCGTGGGTGACTTCGCAAGGGAGCACCCGCGTGGTACATATCTTTTGGCGCTGGCGTCCCACGTGGTGTGCGTGATAGACGGAGACTGGCATGACACGTGGGACTCCGGGGCCGAAACACCTTTGTATTTTTGGGAAAGGACGGATGAGGAATGAACTATCCCTATTACGGAAACCCCTATATGCCGCCGATGCCGGACAACCTCGGCCAGCTCAGGCAGCAGCAGATGATGCCCCAGCAGATGCCGCAGATGCAGAACCCTATACCGCAGAGCGGCGTGCAGTGGGTATCGGGCGAACAGGAGGCCAGGAGCTGGATGGTGGCGCCCAACGCGGCGGTGGCCCTTTGGGACAGCACGGCGCCCACGGTGTACCTGAAGCAGGCGGACGCCAGCGGCAAGCCGACGCTGAAGGTATACGACCTTGTGGAGCGGCTTGCAAACGCGCCTGAAGCAAAAAAGGACCCCGGGGCGGAATATGTGACCCGGGCGGAGCTGGACAAGCTGGCGGCCATTGTGGCCGAAATGAAGGCCAAGAAGAAGCGCAAGGTGGAGGAGGAAGAGGACGATGAGTAATCCGTTTTATCAGGCGATGGGCGGGAACGTGAACCCGCTGGGGAATTTTGGACAGCTGGTGCAGAAGTTCCAGCAGTTCAAAACGAGCTTTCAGGGTGACCCGAAAGCAGAGGTAGAGAAGATGCTGCAGAGCGGCGCGCTGACGCAGGAGCAGTTGAACCGGGCACAGGCGATGGCGCGGCAGTTTCAAAACCTTTTGTGATCAATATCGTGGCCACGATTTGATGAAATACATCTTTATCCGAAAGGAGTGACGACAATGGCAATTACTGACGGCGGTCCCACCATGACCATGCCTGTGGCCCCTACCGGCATGATGGGCAACGGCTTTGGCGGCGAAAACGGATGGTGGGTCATTCTGTTTATCATCCTGCTGTTTGGCTGGGGCCGTAACGGATACGGCAACAACAACGGCAGTGTGATGGACGGTTATGTGCTGACCTCTGACTTCGCCAGCGTTGAGCGCAAGCTGGACGCGGTGAATAACGGCATCTGCGACTCCACGTTTGCCCTGAACAACTCTATCAATGGCGGCTTTGCTACGGCAGAGCTGTCCCGCGCAAACCAGCAGGCGGCGCTGATGCAGCAGCTCAACGCCATGCAGATGCAGTCTCAGGAGTGCTGCTGCGAGAACAGGGCGGCTATCGCCCAGGTGCGGTACGACATGGCGACGCAGGCCTGCGACACCCGCAACACCGTGCAGACGGCGGCCCGCGACATCGTGGAGAACGCGAACGCCAATTCCCGTGCGATTTTGGACTTCCTGACGCAGAGCAAGCTGCAGGATCTTCAGAGCGCCAATCAGGAGCTGCGCCTTGCCGCATCTCAGGCTGCGCAGAACAACTACCTGATCTCCCAGCTGCGGCCCACGCCCATTCCCAGTTACCCGTCCTGCAACCCGTGGGCAAGCGGCAGTTATACCGGCTGCTGCGGCTGCTGACAACTGCATAGCACCAGCTGTTCGGAATTTCCGAACTGTTCAGCCCCGTGCTGATACTGATACCAACGCGGCGGGGCAATAGCTCCGCCGCTTATTTTAACTGAGAAAGGAATGATTTTAATGGCAGAATTTACTTCTGCGGCAATTCAGACCGTTGCTGCTGGGCAGAACGTTCCCCTGACGGAAACTGCGGTCAACAACAAGCCGTGTATCGTGCATCGAGCCGGAGCAGGCATCGTAACTTTGCGCGGGTTGACAAACCAGTGCAAGGCACGTTTTCGCGTGGCTTTTGGCGGCAACATCGCTATCCCTACCGGCGGCACGGTGGGAGCTATTACCGCCGCGCTGGCTATCAACGGTGAACCGCTGACCAGTGCCACAGCGACGGTGACGCCTGCTGCCGTGGAAAACTATTTCAATATCTATGTTTCCGCACAGGTATGCGTGCCGAAGGGCTGCTGCCTGACGGTCGCCATGAAAAACACCAGTACGCAGGCGGTCAGCTTTGCCAACAGCAATTTGACCGTTGAGAGAATTGCGTGAGAGGAGGGACGACATGAACATGAAGGAACTTTTCGGCATCCGCGAGATGCTGTGTGACGAGCTTTCCGAGTATGCCGGCAAGCAGGAGATGGGCACCGGGGAGCTGGACGTGATCCACAAGCTGACGGCCTCTATCAAGAATATTGATAAGATCGCCATGTTTGAGAGCGGCGGGTACAGCCGTGACGATGGGTATTCCCGCGAGGATGGGTATTCCCGCGGCGGCGACTGGGATGCGAGCATCCGTGGTACGTATGGGCGCGGCAGCTCGTACCGGCGCAAGAGAGACTTTATGGGCCGGTATAGCCGCGATGACGGGTATTCACGCGATGGGCATGCCAAAGATGTGATCGAGCGCATGATGCAGGATACCGATGATCCCAACGTGAAAGAGGCGTTGCGGCAGTGCATGCACGTGGTGGAGAAGGGCTGACGTTGCTAACACGTTACTAACAAAGCGGAAAACGGGCAAAAACAAAAAACCTCGGAACCCTTGTGGTTCCGAGGTTTTTCTGGTGCGCGGTACAGGACTCGAACCTGTGACCCCATGCACGTCAATTATGGTGCACAAATATTTGCAACTATTTATGAGGTCTTAGGCGAATTTTTGCGGTTGTTTTACATGAAACTGCGACGTAAATCCTCGTGAAGCTTTTTCAGGTCTTTTCGGTTACTGACAAATTACTAACACTCTCCACTGCTGATATGAGTTTTTCGGTGTCGGCGTGGACGTAGATGTTGGCGGTGGTAGAGAAGTCGGCGTGGCCGAGTATCTTTTGCAGCACGTCCGGCTGGATGCCGGCGTTACGCGCCCAGGTGGCGTAGGTATGACGGGTGGCGTGGGGCGTGTGCTTTGGGATGCCGAGCTTTTCCAGCAGAGGGTAAAAGTCACGTTTGCGGTAATTGGCGGGGATGCGCTGCCCTTCGTAGCCGGACAAGAGCAGATCGCCGTCGGCCCGACCGGCAAAGTAGGCAAAATACTTTCTGCCCTCCGGGCGGATGGGGATGACGCGGTTTTTTCCGGCTTCCGTCTTTTCGCCACCGATCACATACGTCTCGTGGTAGTCTGCAAGCGGCAAGGAAAACAATTCTCCGATACGCATACCGGTGTAGATCAGCATGAGGGCGATTTTGGCGGCGTCGGAGCCGTCTTTTTCCAATAGCGCGATCTCGTCATCTGTAAAGATGGCTTTTTCTTTTTTTACCTGCTGGGGCAGCTTGACGTATTTGGCAAAGTCAGTGGTGGAGATCTCTTCCCGGACAGCCCAGCGGGACATCTGCGTCATAAGCTGCTTGTATTTGGACAGGGTGGAGTTGGACTTTGCCATGTTGCTGTCGATGATCGCCTGAAAATCCTTTGTGCGAAGGTCGCGGAATTTCCGGGGATACAGACTGGTGCAGACCTTATAGGCCTGGTTGTAGGACTCTATTCCCTGCGGACCTATTTCACGGAAGTGTTCTGCTTTCCATTCCGCAAACACCTCAGAGAACGTCATGTTGAATTTTTCTTCGATCGGTTTGCCGGAGAGCTTTTCCAGCGCGGCCAGTGCGTCGGTCTTGCGCTCGTAGTAGCCGATGATCACATGATTTTTGGCGGCAGCCCAGGGGCGTGTACGGCGACCTGAGAGTTTGTAAACCGTGCCGGCACCGTTTGGGCGCTTTAGGGCTTTGCGGGTTTCTTTGACCTGCTTTTTGCCGCAGATATGACAGTAAACGGCGCCGGGGACAAGCTCGACGCCGCATTTTATACAGGTGGACATAGGGATACCTCACAAAAGAATAACAAGAAACTTATGAATTACGTCTATTGAAAACAAGAAACTTGTCATATACAATGTCTGTGTAAAATAGAACAAATGTTTTTATGCGTTAAGGTCTGGCGTGTGGTTCCTTTGTGTAACGCAGGGCCACGATAAAAACGGCGGTAAAAATGCCGATGCCGACGGCAAGCAGCAAAAAGACGATCCATGCGAATATGCTGGCCTCTCCGCCCTGAATAAGCCCCTGGTGGGGCACACGGTAGTCAAAGAAGATATAGCCCACGATAACCGCCAAAAATATGGCACACACAAGCATGAGGCCGTAAATGGCAAATTGGGTGATCCGCGTTTTTTTGCGCTGGTAATCAATGGTTTTCGCCATCTGCTCCATGCCGCCCTCAAGATGGGCTATATGCACATCGGCGTCATGGATCTGTTTTTGATGCGCAAGCTGTTCGTTGGCCTGCGCCAATTCATCTTCTGTAGTTATGACCGGCTCTATCCCAAAGTATTTGTCAAGAGATACACCGAGGGCGGCGCAGATGGCACCGGCATTATAGACGTTGGGCGCCTTGGATTTGGTAGCAAAAAAGTTTCCGATGGTGGATATTGAAATTCCGGTTTCGTCTGCCAGGTCCTGAATGGTGATATTCTGGCGGTCCCTTGCTTCGCGGCACAATTCCTTTAACGTATCTTCCATTTTTTTCCTCTTTTCCCCTTTTTGGCGGTCAATTATCCTAATTCTGTTGCGAGAAAACAGCGGTTTCCCCTTTTTGGCGTTGACCGACCCAACTTAAAACTGCTACGGTAAAGCCGCAGCAGACAGGCGTGATGGTTGGTGTGTCTGCTGTAAGCCCCCGCCGCCGTTGCGGAGGCGGCGGGGGCGGTCTTACATTACCTTCCATATATGGCATCAATCTTTCCGCTGGCATAGCCGGAGGTGTAGCCATAATCGTAACCGGCATCATAGCCGTCAGAAAAGCCGGCGCCTTTTCCATCCCTGTATCCATCTGTTTTCCCGTTTTTATAGCCGTCAAGCTTCCCGTTCCTGTAACCGTCGTCTTTCCCTGCGGTATACGCAACAAAACACGAAGCTACAATCAATAGAACAAATACGACAGCGACAACGATGTTAATGGTTTTCTTCGGAAGTCTGCGCTTCGCTCCGAAAGCCACAAGCGCACACCTCCCCGGTACGCACAAGGGTTCCGCATCCAGGGCAAATATAATAGGTTTCTTGCTGTGCCTGTTTTACTTGCTCTGCCGGAGGTATTACTTTTTCCTTTTTGGGCTCAGAAGTCAGCAGCCCGTGTTTGCCAAGAATGGACACGCCGATACGATACGAAACATATCCCCAAATTATTGCAGGGGATGCCTTCCAACTGAAACCAGCATATACCGTAATAAAAGAAAACAGCAATGCGACTTCAACAATGGAGATAATACAGATCGTCCCGTAATACTTTTGAGATATTGGCGTATGGCAAAACACGGCGGCGCATATTGGGATCACGCTATAGAACAAACAAGTAATAAGCAGACCCAAAATTATTTCCAATACATCTGGCATAATATGCCCCCTTTCTGGCACCTATTATATAACTTGGTGAAGAAATTACAAGTGTAAGGCGGGGATTTTAGTACAATTGAATAAAAGACGGGATAGGAATTGGACGATTTGACGAAAGAAAGGGGAAGAAAATGGACAGAAAGCTGATGGACCTGTTTGCGCAACTGGGGGAGGCGGAGAAAGACATTATTCTTGCGGCGGCAAAAGCCCTTTTATCTGGAGGAGAAGCATCTCCTTCTGCTCCGGCGTAAGGCGGGACAGCAAAGACAGCATTTCAAAATCGCGCTCATCGGTAACGGTGGGCGCGGTTTCTTTTTTCAGCGCGTCAACTCTGCAGCCGAGGCCTTCTGCTTTTTCAATTTCTTCGTCCCATCCCATAATAACGGACGGGGAGATCTGCAGTGCTTTTGCCAGGGCGGCGATGCGAGAGCGTTTCATATTGGATATATCCCCAGACTCCCAGCGGGACACAGTGGCCTCGCTGACGCCTACGGCGGCTGCAAGCTGCGCCTGCGTTATGCCGAGCGTTATTCTTCTTGTTTTAATAATATCTTTGATCTCCACATTATCACCTCCAAAGGTTGTAAAGGGAGCGTAACACAAAACTTGCGTTTTTGCAATACCCCGGCGCAAGAAAATGAAAAAAACTTGCGTTTGCGTATTGACTTGCGTTAACGCAAGTGCTATAATCAACTTACGTTAACGCAAGACGGAGGTGAGAAAATGTTTAACAAGAACGCATTTAGAGCTAAAGTTGTTGGCGCAGGAATGACGTTGGCAGAGGTGGCCGGACAAATCGGTATCAACCCCGCTACACTTGGTCGTAAGATGAGTGGGGAGAGCGATTTTACAAGAGCAGAGATCCAGAAGATGAGAACTGTTCTTGGCATGACGGCTGCGGATGCTGACGCTATTTTTTTTGCGGAGCAACTTACGTAAACGCAAGTTGGAGGAAGAAGAAATGAGCAGGATCGTTACATTGACGCCGCAGGACGCGACGCTGTACCTGCGGGAGCGTGGGCTGGGCATGACGACAGACACACTGCGGCAGGGCATCAAGCAGGGGGTGTACCCCTTCGGGCTGGTGATCGAGCTGGACAAGAGCCCAGTGTATCAGATCTTCAAGAAGCAGCTGGACGCATGGATCGCGGAGAGGACGGTGGAGGAATGAGTTGGTTTGCATGGACGCTGGCGTTTATCGGCGCGGCGTGGTTGAGCTGGGCTATCGTCAAGGGCGTGGAGGCGCAGGGGCGATGAGAGAGCGGAACAGGCGGGCGCGGGAATACTCCCGGATGTGCCGCACCAGAAGATGGTGCAGGCGTATGTGGGTGGTGGCAATCGCCCTGTGGGTGATGCTGCTGGTGCTGGTGGCGTGGTGCCTGACACTGCCGCCGGCACAGGAGGACGTGGTGCAGTCACCGCCTACAAGGGAGGTCGTGGAGCCGGAGGCGGAGAACGTGCTGGTATGCGACATCACCGGTTATTGCGCGTGCTGTACGCCCTACGCCCACATGAACCAGCGGGACGGCAAGGTGCTGACGGCCTCCGGCCTGTGGGTGGACATCGGCGAGGCGGTAGCGGTAGACCCGGACATTATCCCGCTTGGCAGCACGGTGACGCTGGGCGGTAAGACTTACATAGCAGCAGACACCGGGGTGTACGGCTACACGGTGGACGTGCTGATGAGCCACGAGGACGCGGCGCAGGCCGGTGTTGTGAAAGCGCTGGTGAAGTGGGAATGATCGGGCTGGTGAACCGGACGGCTCCGCCATGCAAGGGCTGCCAGCGCAGACACGCGAGGTGCCACGGGGAGTGCGAGGACTACAAAGCGTTCCGGCTGGACGTTGAGGCCGACAAGGCGAAACGCTACGCATCGTACAGCGAGGCTGATTTTTACAGAATGAACAGCATAATGCGCGAGAACGCCAAAAAGGCGATAAGAAAGAGGGATGGAAGATGAAGGTCTATAAGGCAACAGACAAGGACATGAAATGCCGTGGATACCAGTATGAACTGGGCAAAACGGCGGAGGTCGATGGCGATATTGAATTGTGCGAAAATGGGCTGCATGCCTGTGAGATGCCGCTGGATGTGCTGAGTTATTACGCGCCCGGTGATGGTTCACGGTACTTCGAAGCGGAGTTGGAGGATGTCAGCGACGAGAAGCGCAGCGATGACACGAAGCGCGTCGGTAAGAAACTGACATTGAGCGCGGAGATCGGTATTCCGGGGTTGGTCAAGGCGCAAGTGGAGTACGTAAAAGCGCAGTGTGACTTTGACAACGCCATCAATAAAGCGGACGCCGAAAATAAAAACCACGCCACCGGCTGGAGGGGCGCAGCATCCGCCACCGGCGAGAGGGGCGCAGCATCCGCCACCGGCGAG